>Ga0114996_10004976_pt1 | contig 15774 bp, 13 predicted proteins | sample ArcticOcean_MG_C_4_FD_87039 | JGI IMG/M metagenome (GOLD analysis project Ga0114996, IMG submission 87039) | Marine microbial communities from western Arctic Ocean - ArcticOcean_MG_CB4_134 | ecosystem: Environmental > Aquatic > Marine > Oceanic | place: Arctic Ocean: Canada Basin | collected...
CTTCAATCGCGCAATCATCCTTCGCGAGTTCAGGGCCGAAGCGTCGAATGAAATAGTCCGTGATGATCTGCCGCTCGCGCGGAATGCGCTCGTCGGGAGGCGTATGCAGTCGCCGGTCGGCATGATCAAGCATCGCCCGCATCGACGTGATCTGGAAATCCCATTCGGTGCTCTCGCCGGGATAGCCCATCGCGCGAACGATCTTCGCTTCCCAGTTGGCCTGCAAGCGCGGAATCTTGAACTCTTCCAGTAGTGCGGCCCGCTTGCTGTCGTACTCGCCCAGTGCCTGTAGATACGGCCCCATCTCGCCGGGCAACGGCGCAAGAATCTCCGTCTCCCGCGCCCGATCGAAGAATGAATAGAGCTGATAGAACTCACGCTGGCTAATCGGGTCGAACTTGTGGTCGTGGCATTGCGCGCAGCCCACTGTTAACCCCAGCCACACCGTTCCTACCGTGCTCGCGCGGTCAATCAATTCTTCAAACCGCGCCTCACCGCGCTTCACGCCTGCCTCGCGATTCTTTAGCGTGTTGCGATGAAACCCGGTCGCGACCTGTTGTGACGCCGTGGCGTTCGGCAGTAAGTCGCCCGCGATCTGCTCAACCGTAAACTCGTCGAACGGCATGTCACTGTTCAACGCCTCGATTACCCAATGCCGCCAGCGCCACGAATGCGGTCGATCAAGGTCTTTCTCAAAACCGTCGGAATCGGCATACCGCGCCAGGTCGAGCCAATGCCGCGCCCATTTCTCACCGTAATGCGGCGAATCCAACAACCGGCTAACGGCCTTCTCATACGCCCCGGGCGCATCGTCCCGTAAGAACGCCTCTACATCGGCAGGCTCGGGAGGCAGTCCGGTCAGGTCGAGACTCACGCGCCGCAGTAGCGTTGTCTTGTCGGCTTCGGGCGAGGGCTTCACGTCTTCGGCATCGAGCTTCGCGAGGACAAACTGATCGATGGGATTGCGGACCCAGGTCCGCGCGGACACCGCCGGCGGCTCCGGCCGTTCTACGGGCTGGAACGACCAATGCTTCGATGTGTCGGAAGCCTTCGTCTCGGCAGGCTCCGCCGATTCGGGCCATTCCGCGCCCTCATCGATCCAGGCTCGTAGGGTGTTGATGTCTTCGCTCGATAGCCGAGCATCTCCCGGCGGCATTTTCAGTTTGGCGTCGTCGGTTGCGACCCGTTGAACTAGCAAGCTTGCCTCGCTATCCGAAGGGACAATTACCTTACCCGAATGTCCGCCCGCAAGCCCCGCCTCGCGCCGATCCAGCCGCAGCCCATTCAGCTGCATCGACGGCCCATGACAGGCGTAGCAGTTTCGGTGAAAGATCGGCTCAACGTCTTTCTTGAAGTCAATCTGCCCGAACGCAGGCCCGACCATCAGACCTACCAAACCTACTGTGAGAAGCCAGAGCCGAACCATAGCTGGCTCCATTCTACTACTGACCTAAGGGCTGCCCCAACGTCTAGAATAGTCGCGTGTACTCCCCGACCACCGGCATGACCAGGCGAGACGCCACAAAGGCGCTCTCGGCTATCCCGCTACTATCGTCAACGGCTGCCACCCCCGCCACTCGAAACACCCACATTGTCGTCGTGGGAGCGGGAGCCTTCGGAAGCTGGACCGCATTGCACCTGCGGCGTATGGGCGCGCGGGTGACGCTACTGGACGCTTGGGGCCCTGGGAATTCCCGATCGAGTTCGGGTGGCGAAACCAGGGCGATTCGTGGCTTGTACGGACGGAACCGAATCTACACGCATTGGGTCGCGAGGTCGCTCGAGCTATGGCGCGAGAACCAGGAGCGATGGAAAACGCTCCTCTACCAGCGAACCGGCATGTTGTGGATGTTCGTCGGCGACGATGCGTACGCACGCGAATCAATACCCATGGCGAAGGAACTGGGGCTCAAAGTCGATCAGCTTGAACGACAGGAGGCAGCAAAGCGGTATCCGCAAATTCGTTTTGAGGGCGTGGAGAAGCTGTACTTTGAACACGAAGCCGGGTACTTGAAAGCTCGCCATGCCTGCCAGACCGTCTGTGACCAGTTCGAGCGAGAAGGCGGCAAGTTCCGGCGAATGGCCGCGAAACCCGGCTCGATACGTTCCGAGTCTTTAGACGCGCTGGAACTGGCAGACGGAGGTCCGCTATCCGCCGATCAATACGTGTTTGCCTGTGGCCCCTGGTTGGGACGGCTGTTTCCCGGCGTAATCGGCCCGAGTATCCACCCCACCCGGCAGGAGGTTTACTACTTTGGGACACCGCCCGGAGACTCCTCGTTCGAAGTAGGCAAGCTGCCCGTTTGGCTCAATTTCGACGAGCGGTTGCAGTACGGTTTTCCCAGCGTCGATCAACGCGGGTTCAAGGTCGCGGACGACACACGAGGAGCGGATTTCGATCCGACCGACGGAGACCGCTCGCCGTCACCTGAAGGGGTTGCGCGTGCGCGTGCCTTCCTCGCCCACCGTTTTCCTCGCCTGGCCTCAGCACCGCTTATCGAAACGCGAGCCTGCCAGTACGAGAACAGCCCCGACGGACATCTGATTGTCGACCGTCATCCAGGGGCAAAGAATGTCTGGCTCGTCGGCGGAGGCTCGGGGCACGGGTTCAAGCTCAGCCCCGCGCTCGGTGAACACGTCGCGCAGTGTGTTCTCGACGCGGCGGAACCCGAACCGATGTTTTCCATTGACCGCTTGGCCAAGCTGGGCGACAGTTCAACGCAGTTTGGCCGCGAGAAATGAGATACGCGGCTCGCGACTCGGTTTCAGGCGACCCAGGCTAGCATGTAGCCGCTGCTAAACTCACCGTGTCTCACACAGGCACAATCGAAACGAGGACCGATCTTGCGACTAACCCGAATTGCACTCATCTCATTCCTCCTCTCACTTATCGTCGGCTCACTGCTCTCCGCCGCTTCCCACAAGCCGGTCAAGTTCCCTGCGCCCACACCGCCTCGCAACGACGTCGAACTCGACAATCGAGTCTCGGTGCCCATGCGCGACGGCGTCATCCTCTATGCCGACATCTACCGGCCGGTCGGAGAAGGGAAGCACCCGGTCCTCGTTTCGCGAACGCCTTACAGCACCGAGCGCTATCCCCGGTCCCACGAAGAAGCACTCTTCTATTCTCGACGTGGTTACGTGTACGTCTTTCAGGACGTTCGCGGCCGGCACGAGTCCGATGGCAAGTGGGAGCCCTTCCGCGACGACATTGAAGACGGATACGACACCGTCGAGTGGGCCGCCAAGCAACCTTGGTCGAATGGCAAGGTCGCCATGCAAGGGCATTCCTACGGAGGCCATGTGCAATGGCGTGCTGCCATGGCCGCGCCGCCAAGCTTGGTCACGATCTTCCCGCTCGTCGCGTCCACAAGCCTCTATCACGACTGGATCACGCTCAACGGCGGCTGGCGTCTCTCGTTTAACTTCGGCTGGGGCGCGGTGCGGCAGGAATCGCGCATCATGCAGAACGTCGGTCCGCACAATATGGCCGGCCCGGACGCCATCAGCTACGACAAGGTTTTGTGGCACCAGCCGTTGCACACGATGCAGAAGCTGGTCGGCCGCAACGCGCAGTTCTACAAAGACTGGCTCGCGCACCCCGACTACGACGATTATTGGAAGAAGATCAACGTCGAGGAGGTGTTCGACAAGATCGGCATCCCCGTCCATACGCAGGGCGGCTGGTTCGACATCTTCAGCCAAGGCACGCTTCGTGGATTTGTCGGCATGAGTCACCACGGCAAGACCGAAGTGGCGCGCGAGAAGAGCCACATCACCATCGGCGCATGGGGACACGGACCGTCGCGCAGCGTAGGTGACCTCGATTTCGGTGAAACCGCCAATGTCAGCCGCGATGAGCTACAGTTGCGCTGGTACGACTACTGGCTGCGGGGCGTCGACAACGGACTCGACACCGAACCGCCCGTCCGGCTCTTCGTCATGGGGCGCAACGAGTGGCGCTACGAAGATGAGTACCCGCTCGAACGCACCGAATACAAGAACCTCTACCTCCACAGCGGAGGAAGCGCCAATAGTGCTCGCGGCGACGGGCGTCTTTCGTGGGATGAGCCGGCCGCCGGCGCGCAGCCTGACCGCTACACCTATGACCCTGACATGCCCGTCCCCAGCGTGGGCGGAAACAACTGCTGTGGCACGCCGACGCCCGCCGGTCCGCGCGACCAAAAGGCAGTAGAGAGCCGCAATGATGTGCTCGTCTATACATCCGACGTCATCGAGGAAGAGATCGAAGTTACCGGCCCGGTCAAAGTGGTGCTCTATGCTTCGTCCGACGCCCTTGACACCGACTTCGTCGCGAAGCTGGTCGACGTCTATCCAGACGGCAAGGCCTACAACATGGCCGAGGGCATTTTGCGAGCTCGCTATCGCGAAGGGCTGGATCAACCCAAGCTCCTTGAGCCCGGCAAAGTCTACAAGCTAGAGATCGACCTCGTGGGCACGAGCGTCGCATTCCAAAAGGGACACCGGATCCGGGTGGACGTGACGAGTAGCCACTTTCCGCAGTTCGACCGCAACCCGAATACCGGCGAGCCGTTCGCGACCAGCACAACCGTCAAGCGGGCGCGCCAAACGATCCATCACTCAAGTCAGCAACCATCGCACATCGTTCTACCGGTGATCCCGTAGACGGTACCCTGCGGCCAAGACTTCGATGCCGACACGAACGGATCCATGCTTCGCCGCGAAGACTGGATCGGGTGGAACGAGCCACTTCCGACATCCCCCGTCGCGGAAGCGGCAGCCGCCTTCTGTGTTAGCTTCTCGTCTGATTGGCGGCGGCGATCCGCGACACCTAGCCTAGGCGGATGCCGAGCAAACGATCTTCGTGGGATAAGACGAGGAGTTCATTATGAAGAGGGTCTGCTATTCGGTGGCGATGAGCCTTGACGGTTACATCGCCGGCCCGAACGGGGAGTACGACTGGATCGTGATGGATCCTGACATTGACTTCGCTGCGATATTTGGGGAGTTCGACACCATCCTCATGGGTCGGAAGACCTATGAGGTCATGCAAGCGCAGCCTGACAACAGCTTGATGGAAGGCATGGAAATCTACGTCTTCTCACGCACTCTGAGTCAGTCCGATTGTCCAGGTGTAACAGTCGTGTCCGACAATCTGGAGCGGACGGTGGAGACTCTCAAGGAGAAACCGGGCAAGGAAATCTGGTTGTTCGGTGGCGGTGCTCTGTTTCGGAGCCTGCTCGACCTCGAACTCGTGGACTCGGTCGAAGTCGCAATTGTTCCGGTGCTTCTAGGTGGTGGGGTGCCCTTGCTACCGCATCCATCATCGCGGGTTCAGCTCAGACTCAGTAAGCACCGGGCCTACCCGAAGACCGGCACTATGACGCTGAGGTATGAGGTGATCTGAGGTTAGGCCGTCCCAACAACGAATCCGCCAGCTGGGTCACTTCCGATATTTCCTGCCGGATCGCGTAAGGCATGGACGGTTCGCATAGGGAGGTAGACTCTTATCCGGGAGCCAGATTCCTTGCCGCGGCGGGCGCTCGGCCTAAGGCTTCCACGAAACCGCGTTCATCAGAATCTGCAGGAACGCGGGGTTCTGAAAATCCTTGGCGCGGTGGCCCTGCTGGAAATAGAAGACATGGCCCTGGCCGGCGGACATCAGCCATCCCGCCCGGTCTTGCGCATACGTCTCGCCGTCCACTTCCACTTGCGCGCCTAGCAAAACGGTCTTCCGTCGCCCATCAGTGAAGTGCTGGTTGAGAAACATCTCCGTGTCCGCCAGCGTGAAGCCGTCGAGCGATTGCGCGGTGGACGGCTCATCGCTCGGACGATATAAGATCGTCTCCGGGTAGTCAACGTTGTGCGTCGTCACGTAGTGGCCGGGTTCGAGGTTCACCACACGGACCTTACCGCGCAGAACGCGCCACGGATGCGTCGGGTGGTCTCGTGGCAGGATCGCGATTCCCGCAAATGGTAGCCAGCGCCGACTACGCACCTTGGCGGAAGCAAGCCCGTGGTGCAGGATAATCAGCCGGCCGCCATCGTTAGCGTACTTGATGAGATCACTTTCGACGCCCGGCTCGACATCCCCATGAACGTACATGAAGACGGCTTCCGGGGTAGTCTCCCTCAGACTGTCTGCGAAGGCCGCCTGCTCATCAACGAACGCCTCGTAACCCGCCGCCCGGAGCGCGTCGGCAAGAGCCTCCATCGGTTCGGCCTCGTCATGAACGAGATAGACCGGACCCGCTGCCAAGCTCATGGCGGGGAGAGAAAGGACTAGACCGAGAATGGTATGTAAAAGAAATCTCAGCACGGGATCGTCTTCGACAGCAACGCCATGGCGTCCTTTAGAACTTTGTCTGGTCGGTTGGCGATGGCTTTCCTGTTTTGCGAGGTTTATCCGCCAGGTCTTGCACCCGCCGAAATGCAGGAGACTTCGTGATCTCTTTCGCCTCGCTCTCGACGCGCTCGCGGTCGAGTTGGAGCATCTCTCCGATGTCGGGCCTCGCGCGCATGACCGTTGTTTCTTTCTCGCTGACCGGCCGTTCTTGCCGGAACCGCAGCTTTGGCCCCGTTGGTCCGAACTGCAGTGTCGCTCCGTCGTTGAGTGCAGCTTTCTCAACGATCTCTTCGCCAACGAACGTCCCGTGCCGGCCCATCGAGATGATTTCCCAACGATTTTCCAGACGTTGGATTTCCGCGTGATGCCGCGAGACCTGCAGATCGTTAAGGGCGATGTCGTTGTCAGCGGCACGGCCGATCGTGATCATCGCCCGATTCTCGAATTGCCAAGTCTGGACTGCCTCGCCCTTCATGGGGTCGAGCAGCTCCAACACCAGCTTCTTGCCAGCCGGCGCCCGTTGCGTACCGGTACTCGTGGAGTCTGTCACAGCTATCTACTCGCCAAGTGTACTCCATCAGCCCGCGCGAGACAGGCCATCTAAACGCCGGAGCAGAGAGAGAGCCACAATGCCGATACTGAAACCAGCATGTCCATAAACTACGACGCTCTATTGATTCTCTCTTTCGGTGGCCCTGAGCAGAAGGCGGACGTAGTGCCATTCCTGGAGAACGTACTCCGAGGCCGCAATGTCCCGCGGGAGCGCATGCTCGAAGTCGCCGAGCACTACTATCACTTCGAGGGCAAGAGTCCCATCAATGACCAGAACCGCGCGCTCATCGCCGCCCTCAAGACTGAGTTCGCCGACAACGGTCTCGACCTGCCCATCTACTGGGGGAATCGGAATTGGCATCCGATGCTCGCCGACACACTTCGCGAGATGGCCGACGATGGCGTTCGCAATGCGCTGGGTTTCGTAACATCCGCCTATAGCTCGTATTCAAGCTGTCGCCAGTATCTCGATGACATCGTGCGCACGCGAGAAGTGGGCGGCCCTGAAGCGCCTGAGATCCACAAGCTCCGTGTCTTCTACAATCACCCCGGTTTCATCGAGCCGATGATCGAGAACGTCGGCAAAGCGCTGGACCGATTCCCGCAAGAAGACCGTGCGATGGTGCCGCTTGTCTTCACAGCGCATAGCGTCCCGACGTCGATGGCTGAGAGTTCGCACTACGTCGAGCAACTTGAGGAAGCGTGCCACTTGGTGGCCGCCGGCGTGGGACGGGAGAGCGGGACACTCGTCTACCAGAGCCGTAGCGGGCCGCCTTCGCAACCCTGGCTCGGTCCTGATATCTGTGACCATCTGCGCGACATCCACAAGACTGGCACTCGTCAAGTGGTCGTCATGCCAATTGGATTTGTTTCCGACCACATGGAGGTCTTGTATGACCTCGATACCGAAGCGCGGCAAGTGTGCGAGGAAATCGGTCTACGGATGGAGCGAGCATCGGCGGTCGGCAATCATCCCAAATTCGTCTCGATGATCCGTGAGCTTGTTCTTGAGAGGTTGGATGAGAAGCGGGAGAGGCGTTACCTAGGGGAACTCGGGTTGCGCCCCGATGTCTGCGCCGAAGATTGCTGTCCCCGGCCGCAAAGGCCCGGCGTCAGAAAACCGGGGCCTTAGGCGGACGGTGGGCTAAACGATCGGGTTGACGACCACGTAGCCGGCGATCATGAGCATCGTGAAAGCGACGGCCCCGCCGATTACACCCCAGGGCGTCCCTACACTCTCAGCTTGCAGTGAATTCTTAAACATGGACCATTCTCCTTTTCTTACGAAGCCCGGCACTCAGTGCGGCCAGATTACGGCCGGTGTTCCCTCACGGAGAGTCGTTCCTCCTGTGTTTGCTTGAGGACAACGCTGAGTGACCAAAGCCCTCCGCTCAGGCTCAACATTGCTGCAAAGAACAAAGTCAGAATGAAGGTCTCCATGGGCCTCTCCTTATGCCAGTTCCATTGACGGGTTCTGCCCGTCTCTTGGCTTCTGTTTGATCCAACACCTAAAGAGACGCCGGGGTTGCGGATCGGTTAGTCAGCAGGGGTTAAATCAACGTAAAAACTCCCTTTACGTCGACTTAACAAGGAGGTGTTCGGGGGAGGCGGCCCCAGGTAAAAGGCGCGTGGCTCTAGCGGAGTTTGTCGTACTCCGCGGGAAGGTCAATGTCCCAGAGAACTCCTGGGTCGTCGGTATCAACGAACAACGTTTCGTCGCGGTGTGAACGAATGACTTCCTTTGCGGATGAGTCGGGAGGGAGTGCCACGATCTCATCGAGCACCGAGCGTGCCGCGATCACGGGGTGACCTCGGCGTTCCCCATGCTGGGGAATCGCGATCAGAGATTTCGTCTTCTCGTACTCACCGACGAGAAGGTCGACCGTTTCCGCTGCTACGGCCGGATGGTCAACCAAGGTAAACACCACGGACTCTGCGGTCGCCGGCAGCTCGCGGATGCCCGCCTGCAAAGACGTGAGCATTCCTTGTTTGTAGTCGGGATTGACGACAACCCGCGGGCCGTTGGGGATCACCCGTCGGATCGATTCCGCGTGATGCCCCAGCACGACGACGAGAGGGTCCACTCGCGGCGAGAGGACGGCAATCAAGTGCTCAAGGAAGGTCGTTTCGCGAAACGCCAGTAGGGCCTTGTCTCGGCCCATGCGCCGCGACTCGCCAGCGGAAAGGATGATGCCAGCGGGTTTCCTGCTCGCAGGCAAGGCTAGCTTCGCCGCAACGGTGGCAGCTTGGCGGCTGCCGTCTCGGGGAGCTCCACCTCGGTATCTTCGAGGCTCTCGGGCTCCTCTTGAACCTGTAGGGCCTTTGGAATTCCCTCAACGAAAAGCGATTTGGAAAGAGGACTCCAGCCGTCGTTCGGTTTGCGGCGTTTGTGGATCATCTCACCCACCACCGCGACGGCGATTTCTTCCGGGGAGCCGGCGCCGATGTCAAACCCCATCGGTCCGTGCAATCGTTCGAGCTTCTCGATCGGGACGCCGTCTTTGACGAGTTGCTTGATGACTTCGAGCGTCTTGCGCCTGCTCCCAATCATCCCGAGATAGCGGGCCGGGGTCTTCGCCGCCCAGCCCAGCACGCGCATGTCGTCGCGGTGGCCACGCGTCACGATGATGATGTAACTCGACTCGTTGACTTCCAGCTTTGGAAAGACCGCCTCGTAGTCATCGGCATACACTTCTGACGCTTCGGGGAAGCGCTCAAGGTTGGCATACGTATCGCGGTCGTCGACGATCACCGTCCGGAAGCCGGCCAGCGTCGCCACCTTTGAAAGGCTTTTCGAGATGTGTCCGGCGCCGAAGATGTAGCAGGTGGGGATAGGGAGAATAGGTTCCACGTAAACGTTGAGTTGGCCGCCGCAGATGAGCCCCTGATCATAGGCCGCTTCCTGCCCGAGATTGAACGTGAGCATGCGTGCCTTCTCGGTTTCCATCACCTCGCGCGCGGCGTTCCAAACCTCGGCTTCAGTGCATCCGCCGCCGATGGTGCCGACCAGCGAGCCATCCTCGCGCACCAGCATTTTGGCGCTCTGAAAGCTCGGGATCGAGCCCTCCACCTCAACGATGGTGGCCATCGCGGCTTTCTTGCCCGATCGTCGTAAGTGTACAAGCTCTTCGTAAACGTCTGTTGGACGGCCCATATGCGCTGCTTCTCGAAGGCTCATTATAATACGGGCTGTTTTCATCCTTTCGTTTTCCGTTTTCAAGAGGTGAGTCGCAATGAAAGCCGTTCGCATCCATGAGCACGGTGGTCCCGAAGTTCTCCGCTACGAGGACGCGCCCGACCCCACTCTCCGCGCCAACGAGGTGCTCATCAAGGTCGGCGCCTGTGGCCTGAATCACCTCGACTTGTTTATTCGCGGAGGGCTGCCCGGGTTGAAACTCGATATGCCGCACACGCTCGGCAGTGACGCCGCGGGCGAGATTGTGGAGGTCGGATCAGTCTGCGAGTCCGCCAAGGTTGGCGAACGCGTGTTGATCGCCCCGGGAAAGAGTTCGCGCCGAGGAGCTTTGGCCGCCGCCGGTCAGGATAACCTCAGCCCCGACTACGGCTTGTTCGGCTACAGGTACAAGGGGCTCAACTCGGAATACATCGCGGTGCCGGAATCAAACGCGATTCCGATTCCGGGCGATCTGAGCTACGAGGAAGCCGCGTCGATTCCGCTGGTCTTCCTTACCGCCTGGCATATGCTCGTGGGCGTCGCGAAGATGAAGATGCTGGAAGACGTCCTCATCATCGGCGGCAGTTCGGGCGTCGGCATCGCGGCCATCCAGATCGCCAAGCTGTTCCACTGCCGCGTCATCGCCACGGCGGGCGGGGATGCGAAGTTGGCCAAGGCGAAAGAGCTAGGTGCCGACCACGTCATCGACCACTACGAGCAGGACATCCGCTCTGAAGTCAAAGCCATCACGAAGAAGCGCGGTGTCGACATCGTCTTCGAACACGTCGGTCAAGCCACATGGAAGGCGGCCACGGCGAGCCTTGCGCATCACGGACGTCTCGTCACCTGTGGAGCCACGACGGGGGGGGACGTCGATCTCAGCGTCACCCACCTGTTCTTTCGTCAGTTGTCGCTCAATGGCTCGTTCATGGGGACTCTCGGCGAGTTGCACGAGGTGCTAGGGTTCTTCGATCGCGGGCTGCTAAAGCCTGTTGTCGACAAAGTGTTTCCGCTGGCCGAGCTTCGCGCTGCCCACGAGCATTTGGAGAATAAGCAGCAGTTCGGAAAAGTCGTCGTCGTGCCGTAGTCGATATTGGAAGCGGCCCTACGCGTAGCTCACTGCGGAACGTGAAACCTTTACGTTCTGGAACTCGCTCGAACGAAGGAGTACAGTGACAGCCTCGTCGTCAGATCTGTTCTTCGGCCCAAGAACAACCTCTTTGATTGCATCCTTGGGAAGAGCGCATGCGAAGTACTCGACTAGCCGATCAGGAGCCGCCCGCACACGAGGCTCGCTCGGATTCTTTGTGCCCTTCCACAGCCGCTTGTCCTCAAACTTGAAACCCTGAGGTTTGAATATTATCCTTCGTTCGTGCTCCTCCGAAAAACCAGGGCTCTTCATGCTTGCTCGTAGGTGATCAAGCCAGAAAAGCAGACTTTGAATCAGTCCTTCCGACTCTCCCTCCGACCTAGATTGGCAACCTTGCGTATACCAATTCACTAGCTGTTCCAGGTGTGATCGTTGGGCCTCTTCGTCGTATACAACATCGACAGCGTTCAGTTCGTAATCGTTGTAAGGCACCCCGATTTCCAACGGCGGTCGACTGGGGATGAAATCTGCTCGGACACCGATGGCCACGCCCTGCCCATTGTCAGCATATCCACGCCACTGACTCAATAGATCTTGCTTCAACGAGAAGCACGCCACGTAGGTAGGACTACGAAACGCGAAGTGCCGCTCAATCGATAGAGCAGCGCTTATCTTATCTTTGTACGGAAGATCGTCAGGAATAGAGAACAAGTGATCCGCCCATCTACCCTCCATGTTGTCGTTGGTGGCCTTGAAATCTGACAACCAGATCGTCTTCGATTCCACAATGCTGAGGAATGAGCTTGTCGGACAGTAGTGATACATGACTGCTGACATGTAAGTGGGTCCACGTTCCGGTTCAGCTTTTCCTACCGAGCTTCCTTCTGGCGTTCGACCAGCTTGGTCCGAGCTTCGCCGTAGAGCCGCTTGATATCTTCCTTCTCGGCCTCTGTGTTCCAGGGGCCCGTCTTTAGGGCCCGCTCGAGAGTGCTGTCGAGGCGGTCGATGAAGTATTGCGCGTCTTCGGCGGACCGGATCGGCTTGTTGTCGACGATCACTCGCACCGGCATTGTTGCGGCAAACGGGAATGGACGCCGGATGGGATGCGTTCCGTACTTCGCCTTGGTCCGGACGGCGAACCAGCCGCTGCCTTCGATGGTGATTTTGTCGTCCAATGTGGCGGTGCGCACTTCGCCCGTGGGCTCCAGGGTCGCGACAACTTTGTTGTTGAAGAGCAATTCAATCGACTCAATCGGCATGATCGAGCGGACTTCGGCCTTCGCGTGCATCGTGTGCGACCCGACCCCCAGGTTGATCGTGTCGCCGGGGTCTTTGCCGTTTAGGGTGAAATAGACGAGCGGCCCGGCGCTGACGAAGCTGCGCCCGGCGCGGAAGTCCTTGATCCACTTGTCATAGTTGAGTTCCTTGCCGCTCTTCACGTAGACGCGGTTCGAACCGATGATGTAGCTGCGATAGAAGTTCCCAAAGGCATCTTCACCGGCGGATGCTACGACGTCATAGCCGCAGTTCCAGGCGCGGTACAGCGGTTCCATGCCTTGGACGGTATTTGCCTCGACGAAATCAACGGTCCCGAGCGCGAGATCGGCAGGAAAGTTGCTGCCGGCGCCGTGTGCGTATCCTGCCAACGCGCCCTGCTCGCGGGCGACCTTGTTGGGCACGGTGTTCGACGGGTGCAGGCTCGCGACAACCGTGTTCTGGTAGCCGACGTAATCCGGAATCACGTAGTGCTCTTTCAAGTTCAAGAACGCGCCGTGGCCCCAGAAGGGTGGGTGATACTCCTGGTTGTGATTGAGAATCCGCTCCTTTGTCGAGACGGGATCGAGCTTGCCCGTGAAGTGAGCGATGTCGGGTATGCGCTGTTCCTTATTGCAAATCAGATTATTCAGGACGTGGATGTCTTCGGCGTCGCCCTGGAACATCATCGTCTCGGGTGGGTTGTAATAGACGCCCGAATAATTCATATGGAAATGGTTGGCGCCGTCCCACCAGCCTTTGTCGCGCGCCTTGTCGAGGCGCTTGAGGCGGATCGTAACGGCTGCAGGCCGGTTCTCGCTCACGGTGACTTCCTGATCGACCGGAAAAAACTCGAAACCCTTGGCGACGCCGAACGTGGCCTTGCCAGGCGGTAGGTCGATTTCAAATTCACCGTCGGTATGGAAGTAGTGATACTCTTCCTTGTCCATGTGGTCGTACATGATCCAATCGACCCGCAGCCAGCTTTCCTTCGGCGCATAGGAGCGTCCGTCGGAGGCGTCGAGATGGACGCGCGCGGCCGTTACCTTGCCCGTGCTGTCGTCGATAATCTTTACGCGCAGCTTCCCCATGGGACGTTTGTGGACGAGCGTTTCCGTCTTGATCTGTTCGAGCTTGCCGCCGAACCAATGGAAGAGCCAGAGGGTCGTATCGCCGGTTTCGTTCGAGATGAATGCGATGCGGTTCCCGTCGGGCGACCAACGCGGACTGGTGCGATCGAAGTCGCCGTAGGTAAGCGGGAAGTAGTCGCCGCCCTTCGGGGGCATAGCCCAAAGCTGCTGCCACTGGCGGCCGAGGTACGAACTGTAGACCATCTTCGCGCCGTCGGGTGAGATCGTCGGGCGCGCGCGCCAGGTCGTTTCCTCGTAATGGAAGCGGGTCATCTCGGCGTTCGGTTCAGCTTTCATCCAATAGAAACCGCCCGAGCCGTGCTTGTTGTCGCGGTTCGTAATGAAAAACAATTCCTTGCTGTCGGGTGACCACGTGGGATGCAGATGGACGGCCCAGTCGCCGTAGTAGACCGTGGGCGGGACGAGTTCATAGTCCTGTGTAATGCGATACGGCTCACCGAGCTTGCCGTTGGTGAAGTCCATCATCCAGATGTTGTAGCGGCCCTGGGTCCGGCTTGAAACGAACGCGAGGCGCTTGCCGTCCGGTGACCACTCGGGCTCGACATTGATGGATACGCCGGACGTGAGAGGTGTGACTGCGCCCGTTTCGAGATCGAGTATTTTGAGATGGATCTCTTCATTGATCTCGGATGTGTAGGTGATGTAGCGTCCGCTGGGATGCCACGATGGCATCGATTCGTAGGCGGCGCCTTCAGTGAGTTCGTAGGCCGTGGTTTCACCGACCTTGATCTTCCAGATCGAGCCCTTCATGCCGAAGGCGATCTCCGTGCCGTCCGGCGACCACGAGGGGTAGTTCGGCCCGTTGGTAATTTGCGGGAGATAGCATTCAAGGATGTAGGGCTCTCCGGTCATGATCTTCGAGAAGACACGGCGGCGGCCCTGCGCGTCGGCAGTGGGCGCCAGGGATGCAATGCAGAAGAGGATGAGGATAAGAGGACGGATCAAATGATTCATGAGGGATATCGGCGATGCGAGATGCACTAGTTACTATCTTGGAGCTCGTGGCAACGGGCTGGGACATACTTCTTGGGTATCAGGGTGGCGGAGCTCGTCCAGTAGGTGACGATCTTATGTTCGACGATTGAGCCCATCAGCATATGGGCTTCCCACTTGGTCAAGTCGCAGTCTTCGCGCAGCCAGCGGATCATGTCGGAATTCGCTTCACGCAAACGAGAGTCGGTATCAGATTCCTTCGACGGATTGCTGACGATCGACACGAGATGTGTATCGTTCACGAGACGCGGGCCGGTGAGGTTCTTGTTCTTGACGACACGGACGGTGAACTCTACATCAAGTGATGTTTCGATCCCCGCCCCGAAGCCCTCGCCGTCGCCTTGTTGGGCGTGCCCATCTCCGAGATAGAGATAGGCTCCCTCGTGATAGACGGGGAAGTAGAGCGTCACGCCCTCGACGATATCGTTGTAGTCCATGTTGCCGCCGTGTGTCGAGGTCGGGCTATAGGCCGTGTCGGCCTGTCCAGGTTGGCCGACGCCGATCGTGCCGAGCATGGGGCGGACGGGCAACTCAATTGTCCAGTCGGAACGCATCTCGGGCTCAAGCCGCGGACTGACCGTCAGCTTCTGGAGGTCGATATCCCACGGGACGAGGTCGCCGCGCTCGGGACGCACAGCGTGCATACCGAAGATCGGGTCGCGCGCATTTTCGGTATCGCCCTCTTTGATGCGGGCATCGGGAATCCCCGAGGTAGTGTATCCGTAGTTTCGGTTCACACGCAGGCGATCGAGATGAACTTTCAGCGCATCGCCCGGTTCGGCCCCTTCGATGTAGAACGGTCCAAATAGAGGATTGCCGCTTTCGGGCGGGACGTAGGGGTGCTTGAGGTGGTGAACTCCCTTGTGGTCGCCGCCGCCTGAATCCCACGTTCGGGTGACTACGCTGTCACCGGACTTGATGCGAAGGATTGGGTCCTTCTGCGCGGAAAGATTGCTCGAGTGGTGATCGGGGAAGATCTTGTGAGTCTCGGCGGATGCCGGCAGGGCCAACAGGACAAGGAGCAGTAGGGGCACGGCATGCCGTGCCCCTACATGTCTACTCATTCGCCACCTCCGAACTGGTGGCAGCGTGGTGGTAGATACTTCTTCTTCATGAGCGTCGCCATTGATCCGTAGTAAGTAATGTTCTTGTGCTCGACGACCGAACCGAGCAGCATGTGCGCCTTTGGTGACGTGAGTTTGCAGTCGTCCTGAAGCCAATGCAGCATGTC
>Ga0114996_10004980_pt1 | contig 15766 bp, 13 predicted proteins | sample ArcticOcean_MG_C_4_FD_87039 | JGI IMG/M metagenome (GOLD analysis project Ga0114996, IMG submission 87039) | Marine microbial communities from western Arctic Ocean - ArcticOcean_MG_CB4_134 | ecosystem: Environmental > Aquatic > Marine > Oceanic | place: Arctic Ocean: Canada Basin | collected...
GAAGTAGTAATAAAACTCTCTAAAACTCAGAATAGTTTGGGAGAGTCGTAGTAAACTTATCCCAGTATTTATAGCGTTAAGTGCATTTTCGAGTGCGTGGCTACGAACCACGAGGTCGGGAGTTCGAATCTCTCCGGGCGCGCCATAAAATCAAGCACTTACGACGATCATAAAAATCCAACCGTCCCATAGATTCCCAATTGTCCCATGTAGAACACCAAATCGGTTGCAAATTGGTGGTGTGGGAGAAGTACCCGCGGTAATTTGATCTTTACTTCAGCAATTTAGTACCGACAAACGGCGGTCTTAAGCCGTTTTCTCTCGCCTTGTAATTTGGTCTGGTTCCCCTTCAATGTAGGAGTAGTATCAGGACTAATGCGGCCCGTTAGAGGCTGATTGAGTTGCACTGAAGAAGAGATGAAAATTTGATTACTAAATATCCCGTCTCGGACATATTCTCTTGCCCATACGTACTGTAACTCATATTTCTTATCTGAATGGGCGCTCGGCCTAATTTCTAAAATTCAAAGTATCGATTGGAATTTGTTAGAACCGAACAGAAAGATACAAGGAGGAAACGATGGAACTATTAGCAACATTTCAATCGACGATCATCTATGTATTGGTAGCGATGATGTCCTCATTTAATATCACGCCAGAAATTAAGGCAACAGCTGTTGATGCAACAACTCGAGCTGTGGTAATGGCCTTACGTTCTTCACAGGTTCCAGTTACTTATGAGGCTGTAGAAGGTAATTCTAGAAAAGACACTATCTCGATTAACAAGATTAATCTGCGAATACCGGTACCGATAGCCGGTGGATGTGGATCAAATACGGCTGGTGGACGAAAAGATCTAAAAACGCTTTTCTACGAAGATTTACCGTGTGAGGTAAACGTTTCAATAGGAGATATTACTATTCAAGGTCTTGAGCTGGATGGTAAGAGTAAAGAGACCGTTGCAATCTATGTAAACAATGTAGTAATCGATTTATCCATATTTAGTTCAGGTGAATTGTTGGCTATAAAGAGGATGCTTCAACTTGAGGATGAGCTTGTGATCGAGCAGGTTGGTATTGGTCTTGGGTATGATGTTGCTTCCGATCAGATTACAGCAGAGTTTGGATTTGCTGTAGAGGATCTTGGATCAGCCAAGGGGTTGATCAAACTATCGTCTATTCGACAGGACAAATCTCTCTACGATGAAATAACTGGTCAGTTAGACCGATTTGAATTAGTGATTACTGACGAAGGGATGATAGAAACTGCTAGCATATTTCTATCAATATCAAATAACAGCGAGGGAATTAAATTTGACGATTTGCTATCGGGGCTATTTTTAGCTAACCCATTATCGAACACTGAGCTCGGTGACTTGTCTCAGGTTTACCCGAACTCAAATGAAAATATATCTGAACTGACTAAATTTATGGGCGGAGGTATGACGGTTTCATGTTTGAGGGAGAATCCTCACCAAGTCGTCTTTGACGACGATCTATTTGATTTTGGTCCGACTATGATTTTGAACATGTTTTGCGAAAAGGTAACGACGACGAAGAATCGATAATGCAATGAAAAATTGTCCCATAGAACTGGTTGCTACTGTTAGAAAACAGTGTGAAAACGATGGAAAGCAGGCAATCTATGGGACAGCTGATGTCCAATTAGTCTATTTTTGCCGGGTAAAACGTTGCTGGCACTCGAGGACATCACCCACCGGCTGGATCAGATCCGCTGCCCGGTGCTGCTGATCCACGGCGAGGATGACCCGGCGATTACCATTGACAAAGCACAGCTTATCGAGGCCGCGGTACCGGACTGCCGGGGTCTGGTGCGGGTAGCCGGCGCCGGCCATGCGCCGAACATGACACACCCCGATATTGTCAACGCCGTTATCGAAGAGTTTCTCAGTGGACTGTGACGCTAGCTCGCCGCCATGAGTATTAATCCACGATAAACAGCTTGACGCCGGTTTTGGTCGACGATCGGTGAGGTGAGTCGCCGGCGTCGGAGACCTGATAGCTCATTCCAGGAGTCAGTCGAAATCGCCGGCCGTCTTTGAGCTCGCTGATTAGTTCGCCTTCCAGGACGTAAAGCACGTGCCCGCGTTCGCACCAGTGATCCGCAAGGTAACCTGGTGAGTATTCGACCGAACGAACCCGCAGTTCCCCTACGTTAAATTCGCGGGTTGTAGAAAATCCCTTCTCTCCTGGACTGACTTCCGGGTCAATCTCTTCCCAGGTCGTCACTGTGAATGGCATAGGTGGTAATTGCATTGTCTTCAATCTCAGTATGTAGGGGTAGACGGGTGAGGTCCTGATGGTAACTAGCGGTTCAAGGACGAGACTACTGCATGTGACGATCGTATTCGAGGCCCAGTGCTTCATCAACACATTTTGTGGCCCGAACTGCAAACGACAAAATCCTGGAAAGGCCAGAGTACGAACGAGGCCGGGCGCTGAACCGGTGTTTTGAGGATATGAGAGATGCCAATCAGAACCTCGCGGTGGTCCCGGGTTCGTGACGAGAAACACCCTTCTCTATGATCGACTCGAAAGTTTTTGTAAAGGCTGTTTCCTCATCAGCCGGTTGGCAGGAAAGTTAGGGAATACCCAATCGCCTGAAGGACATTGAATCAAATCATGAGGCATACCACGCTGACGGGAAAATAATATGTACGAAAGCTGTTAGTGGGTCACTAAAATTGTGAAAGCTAGTTGTTCGTATGCTCATTAGATTAAAGCCAACAGTAGTAGCTCCACCAAGTTCCCACTAAACATCTAGAAACTCCTCAAAGTAGTAATAAACCTCTTTATAATTATTAATTCTGTGGGAACACGGAATTAGAAAACCTCGTTTTTACTAAATTTAAGTGCGTTTTCGAATGCGTGGCTACGAACCACGAGGTCGGGAGTTCGAATCTCTCCGGGCGCGCCATAAAAACAAGTCCTTACAGTAATTTGAGCAAATACAACTCTCCACTGAAATAGACATTCTGGGTGATAAATGCACCACTTAGGCAAATAGTGTGGCTACTTAGATGGTTCGGCGGATACGTAATTTGACTATATTAAGTCCACAATCGTCGTTAAATATTTGTTTAAAAGTAATAGCGAACATTCTGAAATTGCACAAATAAATCACTGATTTATTGACTTGAGCCCAGAATCTAAACTACTGTTCGTTCGTGCTTAAATAAAAAGCATACTAAGTCGGTTTAGAGGAGTGAATACCTATCCTACCTCGAAAAACTGGCAGAAATTACTAGCGAGGAGGCTGGAGGCTTATGTATTGGGTCTGGTTGATCATAGTAGTTATCGCCATTATTTTGGCGATTGTTCTGTTAAATCGTTTTTACCGTAAAGCATCTCGTGAAGTAGCGCTGATTCGAACCGGTCTTGGTGGTCAGAAAATTATTATCGACGGTGGTTTTCTGGCTCTACCGTTTTTACACCGCGTCTCGGAAGTAAATATGAAGACGACTCGTCTTGAGGTAGTCCGCTCAGGCGATAAATCAATCATCACGACCGATCGTTTACGGGTAGATGCAACGGTCGAGTTCTATGTTCGGGTTGATCCCACCGATTCAGGTGTTGCGACCGCCGCGCAGGCTCTTGCCGGAAAAACATTTCGGTCAGAAGATCTCGCAGAGACCTTGGACGGCAAGCTAGTCGATGCGGTCTTGTCTATCGCCGCCAACTACACTATGGACGAACTACAAAACGAAAGAGGACGATACGTTGGTCAAGTTGGAGATATCTTAAAACTAAATCTTGCCCAGAATGGATTGATACTCGAGTCGGTGTCTCTTACTCGTCTCGATCAAACGCCCTTCCATACGCTCGATGAAAATAATGCGTTTAACGCGATTGGGTTGCGCAGATTAGCTGAGATAGTTTCGAATAGTAAGAAAGAACGCGCTGTAATCGAAGCTGATGCAGAAATCGCAGTCCGCAAGAGTAAGCTCGATGCTACAAAAGAACGTCTGAATATTGACCAGCAGGAAGAGGAAGCCCAAATTCAACAACGGCTTAATATTGAACGCGAGCGGGCAGCGAGTGAGGCAACGATAACGGAGGAGCAGACCGATGCTGAGCAGCGTCAAGAATTTGCTCGCATAGAAAAGGAAAAAGAGGTTAAGGCAAAAGAGATCCAATCCGGTCGCGAAATACGACGTGCTGAGTTAGAGGCCACTCAGGCATCAGAGCTAAGACGGCTTGAGAGGGAGATTGTAGTTGCCGCACAACAAGCAGCAGTAGCGCAAGCTCAGGTTCAGGTCGAGGAAGCAAAGGCTGAAGAAGTTCGGGCAAAAGAAGCTCTGGAGACTACAAAAGAAATCGCGGTAGCAGAACGCGAGAGAGAGATAGCCATGATCCGGGCGCATGAACAAGCTGAAGTTGATGAAACCCGAGTCAGCAGTGAAAGTGGCACGCTGCTCGTAATGGCGAAGGCGGAAGCAGAAGCAACGACGACTCGGGCGGCGGCTAAGCGCGCCGAACTACTGGCCAGAGCCGAAGGCGAAGCCGCACTAATTGCTTCAGAGAATAGTCAAAGTGATGACCTTATCGAGATGAAACTACATATGCGTAAATTAGAGATCCTGCCTGATGTTGTGGAGAGCATGGTCAAACCTGCAGAGAAAATCGATAGCATAAGGATCAATCACGTTAGTGGATTTGGTAATTCTGGTGGCGGTGGCGGTGGCGGTGGCGGTAGTGGTTCTGATACGAGTGGTTCGGATAAAGCAGTTGTCAATCAGGTCGTCGATGGCGTTCTGTCGATGGCATTACAATTGCCAGCTGTTAAAAAATTAGGGGAAGAGATCGGTATCAATATTGGTGACGGGATAAAAGGTATTTCTGACCAAGTATCAGAGCAAGATAATAGCGAACTTGCATCGAAATCTTCTGAAGATCAAGAGGCCTTTGATAGGTGGAAAAGTAATCATGGCAAATAAGGACTTCGATGGGAAAGAAATCTGAAGTTGAGTTCGAGTTCATTGCGATTCTGGAGTGAGATCACTTAAACAATAAAACCAAGGGAGAATATTGTATGACAATCAATCGAAGGAACTTTTTAAAAGGTGCCTCCGCAACCGCGGCAGTACTGACAGCCCCAGCTTTTATCGGGCAAGCACAAGCGGCTGATGCGCTAAAGATGGCTGTGATCTTGGATCAGTCTGGTGGTCTTGATATTTATGGCAGACCAATGGTTGATGCGAGCCATTTGGCCGTCGAAGAGATCAATGCTGCGGGTGGATTATTGGGCAAACAGGTAGACCTGACGGTTTATGACCCCCAGTCGACTATCCAGTTTTATACGCAGTACGCAACCAAAGCTGCAACCAGCGATCGAGTCGATGTCGTCCACGCTGGAATCACTTCAGCGTCGCGGGAATCGATTAGACCGCTGTTAAGTCGATATAAAACACTCTATTTTTATAATACGCTTTATGAAGGGGGTGTATGCGATACCAACAATTACTGCACTGGATCAACCCCTGGTCAGACGGTAGAAAAGCTCGTGCCCTATACGATGAATAAATGGGGTAAAAAGGTCTATATCATCGCGGCTGACTACAACTATGGCCACATCACTGCTGACTGGGTCCAGAAATACGTGAGGGATAATGGCGGTGACCCGGTTGAAACCGAATTCTTCCCCCTAGATGTTACCAACTTCGGGCCTACCATTAAAAAGATTCAAGCTGCAAAGCCGGATATGGTCATGTCTGCATTGGTTGGCGGTGCGCACGTGTCTTTTTATCGGCAGTACGCTGCTGCAGGCATGAGTAAAAGTGTACCTATAGCGTCTACAACGTTCGGAGTTGGCAATGAGCATCTGATGATCTCAGCAGAAGAAGGCGATGGAATGATCGTGGCCTACAGCTATTTTCAGGAAATAGAATCTGCCGACAACAAGGCATTTGTAAAAAGATTTCAAGATCGATTCGGTGCTGATGCGCCCTACTTGAATGAACTTGCAGCTCGTCAATACGAAGGTATTAACTTGTGGGCCGAGGCGGTAAAAACGGCGGGAACCGCAGATCGAATGAAGGTCATTGAGGCGCTAGATGCACCAACAAGTATTAACGGTCCAAGTGGTAAGGTTACCATTGATCCCCAGACTCATCATGCGGTACAGAATGTTTATCTGGCTGAGCTAAAAGATCAGAAGTTCAATATTATTCAAACCTATGAACAGCAGCAGCCGACCGATACTCAGTTGGTCTGTGATCTGATCGCAACACCCAATCAGTCGAATTTCTATTTTGAAAATGGTCTGAAGGCAGCGGGAATCGATTAAGACTTACTGTTAGTCGAAACGTCTACGGAGACCAATAGTGGATCTCTTTGCGGCCCTCGTGCTGCAGATTATCTACGGTATCGCCAACCTGGTGCTAATCAGCATCGGGTTGGCGGTGATTTTTGGCATGATGCGGGTTATCAACCTGGCACATGGTGAATTCTTGATGCTTGGTGGCTACGCCGTAATCGTCGCAACTAACAATGGTGTGAATATTTGGGTGGCGATGTTCATACTTGCGCCATTGATTGTGGGTCTTATCGGATTGATTGTTGAGTGGTGCCTGATTCGATTTCTTTACGGTCGTATGGTTGATACCTTGCTCGCTACTTGGGGATTAAGTCTGTTTTTCATTGGACTGATTACGACAATATTTGGCGCGCAAACCGCCACCACTATTTCGCCGCCATTCGGTGCAATAACAATCGGTGAATATAGTTCAAGCGGTTATGAGTTGTTTCTAATTTGTATCGCGGTCCTGATGATAATTTTGGTGTATTTATTGTTGCGATATACGAAGCTGGGTCTGGTCGCCCGCGGTACCATGCAGGGCGCTGACATGGCTGCATCACTTGGAGTCAGCACACAGCGGGTTTATTCAACGACATTTGGTATTGGTGCTGCGCTGACTGGCCTTGCAGGTGGGTTACTAGCTCCAATTACGGGCATATTGCCAACAAGCGGAGCGATCTACATTGGTAAAGCGTTTATTACTGTCATCTCCGGCGGAACGGCAATTCTTGCGGGTACCGCCTCTGCTTCTGTCCTACTGGGAGCCATCAACGGTATCGTAGCCTTTTTAATCGGTCCGACAATGGGTGAAGTGGCATTGCTTCTTCTTGCAATTGTGCTTCTGAGGTTGATGCCACAAGGTATCACGGGTAGATTTTTCAAGCGAAGCCTGTGAATCGTTCCAGAGAAACTAAAGCACTAATCTCGATCGGCATAATCGGGTTGGTCATTCTTTTTGGTGCACCCCACAGTCTGGACCTATTTTCAGTTATCAGCTTGACTACCGCTGTTAGCCTGGCCATCTTAGCCCTGAGTCTGGGGTTGATTTGGGGATTTGGTGGGATCTTGTGTTTTGGGCAGACTGCTTTTTTTGGCATCGGCGCATATGCCTACGCAATTGCAGCACTGAATTTTGGCGGCAGCACAGGTGCGATACTTGCAGCGCTGATAGTTGCTGCCGCGTCAGCAGCACTTCTTGGGTATTTCATGTTTTATGGACGCCTGAGTGACGTCTATTTGGCCGTCATTACACTCACTGTGACGCTAATCCTCTACAGTGTGATCAGACGCACTTCGGGGCCGGAATACAAAATTGGTATTGCTAAACTGGGTGGTTTTAACGGCATAAATGTGCCGCCTATTAATTATCCGTGGGACGCGACTCAATTTCTATACCCCGAGCATGTCTTCTACGTCGCAATGGTGGCTTTGCTGCTTGCTTACTTTCTCTGTGTTTGGGTGACAAAGTCTCATTTTGGTCGGGTTTCGGTGTCCATCCGCGAGAACGAGTTGCGATCTGAACTCTTAGGTTATGACGTGCGACTTTACAAATTGTGTATGTTTACTATCGGCGGTGCTATTGCTGGCCTTGCTGGCATAATGTTTGCGAACTCGATTGGACGAATTACGCCAGACGTGTTTAATCTGTATAACGCTGCCCTAGCAATCATCTGGGTCATAATTGGCGGGCGGGGTACGCTAATAGGTCCTGTGCTTGGTGCCCTGATCTTGTTTTACATGACGTCCTTCCTGGGTCAACAGTCTGTGGTAAATATCAATTTATTTCTGGGCCTGGTCTTAATTGTTTTCGTGCTCGTTGTCCCAAAGGGTATCGTTCCGTCTCTTATTCAGTTATGGGATAGACGAAGGTCCCGGCGCATGACAGCTCGTTCAGCGAAAAAAATGAGACGACGCGGGCGGTCAAGAGTCAAGGAGGCTCCAGTTGAGGAGTAACGTTGTACTTGAGACCCGATCCCTATCTATGCATTTTGGTGGTGTGGTGGCAGTTGATAGGGTAGATTTTTCTCTGAGGGAAAATGAGTTACGTTGTTTGATTGGCCCTAACGGCGCCGGAAAGAGCACATTTTTCAAATGTCTAACTGCCCAGTTGAGGCCTACTGCAGGTGATGTGGTTATTCGAGATTTTAACGTTACGGGTAGTGAGTCTCATCAAATTGCGAGAATGGGTATCGGAATTAAAACCCAGGTGCCTAATGTATTTGACGGACTCGATGTCGAAGAGAATATATGGTTATCGGCTAGTCAGTCAGCCAGCGCAAAACGTGCTCGTGTCATAACCTCTGAGGTTGTCGAACGGCTCGAGCTAGGTGAGGTTCGTAAATCACAGCTTGGATCGCTGGCTCATGGTCAAAGGCAACTGGTAGAACTCGGGATGGTACTGGCGGGTGAGCCCTGGTTGGTGATTTTAGACGAACCCACTGCTGGTATGACCCAAGATGAGGTGGTTCGTACAGCTGATGTTATTCGGGAAATCAACCAGAGTGCAACGATGATTGTTGTGGAACACGATATGCAGTTTATTCGGATGATCGCGCAAAAAGTCACAGTTTTCCATCAGGGCCAAATTTTGGTCGAAGGTAATATGGACGAGATTTCATCGGATCATAGGGTTCGAGAAGTCTATTTAGGTCATCGGAAATCGTCATGAGTGATTCGCTGATTCTCAATGTAAGAGATTTACACGCGGGGTATGGACGTGTACCGGTACTTCATGGCATTGATCTTGCAGTTACGGAGGGCCAGATTATCGGCGTATTGGGCCACAACGGCATGGGGAAGACTACGCTGCTTAAGACTTTGATGGGAATTGTTCCGGCAACTTCGGGTCGGGTTGAATTTGACGGGGTGGATATTTCTGACGAGCCGGCCCACGAACGTTCTCGCCTTGGGTTAGGTTATGTGCCACAAGGTCGTGGTATTTTTCCACAGCTTTCAGTCTACGACAATCTGAGGATGGGTGTCGTGGAACATGGTGAAGAAGAGCATGAAGCGATTGAGACTATATTGCAGGAGTTTCCTCAACTACAGCCACTTCTAGATCGATCAGGTGGTGCCTTGAGTGGTGGCGAACAGCAGATTTTGGCATTGGCACGCTGTTTAATTAGTAAGCCAGACTTGGTATTCCTGGATGAACCGACAGAAGGGATACAACCGTCCATTGTTGATGGGATCATCGAACTACTCAAACGACTGAATACCACACAAGGACTCACAATTGTTCTTGTTGAACAGAACTTAGAATTTGTCACGTCGCTATCCGACCGAGTTTTACTGCTACAAAAAGGTGACATCACGGGTGAGGTCAGTGGTGAACAATCCTCGAACTCAGCACTTATCGAAGAATTCGTTGGTTTTGGATCGGGAGTGTCACGGCTCGTTCATCAGAATCATACTGAGATGCTTGATACCAGTTCGCCCGATACGACCGAAATTTTAACAACTCAAACTATGCAAAAAAAGAGGTTTGACTATATGACTGTCAAAAGACCAACCCACGACCAGCTCAAACAGATCACACAAGATCTGGGGATGAATCTTCCTGATGAGCGAATTTCAGAATTTCTGGAGGTGATGGAAGACACGATGAAAGTCTATGACATGGTTGATGCCATGCCAGATTATCTTCCAACAGTGGACTATCCAAGAACGCCGGGTTATCGACCAGCATCGGAAGAGAATCCACTCAATGCTTGGTACATAAAATGTGAAGTCAAAGGAGCGCCACGAGGACCACTTGCGGGTAAATCTATTGTTTTAAAAGATAATATCAGTCTTGCGGGTGTGCCAATGATGAACGGTGCCTCAACTCTTGAAGGGTATATCCCGGATATTGATGCGACCATTGTGACTCGTATCCTTGATGCCGGAGGAACTATCGTTGGTAAATCTCACTGCGAATATTTTTGTTTATCCGGAGGGAGTCACACTAATGCTACCGGACCTTGCCACAACCCACACAAAATGGGTTATTCAGCCGGGGGGTCCTCATCTGGATCTGGCGCATTGGTTAGTTCAGGTGAAGTTGAAATGGCGATGGGCGGCGACCAGGGTGGGTCGATTCGTATGCCTGCTTCGTATTCGGGTTGTTATGGGTTGAAGCCAACCCATGGGTTGGTCCCCTATACCGGAGTTATGCCTATTGAGACAACCCTAGACCATATTGGTCCAATGACCCAAAACGTCGCTGATAATGCACTTCTGTTGGAAGTTATTGCTGGAGAAGACGGTCTAGATCCCAGGCAGTATGCGCCCAAAGTTGATCGCTACACGTCTGCCTTAGGGCGGGGAGTGCGCGGATTGAAGATCGGTATAGTTGATGAGGGTTTCGACCGACCCGAATCTGAAACTGATGTTGATACAAAAGTCAGGGAGTCAGCTGAGAAGCTGCGTGAACTCGGAGCTGACGTTGAACAAATATCGATTCCAATGCATAACGAAGGTGCTGCCATCTGGACACCTATCGGGCTTGAGGGTCTAACGAATCAGATGATGAGCGGTAATGGGTTTGGAACTGGTTGGAAAGGCATGTACTCCACGAGCCTTTTAGACCATCACGCTAACTGGATTAATCGGGCCGATGAGCTATCCGACACGTTAAAATTTTGTATGTTTGTCGGTGAGTATTTTTTAAGACACTATCGAGGACATTTTTACGCTAAGGCCCAGAATCTCAGCAGAAAGTTGACAGAGACCTACAATGAATCATTAGCAAAGTTCGATTTATTATTGATGCCTACAACTCCAATGAAGGCAACGCCGTTACCGCCAGCTGATGCGTCGCTTGCTCTATATTGTCAAAGAGCATTCGAGATGTTAGCGAATACTTCTCCATTTGACGTAACTGGTCACCCGGCGATGTCAATCCCCTGTGGGATGAGTGATGGGCTACCTATTGGTTTGATGTTGATAAGCCGACACTATGGTGAGTCAACAATTTATCAGGCAGCTCATGCTTTAGAGCAATTGGGAGATTGGAAGCAGATGTAGTCTTGAGACTTAAGCGGTAACAGAATATGGTAGCAGTTAGTGAGCTTTCGACGGATTCAGGACTGATGTCCGGGTCAGACCGAGCCTACGTCGTCGGTCGAATTCAACCAGTACTCGAAGAAATTACTATATCTGGGTTTTTTGCCCGCACGGTTTCACTCTATCCCGATCGTGAGGCCTGCGTATTTTGTAAAACTGGGGAGCGCTGGACTTGGTCGCAACTGTCTCAAAAGGTAGACCAGTTTGCGGCTGGACTTCTCGCACTGGGCATATACAAAGGAGACCGTGTTGGTATTTGGTCGCCAAATAGATCTGAGTGGGTGTTGGCTCAATTCGCAACCGCACGAATCGGAGCAATTTTGGTTAACATTAACCCGGCTTACCGTCGGGCAGAACTGGAGTATGCATTAGTAAAAGTTGGCGTGAAGGCATTGATCACTGCGGAGTCATTCAAGACCAGCAACTACCTTGATATGTTGACTGACCTTATTCCCGAACTTGCTAACCGTAAACCAGAGCGTTTGTCTGCCTCTAAGTTTCCTCTACTAAATTTTATTATTCAGACTGGCAAGCTTAACCAGGCTGGAATGTTTCGCTTTCAAGATTTCATGGAAAAGGGTGGTGAAGGGGATAAGGCACGCCTAGTTGGAATTGATAGCAAGCTGTTTCCTGAAGAGCCAATCAATCTGCAATTTACTTCGGGTACAACAGGCGTACCGAAAGCCGCAACGCTAACCCATACAAATATCGTTAATAACGCTCGTTTTGTAGCTGAAAGTATGCAACTGACACAGAAAGATAGGTTATGTATCCCTGTTCCCTTGTATCACTGTTTTGGCATGGTGCTGGGTAACTTGGCTTGTGTTGTAGGGGGTACTACTATGGTTTTCCCAGGTGAAGGATTTGATCCGGTCGATACACTTGAAGCATTAAACGCAGAACGCTGTACTGGTGTTCACGGAGTGCCAACTATGTTTAGTGCCATGCTGAACTGTACTGGGTTTGATCAATACGATTTACGATCGCTACGAACTGGAATAATGGCGGGAGCGCCTTGCCCGATTGAGCTCATGAAAGACGTGGTGTCAAAGATGCATCTTGATCAAATGACGATAGCCTACGGGATGACGGAGACCAGTCCAGTGTCCTTTCAGAGTGCTGTAGATGATCCGATTGAACGCAGAGTTTCGACGGTAGGAAGAATCCAGCCACATGTTGAAGCGCGAGTCGTGAATGAATCTGGGACGGTCTTAAAGGTGGGTGAGCAGGGTGAGCTCCATACCAGAGGTTACCTCGTGATGCGTGGTTATTGGGACGATCCAGAGCGTACTGCTGAATCAATAGACAGCGATGGATGGATGCACACGGGTGATCTTGCGACAATTGATGCAGATGGCTACTGCAATATCGTAGGGCGGGTAAAGGATATGGTCATTCGTGGAGGTGAAAATGTATATCCACGCGAGATTGAGGAATTCTTGTTGAGTCACCAGGGAATTCTAGATGTGCAAGTCTTTGGTATTCCCGATAACAAATACGGAGAAGAGATTTGTGCCTGGATCATTCCGATGGCTGGTAACAAAATATCCCTAGATGATGTGCGCAGCTATTGTGATGGACAAATTGCACACTACAAGATTCCCAGGTACGTAAAGGTGGTTTCGGAGTTTCCAATGACCGTTACCGGTAAACCTCAGAAATACTTGATGCGAGAGACCATGACTGAAGATCTAAAATTGGATCAGGCAAAAACAGCTTAGCCGGCTTGCTTGGTTAATATAATGCAGAGTCAATCTATCGCTTTGAATTTGAATCAATCTGACTGAGGGCTAACAATGTCGGATACTATCAGCGAACAGTATCCAGGAGAGGATAAGATTCTTGCGCGGGCCGCATCCCAGTATGAATCTTCTAACCCCGATTTTCCGATTGTTCCAGACCGTACAGCGCTGCTCGTAATTGATCTACAAGAAGGATTTGTGGCTGAGGGTGCGCGTATGTGGATGCCACAAACGCTTCGAATTATTCCTCATGTTAAATCGCTGATCAAACGTAGTCGCTCACTTGGCATGCCGGTTATTTTTACAGAACATGCACATGATCAATCTGGCCGCGATAGGGGGCTCATGTGGGACGTGCCGTTAAATCAGCCGATTCGAGAGGGTGCGTTGCGTATCGGTGCCGAAGACGTGCCCACTTATCACGAAATTCGTCCTCTAAAAGGGGAAAAAGTGATTCTAAAGCATCGATATAGTGCAATTTTTGATACCGACCTGCACACCTATCTTCGCGGATGCAAAGTCGACACCGTAATCATTACAGGTTGTATGACAAACTATTGTTGCGGCGCAACGGCTCGTGACGTGTTTTTTCGCGACTACAAGGATATTTTCGGTAGCGATCTCAATGCCACTGATAGTCAAGAGCTCCATGAGGCTGAACTTAAAACACTTCGCAGAGGTTACGCGAGGGTGATTTCGGTCGATGAAATCATGGAAGAGCTGGGTACTTGAATTGATGCTTATAGATAAAGGGTAGGGACTGGTGACCGAGTATCCAATTCAACTGGACCGCATGGCATTGGTAAATGTCGATATGCAAGTTGCATTTGTTGAAGGCACTCCGTTGTCTGCACCTAGGGGGCGAGATTTAGTCGATGTCTTGAATCCTCTAATTAGGGCGTGTCGTCAGGCTGGTCTCATGGTAATACACACCCACCACGTGACTCGCCAAGACGGCTCTAATCTAGGTTCAATGGGTGATTTAATTGATGCAGTTCGAGACGGATACATTATGGAAGGATCAAGTACTGTTGAATTGCATCCTGACGTCGACGTGCAATCCAGCGATATTATTCTTGACAAACCCCGCTATGGTGCTTTCACGGGTACGGACCTCGATAATATTCTGAGAGGAAATGGTATCGACTCAATAATAATTTCGGGGATATGCACCAATATATGTTGTGAGACTACGGCGCGTGAAGCGGGTATGCGGGACTATCGTGTATTTTTTATGGAAGATGGGACGGAAACATTTCCTATCGGAGACCTAACCTCGGATCAGATTCGCAGAGTCGTGAACGCGACTGTTGGTGCGGCTTTTGCAAATGTATTACCTGTCAGCGAAATGATTACCCGATTGAATCGAGAAAATACATCCGGTTTGCCAAGTTTTCTAAGGGTATCTGTTTAGTGAAGACTATCTGGCTCATACGCGTTTGATAGGATTTGATTTCCCAGCCTTAGGCTTAGCCCTCGCAAGGCGTTTCAGTATGCTCTTGGAGATCTTGTGGCGTAAAGATTCTTGCCATTCCGTAGTACTTTATCTCCTGCCAATTCATCTGATGTTTCCACACCACTGGTAAAACTAACTGGGCTCCAGTCCAATAACTCGATGGAGTCGTCGTCTTTGAGTGGCGTAATTGTATTCGGTTGGGGTATGCATCATGCAGCGATTGTCCCACACCAATAAATCACCAACGCTCCACTGATGTCGATAAATCTGGTTATCGTCTGTAATAAACTCGAGCAACTGACTAAGGAATTCATAACTCTGTGACTCGTGCATACCATCTATAGACTTGCATTCTTCAATGCTAAATACCAATGCTTCCCGCTGGGTTACGGGATGCCTTGTAACTAAAAGTTTAGTCACATTCGAGAATTGTGCTAATTCTTCGGTAGACCATTTATTGGCATACCCCAACCTCTCATATAGGTAAAGCCGCGAATACGTGATATTTAAACTCTTGACCTGTTTGGACAACGCGGGAGGTAGAGCATCAAGGGACAGGTAACCGTTCGCAAATAAAGTGTCACCACCCTGTTTGGGTATCTCAACGCCATAAAGGCAAGTGGCCAGGTGCCTTGTTCCTACGCCACTACCATCAGAATGCCATTCAATACTTTTAGCAGGCTGATGACCTATCGCTTCACCATTTTTCTTAATGTTGCTGAGTATTACTACATGCGGAAATCCTTCCAGTGTCTTTTCTACTCCGTGTCTCGGCCGAAGGGTATTGAATTTCGACATGAAATTAGTCAAATCAGCACCACCGAGCTCTTGCTCAGGAAAGACCAGTAGCCCGTGGTGACACAAGGCTTGATAAATTTGATTAATTTCAGAATCATCACGCACAGTCTGGCAATTGATACCAGAACATAGTGCTCCCACGTCATTATTTAGCTTTTGTATCCGCACAATCTGATCTATAGGATATTAATGTAGTGTTTGAATTGGTATTCCGTTAGAAGAATTGAACATATTACTAGAATGACTCAATTGCATCAGGCCTAATAGAGCCTAAAACTACAATCCGTATTAATTAATGGAGCGTCATGAGAAAGATCGAACCGCTACTATCACCATCTAAATTCGTAGGCATTGATGGCGTAACTCATCTTTGCAGCGGCGGGGAATCTCCCTGGTTGAAATGCCA
>Ga0114996_10004981_pt1 | contig 15766 bp, 15 predicted proteins | sample ArcticOcean_MG_C_4_FD_87039 | JGI IMG/M metagenome (GOLD analysis project Ga0114996, IMG submission 87039) | Marine microbial communities from western Arctic Ocean - ArcticOcean_MG_CB4_134 | ecosystem: Environmental > Aquatic > Marine > Oceanic | place: Arctic Ocean: Canada Basin | collected...
AACGGCACTCAAACGTCCCTTTAACAAGTAAATCCATTGCTCATTAGGATGGGTATGAGGATCAGATGACATGCCCGCAGGAATTGTCATAATACCAACTTGAGTTAATTCTCCTTCAACTACCGGGCCAAATGTTGGGGCATATGTAGGGCCAGCTTTTAAACCGGTTAAATTTGAGACGTCAAAGAAATATTTTCCGTCACCCGCAGTATATGCGCCTTCTGTCTTCGTTGTTTTTGTATTGTTTTCTGTCATTAATCTCGCTCCATTTTATTAATTCTTTAAAACCAGTTAATAATAAATAATTTTATTTCTTAGCTATAGGAATTTAAAATCCTCTATTTAGACCTAAAGCAGGTATTATAAACTCTGGTGGTTGAGGGCATATAAGAAAATTAGTATATAGCCCCTAAAGAATGTAACATTTTATTTAACTAGCCATAGTCTTCACTAAATTGTCTGTGATACAAATATTTTTGAGAAGAATAATTCAATTATTAAAAGACATTGCTAATTTTTATCACATCAACCTTAAAAAGAGCCAACTATATTTTCAAATTAATAACTGTGATAATATGAATATAAATGGAGAAGCCAAGTGATGATATTTTACGACTGCGCAACGGCGCCAAGTCCTCGCCAAGTAAGAATGTTTATCGCTGAAAAGGGATTAACGGATTCAATTAAAAATATAGAGGTAAACCTTCGAGTTGCCGAACAACTGAGTCCTGAATTCAGAAATATTAACCCTTATTGCACTGTACCGGTTCTGGAAACTGAAAACGGGGAAAGGTTTTTCAGTACTGCCGGATGCTGTCGTTATTTAGAAGATTCCTATCCGAACCCCCCATTAATGGGAGTTAATATAGAGGAAAAAGCTATGGTTGCAGATATGCAATGGAGGATGGAAACAGATGGCTTTCTGGCTGTTGGTGAATCTCTAAGAAACTCTGCGCCCGGCCTTAAAGACCGAGCATTAACTGGTCCTGATAATTATGAGCAGATACCTGAATTAGCTGACAGAGGACGGGAAAGAGTAAAGAGGTTTTTTATTACGGTAAATAAAATTCTTGAGGAAAGAACATATATAGCCGGTAAAAATTTTTCAATTGCAGACATCACAGCCTTTTGTGCAATCAGTTTTGCTGACCGGCTAAAATTTGAAATTCCTGAAGAAGCTATTAATCTTCGAAGATGGCTAGAAGATGTAAGTAGCCGGCCGAGCACACTAGTTTAAATTGCACGCTAATAAAATTTATATAAATACACTAACAATCAATAGGGACGTCCTCCCTAGGGGGCAAAGGTGGACTATATATAACAAGGATTTTTAAGGGCTTATCACCAGAGTTTGTGATTACGTGTTCAACTTTTGGGGGTATTTCAACAACAGCTCCGGGACCGCAATACTCGGGGTTTTCATCATCAAAACTAACTTCCATTTCACCTTCAAGAACATAACAGACCTGACTATGTATATCGTGAAAGTGCTTGTCTGCACCACAGCCAGGCTCTATGGTTCCGTGGATCATTTCAAAATTTTCGCAGAACGTTTTTTCAATCAAACGAGCGTTGCTTGTCCCTGTATGGTCTGGGGGAGTATATTTATTTATGTCCTGTAGGTATCTAATTTTTCCAGTTTTAATCATTTTTCAGCCAAGCCTTTTAAAATATTCGACTGTAAAATAAGAGTATTTGGATCACTCATATTAAGTAATACTTGGTCCTGCTCAAGTGTACTGTTATCTGAACCAACTTTTAACCGGTTTATAGATTCTTTGATCATCTGCTGCGCTACTCTTGGTTTCATTGATATTTCTTTTGCCATATCTAACGCCTCTTGCATTACATCATCTACCACATAATCACATAGACCCCACGCTAAAGCTGTTTTGGCATCAATTTTTCTAGCTAGGGCCGCAATCAATTTAGCTCTATTTGGGCCCACTAATCGAACCAGTCTTGGAAGCGTTCCCCAAGAAAACGTTATGCCAAGATCAACCTCCGGCGCTCTTAGCCAGGCATTACTATGTAAAATACGAAAGTCACAAGCAACTGCGAGAGATATTCCACCACCAACGCAAAATCCTTCAATTGCAGCAATTGAAAGTTGGGGCATTGCCTCCCATGCATTGCACATTTCCAGTCCCAAACGAATATGTCGCCTTGCTTCGGGAAGAGAGAGCCCCTGTGCGAAAGAGTTACCCTCAGATATATCGTTCCCAGCGGTAAAACCACTACCTTTTCCAGTAAGTATAACCGCTCCAATATCATTGCGCTCAGATAATTTTTTTGCAGTTTCTGTAAGGGCTATTTTTAGTTCGGCAGAAAGCGCATTACGCTTTTTAGGCCTATTTAGGGTTACTAACATAACTCCTTCACAAGGTTCTACAGTCGTTAATAATTTATCATTCATATTCTATCTTTCACCATTAGGTGGAGCTCAGGCGTTGGAGCTAGAAATACAGCCTATGGATCCATATCTATCCATCTAGGCAACGACTCACAACGTTCAAGCCACATACTCACTAAAGGATAAGCTGCCAATGCTATATTGCCCTCGGGGGCTCGTTTAACATATGGATAACAAGAAATATCTGCAAGCGTTACACGTCCTAGAGCCAACCAAGCACCCGTTAATGAAAGTTGTTTTTCTAAAACCTCTAATGCTAATTTACCATCTGCTATATAGCCTTCAAAGCTTTCCGGTCGTCGACCATATATTGTAACACCCCGCGCCCACTGCAAACCAAACTGTACTTCATTTTGCGCAAATGACATCCATTGCATTATCTCAGCTATCTCAAGAGGGGCTGGAGGAAACCATTCATCTCCCCCGTATTTTTTTGCTATGTATACAAGGTGGGCGGTCGAATCCCATAAAACTTTACCCTCGATCTCCATTACGGGCACCTGACCTCTAGGGTTGAGTTTGAGAAAGTCAGTTGATTTATGTTCTTTATTTTCCCAATCAATACGTATATTCTGATAATCAACCCCTAAAATTGAAGCCAGAACACGGACTTTAAAAGAATTTCCTGACATCTCAGTCATATAGAGCTTCACGGATTACTCCAATTTATTGTTAGTTCTAAGGGCTGCGCTAAAAACCCTCTTACGTTAGATGTTGTCTATAGTTTTGAACGCTCTTGAGCGTAACGAACTAACGCAAGAAACCTATAGATACCGTGCATAAATTTACTATATGGTATTGTTATAAATAAGCTAAACACTACACCAAGGTGAATGGCAAGTAATAAACCCATTGCCGGTGACGAGCGCAAAAACATTAAAATTAACCCAGTAAAACTTGTAAGAAAAAGCATCACTAAAAACGCAAGATCCATTCCAAACCTTGTCTTATCTTGTGTTTCTAAATCACGGTTTAATTTAGATTTTAAAAGTCCAATAGGGCCGACTATTAACCCAATGCCGCCAATAGTACCGATCAAAACTGGAAGGTCATACCACTCATAGGGCGCCACAATATTCAAGGAATAGTGATAAAACGTTGCAACAGATGTTGAAATAAAACATAAAATAAATCCATAGAAAGTAAAATGGTGATAGAGACGGCGATTGTCATTATTGGTGTTATCTCCTGAATAACAGCTAGATCCACCACCGTCTAAATAGCGCAAGGTAGAGGCGTCTTTAATGGATCTCCATAAGTTGTCTGACTTAATGATTTGCTTGTTGTTTTTATCTATGTCTCGCCAAAATTTTCTTATACTCATTCCTATGGCTAATAAAACATATACAGAAACAGACCCAAAAATTATTACCATTAAATTATGGGGCATTAATCTATAGAAGGCATTGGGCCCAGTTTGAACGCTCCAAAGTGCGGACATATCTTTAAGGGCAACAAAAATTATAATAAAGATCGCTACACTAAATGCACTAAAGACCCCAATAAACAAACCATTACGTTCAAAAAAAGGTGCAAGAAAAGAAGGCCAGGTATAAGTTTGATAGGTGTCCGATCGTACCGTCGCAAACGTTTTAGGGACATTCACATTGAACTCGTGTGGAGGAGCAAACTGACAGTCTATAAAACATGCACCACAATCATGACAAAGGTTAGCTAAATAATTTAAATCTCCGTCTAGAAAAGTACGGCGCATTTCCATGGCTGGGTAGACAGCACATAAACCCTCACAGTAGCGGCATGAATTACAGATAGTCATTAATCTATCCGCTTCGGTGAGTGCTGGACTAGTATGTTCGGTCGGTTGGTTTATCTTAGAATACAAAGCAATATAGACTTTCAATTAATAAATTTTTTATTGAGAAATGATGCAGCTTCCCGTCCTGCAATTCTTCCAAACACACCCCCAATAGTCATACCAATTCCAGCAGCATAACCACTTCCTAGAATATTTCCTGCCATGATTTCACCAGCAGCAAACATATTATTCGATAACTCGTCCTTTTTCATAATAATTCGTGCATCTCGATTAACTTTTGCCCCCAAATAAGTAAACGTTATACCTGGACGAACTGGGTATGCATAAAAAGGAGCATTTTCTATTCGTTGTGCCCAATGAGATTTTTCAGGATTCAGTCCCTCAGTTTTACAATCATCTAAAATAAAAGGATTAAATGATCCTGGAGTTACCGCTTTGTTATATTTATCAATAGTCTCAATCAAAGTTTGCTTATCGAGCTCTAATTTTTCAGCGAGTTCAGAAACTGTTAATGCTGAAATAGGTGGATAGAGAGACGGCATAAATAGTTCCAGACAGGGAGCATCAAAAATTATATAAGCAATCTGACCTGGTTGTTGGGCTACTAGCCTACCCCATATAGCATACCTCTTTGGCCAAAGATCTTCACCTTCATCATAAAATCGTTTCGCCTCTAAATTAACAACTACTCCAAAGACAACACAATCCAACCTAGTAATAATACCACCATCAAATTTAGGAGCCCGGGCATCGATAGCAACAGCATGACATTGTGTAGGATCACCTATTGTTTCAATTCCTTTTTGCATTAAAGTCTGCAAGACTTTTCCTTTATTATTGGGGGTGCCACGAACTAAAAAATTATTAGCAATATCTCCCCAAGCTTCTTTCATCCACTCAATATTAGCTTCAAATCCCCCTGATGCAGCTATTAAACTTTTTGCCTTTAATGTAATGTTTTTTCCGTTAGTAGTTATAGTCGCAGACTTAAACATACCTTCAATAATTTTTAAATCTATAACCTCAGAGCTATACCAAACATCAACACCCATCTTTTCTGCTGTTGAATAAAGTGAATTAAGCATAGCTCTGCCGCCACCAAGGAAAAAAGAATTTGTACGACCTAGACTTAATGTCCCGCCTAAAGAAGGTTGAAACTTAACACCTTGTCTAGAAATCCAGGGTAGTAAGGTTTTTGACTCAGCTATCATCAAGCGAGACAATTCTTCATTAGTATTACCTTGGGTGACACGCATTAAATCTTCGAAATACTCATCCTCTGTATAAGGACCAGAAAGAGTTTCGGTTGCGGTATCATGCGCACAACGCATGTTACGAGTATGACGAGTGTTGCCGCCACGATAAAATTTGGTTGCAGAATCTACAACAAGTACGCTGAGACCAGTTTCTCGCGCCTCAATAGCCGCGCATAAACCCGCATTTCCTCCTCCGACTATCAGTATATCGTATTCATTAATTAATCTGGTCACGTTCCGCCTCAAATTTCTAACTTTTAAGGACTAAATTCGTTAATTAATCATATAACCAAAATAAAAATAAAAACAGAAATTATGTAGATAAATTTAATTTTTGGTAATAGATATCAGAAATATATTATAAATTAATCAAACCTATATGTTAAAATCCATAGTAGTCTGTAGCTACTCGATAAACATTTACAAGAATGCATACAATTAGAGGTTACATTTTCTAATAAAAATACTTCTATTAAATATATTTTGAAATTACATTTATATTTTTTAAAAGTAATAAAAAGGAATTATAAATGTTAGAAAAACGCCATGCTGAAATTTCTGGTGCTGGTTTTGGTGGACTGGTAGCAGCGATAGGTTTGGCTGATAGAGGATGGACTGTCCGGGTTCACGAGAGGCGCAATTCGCTCAACGACGAAGGATATGGAATAGCCATACAAGATAATATGGTCTGTATTTTTAATGCCTTAGGTATTCTGAAACCTATTCTAGCCGGAGGCATAGAGATAGATTATCGCGATTCAGTAAATGCTAACGGAAAATTAATATTAAGGCTTAAGTCAGGACTTGGTAGGTATCGGATAAGCCGACGGCATATTATTTCTTTACTTGCCCAACGGGCTGAGAATGTCGGGGTAGAAATTCTAACTGGTTCAAACGTTACTAGTGCTAATCCAAAAGGAGAAATATCTCTAGCTAACGGAGAAGTACATGAAGCAGATCTAATAATAGCTGCTGATGGCATTAATTCACGCATTCGTGATTATCTGGATTTAACACACAGCCAAGTGTTTCAAAAAGAGGGCGGAACGCGTATGGTAATTCCTAGCCTTCCTAAAGACATACCTGCTAACTCTTCTGATGGCATCGCGATGGTAGAAGCTTGGGGAGATAGTCGACGAATTTTGTATTGCCCAAACTCTAAATCTGAAATTTATGCAATTTTTACCTGTATGGCAGATGATTCTGCTGGATGTGCCACTCCTATAAACGTCAGCTCCTGGAAAAAATCTTTTCCCACTTTAGAACCTCTTATCCAGCGCTTTGCAAAAAACACCGAATGGAATGAAAGTAGATGGGCTCAATTTAAAACAGTTCGTTTAAAACGTTGGTCGGCAGGAAAAATTGCAATTCTTGGAGATGCAGCACATGCCATGCCTCCATACTTAGGGCAGGGTGCCGGACATGCTATGATGAATGGGCTAGGCCTATCTGTAGCATTAAACGAAACCAAAGACTTAAAAAGTGCTCTAAATATTTGGGAAAACCGTGAACGCCCTCTTACAGAACACACTCAAAGATGGACTCGTTTGTATGGGACCACAATCTATCTACCAAAATGGTTAAAACCTCTTGCCATAAATGCTGAAAGAAATATCCCATGGCTAGCCTCTCAGTATAGCCGAGCAGCCAGACACATCCCAACTGGCTGCTAAAAATTCAACAAGATAAAGCAGCTAAGCTGATGTACGGCCTGAATCAACTTTTAAGTCTGTTCCTGTCAAATGTGGTGCCTCTCCGCTAAGAGTAAATGCGACTAAAGCAGCTATTTCTTCAGGCATTACTATCTCACCCATCGGTACGTTTTTTATTCCCCTTTCTATGTGACCAGGACGATTCTGAGTCCCTGGGGTCAAAGTAAGGCCTGGAACTATAGCGTTAACTCTTATTTTTTCAGGAGCTAATTCAACTGCAAGCGCACGCACCATTTGGTGAATCGCTCCCTTAGAGGCAACGTAAGAAGATGCCTGGGGCCCTGGTCGAACAGCATTAGAAGATGTAGTAACTAATAAATCCCCACCCTGCCCTTGTTTTCTTAATATTCGCGTGGCGGCCTGAAGCGTATGAAAAGTGCCATGGAGATTTACTGACAATACATGATGCCATTCTTCATGTGTGGATTCTATAAATGGTCTTCGCTCAATCATAACCCCAGCATTAGCTACAGTAGCATCTAACCTAGAAAACTTTAGTAGTGTATCATCGAACATTTTTTGGACTTGGACTGCATCCCTAATATCAACCACTAGAGCTAGAAAACGTTCTTCTGCACCCTCTGCTCTAGCCAATTCCAAAGTCTCTTTAAGTCCTTCATTATTAATGCCAGCTGCAGTTACATTAGCACCATCCTTTGCGGCCCTTATGGCAATTGCTCGACCTATTCCTGTTTCAGCACCGGTAACTAGTAACGTCTTCCCAGCAAGGTTATAATAACTCATTTTTTTCTCCTTAAGCCGATGTTCGGCCAGCATCAACTTTGAGCAAAGTTCCGGTCATATGTGGAACTTCATCACTCAACGAGAAAGCTACAAAAGCCGCTAGTTCTTCAGGTTTTACTATTTCATTCATAGGTACAGATTTTAAACCAGCCTCCACATAACCTTGCTGAGTCATTACTGGTCTAGTTTCAGACATTCCGGGAACTATAGTATTTACCTTTATTTTATGGGGAGCCATTTCTACAGCTAGCCCCCTTAACATCTGGTGCACTCCACCCTTGCTAGATGTATAAGGAATTAAATTTGGAATAGGTCTGATGCCAGTAGAAGAACCTGTGGCAATCAAGCTACCGCCCTCACCTTGAGATATCAAGACTTTGGCAGCGGCATGCAAAACATAAAAAACTCCTGTAAGGTTTACGTTTATTACGCGCTCCCATTCATCTATATCCCATTCTCCAAATGGTGTGCTTGCACAAAACGCTCCAGCATTGGCTATCGCAGCATCAAGCCTACCGTAATTATTTATTGTCAAATCAATAGCATTTTGAACTTGCTCAGAATTAGTAACATCGGTCACTATGGCTGATATGCGTTCTTTGGCTCCATCAGCCTCAGCATCTGATACGGTCTTACTGATATCTTCTTCGTTAATACCAGCAATTACTACCGATGCACCCTCGCTTAAGCACCGCAAAACTATAGCACGGCCAATGCCACTCTCACCCCCCGTTACTAAGATAGATTTTCCACTCAAACGAGTTTTCATTGCTAGCCCCCACGATTTTTATTAATACTAAAAAAGCCCAATACAACAAATAATTAGGTTTAATTAGTCATTATAAATATATTTCTAGTCTTTTTTACGCATAACTTTTAAGGCATTCGCCCAGCGCGCCAATTCGGGTATCATCATTCTCGCAGAATCAACGTGAATTTCTTTAGCATTAAATTTACCGTCTTCAATATGTTCAGAAAACATAGGTATTGGCACAGCTTCAAAAATTGGCACTACTCTGAAAGTAGTCAATAAAAGCTTTTCCATTTGCACTCCCCGCAACCCGCCTGAAACCCCTCCATAGCTGACAAAAGCCGCAGGTTTATAGTGCCACTCTCCGGCTAAATAAGATAAGGCGTTAACAAAAGAAGGGGGAGGGCCATAATTGTATTCAGGAGTCACAAATACAAATGCATCGGCTGACTCAACACTGCGGCTCCATATCTTAGTTGCTTCATTTTCATAATCTTTGAAGCGTGGATGTTTGGGTTCATTAAAAACCGGTAAGTTAAAATCTGCTAAATCAACATCTACTACATCAAAAGTGTCGCCAAACTCTTCAGATGCTAAATCTACAAACCATTTTGAGACAGCAGGCCCTACCCGAGTAGGACGTGTGCTCACTGTGATTACATTTAATTTCAACATAAAAATACTTTCTTAAAAATAACGAAAAATTCGTTTGCTTATCATTCTAATATTATTACTACAATACTTAATTAGAGGGCATTGTAATAGCACGCAAGCGCGGTAACATAACTACTGAACAAAGTATTAGGGCTGCTCCTACTGATAAAAATCCAAATAACGCATCAAAACCCATATTCCCATGAATCCAAGCTATTGCTGGAATTGCTACGCCTGTAAGCGAAAAAGTTAAAACGTATCTCATCGCTAATATACGGCTGCGCCAATCTTTGCGTGTTACACGACCAACTAAAACATCATTAATTGGCACCTGACCAAATACGGCCAACATAAACATAAAGGAAATAAATAGAGCTGCCCATCCGCTCTTTCCATCCATGGCTGCAAACATTACCGTTTGTATAATAGCGACACCAACAAAAATATTTCTTACAGAATAGCGATCAATTAAATATCCAACGACTAATTGCCCTAAAGCCGCAACACCAAAAACAAGGAATGCGTACCAACCAATGGCTGTGGCTGAAATAGCAAGATTAACAAGCCTTTCATCAAACACCTTCGGTAAACTAAATGTTGTACTTTGAAAAATTAAACCACCGATCGCCGTAGAAAAAAATACAATTATTAACACTCGTAACATTGTTGAGCGATTATACTCATTATGAATAAGTCCAGCTGATATTGAGCTTTCGCTTTCAGAATTTAAGGGTAATTTACCTGCCACATGGTAGTATAAAAAACCCAAAAAAACTGAAATAAGTCCAGGTAATATAAATGCAGCACGCCAACTCATGTTATCAATAAAAAATCCTGTTACCAAAGCAGCGCTTCCTACACCAAGATTCCCAAAGACTCCATTTATAGCCAAAGGGATACCTGTGCGAACATGCCCCTCAATAACTAAGGCAATACCAACAGGGTGATAGATAGCAGCAAATATCCCGATTAATGTTAATCCTAGCGCTATCTGCAGTGGGGTTTGGGCAAGTGCAGTTATGAATGAAGACAAACCAATACCAATGAAAAATATAATAATCATTGAATCTCTACTCCACCGGTCTGCCAACCAACCTGATGGAAGAGAAAAAACAGCGTAAGCCACAAATCCGGGTGTTGCATAAGGAATTAGCTCTGCGTAGCTCATATCCCAATCATGAATTAGCCTTAAAGCTGCTGCACTTGCAAAAACCAACATAAAAAAATGATCCAGATAGTGCCCTAAATTAAGAAGTAAGAACCGTGTTTGCCTTGTATTCACATTTAATATCCCATTTATCTTAGAAAGATAGCGATATAAAAAAGTTTAGCACTAAAAAAGAAAAATACTGTATTTATAAGTATATTGTGAAGATGTTTTATTACTATTTTTGATGTTAATGTATTTCAGCTACTATTAGGTACAAGTCAACAAAGAGAAAAAATGAGCGTTAGAAAGAAAACGAGAGCTACCTATGAAGGGGAATTTATTCCAATAATAGATGTAGGCTCTTTTCTTGCTGGTAAACCAGGTTCACTCATAGGTTTGAGTAAAGAAATTGCATTTTCTTTAGAACATATTGGATTTTTTTACATAGTAAATCATGGTGTTCCAAAACCGCTCATCGCAAGAATATTTAAAGCGGCTAAGGCATTCCACAACCTTCCAGTTGATGAAAAATTGGCCCTAAAGTCTGGCCCTGATTTACCAGGGTTCTACCCAATGAAATTAACGACAATAGTAAAGACTAAAAACCCCGATCAACCCGCAGCGAATGTTGTAGAGTTATTTTTAGCTCAGCGAGATAGAGTTTCTGATAAGAACGGCATTACTGATGGTAATACTATATCAGCGGGCACCTCACACGCTATGAACAAGTGGCCAAACAACGAACCCATTCCTGGTTTTCGGGAAATAGTAAACGCCTATCACGATACAATGCAAGCGCTGGGGCGCAGGCTGTTGCCACTTTACGCTCAAGCACTTGGCATGCCCCCAGGGTATTTTTATAACTTATTCCGTGACCCCCAATCTATAGTTCGTATTGCCAAATACCCCGTTCCAGATATTATTGAAAATAATCAATGGGGTGCGGCTCCACATGGTGATATGGGGTTTTTAACAATGCTGCCTGAGGCTCAATTACCTGGACTAGAAATTAAAATGCCATCTAGGGAATGGATACCACAACCAATCGTACCAGATGCTTTACTTGTAAACGCTGGTGAAACACTTCGAGAGCTTTCTAACCATAGATTTTCTTCTACACCGCATCGTGTAAAAGCCTCTCTCAACACAGACCGCTATCAAATATCTTTTTTCTTTAATCCTGATAGTGATGCCATGGTCGGCCCGCTACCCAGTTGTGTTAATTCCGATTACCCACCTTGTAGTAAACCGATAACTTTTAAAAAATTTGCCCGCAATTACATGAAAAAAAGTAATCAATACAGTAAGACAATTCATAAGAGCTAATTTTACCTATAATTTAATTACAATATTTCCTATATGACGCCCAGCTTCGACGGCTTCATGAGCTTCCACAGTTTGCTGTAAATTATAAACCTTATTAACCATAGGTTTTATCACATTGTCCGCTAATGCAGCATTGAGTCCTTTGCATATACGCCCAAATTGATTTGGGTTCTGGGCGTATATTTCTATTAACCTTAATGTGGCTCCATTCATCATTATGGGATAGAAATCAAATGATGGCCGAGGGGTAGACATTGAGGCATATGCGCTAATTACTCCTCCGGGGCGTAGGGTTTTTGAAATCATTCCTATATGAAACCCAAAATCAACATCAACAATACGGTGAAAAGGTTTGCCATCATTTATATCAAGTAGCGAATTAGCAAATAAGTCTAAAGAAGTAATTTGTTTATAATTAATGGTTTCATTAGCCCCAGCGGCTTTTGCAGCTTTGGCTTTAAGATCAGAACTTACCGTAGCGATAATATTTTTTACTCCAGCCCATTTTGCAAGCTGTATTGCCATCATCCCCACTGATCCAGCTCCGCCAGTAACTAGAACAGATTTATTTTCAATAGGGCCATCGCTAAATAAAGCCACGTAAGCTGTCATAGCGGGAACCCCCAAACAAGCTCCTTCTATAAAAGAAACAGAAGCAGGTAAGGGCACTGCAAATCTAGATTTTATGGCAACATATTCGCAGCATGTGCCATTAGCCCCCTGCTCCAAACCATTGGGTGTTCTGTTAACATTATAGGTCCAGACACGTTCGCCAACACGACTGCTGTCTACACTCTTACCTACTGATACTATTACTCCAGCCCCATCATTATGTGGTATGGTTCTGTGGCAGGTCATCGGCCACAGTGCTCCAGATCTAGCCTTTACATCAGAAGGATTAACTCCAGAGCTTTCCATCTTAATTAAAACTTCACCTTCTTCTGGGCAAGGATCATCAACTTCATATACCTCCAATACTTCACTAGCTTTTCCATGTTCTGTATATGAAACCACTTTCATATCACTCTCCTTATTTCCGAGTGTGTTTCCATGGAAACCATACAAATTTCTTTTTAAGGCAGTATATAAATAAAGAATAAGTAATTGATAAACTCAACCCAACGATAATTAAGAAAAACCCGCCACTATAAAACGAAGTTTGAACCCCCGCACCGATTAACCCTAGGGAAATAGAGAATATAAACCAATGAACTACTAAAATTATTTTATTCAGCATAGTTCTAACTATCGTTTCTAAAAAATGGTCCTGGTACTGTAATTATCTTAAGTGAGATCTTATAAATAATTCTGTTATAGAAAAACTAGGTGTCAGAAAACATAAAACTAGATTTCTCACCAACCAACTGAGCTAAACATTGATTGATTAAAGCGTTTCCTAGCCTCCTCATAAATCGGTGTTAAAGAATCCTTAAAAGCTTTCTTTTCAGCTAGATTTAACTCGTACACAGATCCACCAGAATTTTCTATCTCAGTACGAGCAATACTTTCTTCATTTACGGCTAATTCTCTTTGATATACTACAGCTGTTTTTATAATTGACTTTAATTCGTCACGAATTTCACTCGGCCAAGAAGCATGTTTTTGTGGGTTTGCAAATAGACCCCGAGACAAATAAAAATGGCTAGATAGAGTATGAAACTTATGAATCTTGTGTATTCCATAAGTCATAGTATTAGCAAATGGGTTTTCCTGAGCATCCACTTCGTGATTTGCTATTGAAATTTTTGCTTCATCAAGACGCATCGACTTTGGGCTCATATTCAATAATTCAAAAGTACGATTATGCATTTCGCTACCTAGCGTACGAATGCTCATACCGGAAAGATCCTTAGGAGAACTTACTGTTCTTAATCTATTTGATAAATGACGAAAGCCATTCTCAAAATATCCGAGCACTAGAAAATTACATTTTTCTTCCACAGCCAAACACATATTTGTTCCCAGCTCTCCATCATAAGCCTCACGCGCAGATTTATTGTCAGGAAACAAAAAGGGGAGATCCACAAATTCTAAGTCTGGCACTCTAGCCGTTAATGCAGTAGTTGACATATATACAAGGTCCAGCATGCCACATTCAGTGAGCCAAAGAACGGCATCGGATCCATAGCCCAATTCCATTACATTCCATATGTATTTAATTTCTAAACTATCACCAAACTTCTTAGTTAACTCATCCCCAATGTATTTAAGACCACGACTATGTGTTGTTGTCGGTGGTCCGTATCCACCCATACGTATAGTTATTTTTTTAGCCATTAATTAAGTGGTCCCGTTAAATAATATGTTCGACATGAAAGTATTATTTATAAACTTATAGGTAATTAAAACTTAAATATACATGCAAGCTTATAATTGCTCATTAAGCAATGGCTTCTTTGAGCGCTCAAACCCGCACAACGCCTCCGCTATTCTAAAACCCATCGGAAATTGGAATGATATATGCTTTTGAACATGCGCATCACGAACGTATTTTTCGATTGGCATCCCTTTGGTTACACCCATTCCACCAAAAAGTTCCATACCTTGCTCAGTCAAACGCTGAACAGCATTTCCAGCAAATTTTATAGCCATCATTTCATAAGGTTGCCAGTCCGCACTTCCATCAACAAACGCTTCGGGGTTGTCTTTAGCCCACGCCGCCGTCCATATTAATCTCCTGGCTGCTTCAAGATTAGTTGCCATGTCTGCAAGGTGCATACCAACTGTTTGATGCTGAATAATAGGCTTGCCTCCAGAAACCCTTTCTTGGGTAAATTTTAATGTTTCCTGTAAAGCCGCCCTGCCAAGACCAAGAGTTATAGAGGCAACTGTGACATGAGTTCCCATATCGGTGCGGCCAGGGGGGGCAGAAGCAAGAATACGACCAGCAGGTACACTTACATCACTAAAAAATATTTCTGCATTATCACCTATCCGACGACCAATTTTTTCCATTGGATGGCGCACTAAACCTTCCGATTCTCCCTCCACTAAAAATGCTTTAGGCCCATCCTCAGTCTGTGCCATAACTACAAGAAGTTTAGCTAGATAACCCATCGTCTGATAATTTTTAGCACCGTTTAAGATCCAAGAACCATCAGGTTGTTCAATAGCACGAGTTTTAAATTTTACATCTGGTGGGGTTTCAGTAAAATAATCAAAGCCAAGATCAGTGTCAGGTTCGTGAATCGCAACCGTTGTAAAGTAAGTATCGTCTTTTAAAAAACGCGGAAGAAAGTAATCCCTTTGCTCCTGTGTCATGCGTAGCTCAAACCAATCTCTGGCCCTTCTAGCAGTAAGCATATAGTAATAAGCTGTACCAATATCAGCCGCGGCTAGCTCCTCGGCGACAACACAAGATGTAAGATGGTCCGATGCTCCTGCTCCACCATTCTCTTCCTGTAGCACAAATGAGCGAAAACCTAACTGAGAGCCTTTTTTTAAAACTTCCCAAGGGATTCGATCTTCCCAATTTGGCTTGGCATCAAGTTCGAGGGCTATAGGCTTAATTTCAGTTTCAGCAAATTCACGAGCCATTTGTTGAAAAGCTCTCTGTTCTTCGTTTAAACGTATATCAAACAATATATTCATCCTCTTTTTTATAAAATATTTATAAACCCAGTACAGGCAATTTAGTTTTATATATATCTTAGTCGTTATCCCAGAACCTCCCTACAGGGCGATCCAGTTTATAATGGTCCCGCAGTGTCTTTCCCTCGTAAGCAGTCCTGAAAAGACCACGCTTTTGTAAAATGGGAATAACTTGCTCAATAAAAGCATCTAACATAACAGGGAAAACCGGTGGCATAACATTAAACCCATCAGCAGCCTCATTTTGATGCCAGTCCTCGATAAGATCAGCAACTTGCTCTGGTGTTCCAGCAAATGTAAAGTGGCCACGCGCTCCAGCAAACCGCGCCAGAAGTTCGCGTAACGTAACACCTTCGTTTCTAACTAAACTAACAACTAATTCCGCACGACTG
>Ga0114996_10004983_pt1 | contig 15759 bp, 15 predicted proteins | sample ArcticOcean_MG_C_4_FD_87039 | JGI IMG/M metagenome (GOLD analysis project Ga0114996, IMG submission 87039) | Marine microbial communities from western Arctic Ocean - ArcticOcean_MG_CB4_134 | ecosystem: Environmental > Aquatic > Marine > Oceanic | place: Arctic Ocean: Canada Basin | collected...
AAAAACACCACCCGCTGGTGCCATTTGCTGCTATCCAAGTAGTGTTTATTTGTCTCAATGCTCAGGATCAGGGTGCCATCCGCTAACTTCAGGATCGGGCTGGTCAGGCTCGGCGGCCCAATATCCGCGGGCATGGCTACCACCCGCAACGACGTCCAGGTTGCGCCACCATCGTGCGAATCGGCCAGCAAAATCGCCGTGGGCAGACAACCTTCTGTCTCGCCATTGAACAGAGGTTTACCCTCATAGGTCTGGCGATCAATCCACATGCAAGTAGCAATGAGATGCCCTGCTTCGAGCTCGGTGACATAACAGGCCTTGAACGAACCGCGCATGCCACCGACCTGCGCCGGCGCAAAAGGTCGCTGCCCTTCACTCCAGGTCCGCCCCCCGTCGCCGGAACGATAGAATTCGACCTGCTCATCTACAGAATCCTTTTCCGAGCCAGCGTGGCACGTGGCCAGCAGCGTACCGTCGGCAAGCGCAACGACGCTTGGAAAAGTAAGTGCGGCGCGCCCAGTCCCTGCTGCACTGCGCGCCAGAATACCTTTTTCGACAATCTCCATCCTATCCCTACTCCTATCAGATTATTCTGTGCTGTTACAGTCCGAAAGCGTAGCCATCTCTTCTCGGATCGGCACCGCCCTGGAACACCCCTTGCTCCACATCAACCGCAATGCCTTGAGCACCTCCTACGCCAGGTGTCCAAGGGGCCAACACTTCTACCTCATGCCCAAGCTTGGCCAGGGCACGTCGGGCCTCGACGGGGAAACGCTCTTCCATTGCCACATGAGTTCCAGTGAAATACCTGAACCGCGGCGCATCTATCGCCTGCTGTACATTCATCCCAAATTCCAGCACGTTTAACAGCATCTGTGGCGTCGTCTGCAAAATACCCCAGCTACCCGGCGTGCCCATACTGAGCACAAACTGGCCATCGCGAAATGTCTGGGTTGGTGCCACCACAAAATCGACGCGCCTACCTGGGCCGATGCGATTGGGACTGCCCTCTTCGAGATCGAACCAAGCGCCCATATTATTGAGGAAAATACCGGTGTCGCCGACCGCCACGGCCGATCCAAAACCGCCGCCCAAGGTCTGGGTCACAGTCACGACATTGCCGTCTCGATCGGCAGTGGCAAAGTGTGTCGTCATGCCGCCGTCAAAGGCCTGTGAGTCACCCGGCGTCAGAGAGCCCTCGGGCACAGCGCGAGTATAGTGCTCGCCGGAAACAAGTGCGGCCCGTTCTCGGTCGATGCGGCGGCGCTGTTCGGCAGCGTAAGCTTTGGAGAGCAGGCCTTTCAGTGGCACTTTGATATAGTCGGGATCACCGCCGTATTGAATGCGGTCGGCCACGCACAACTTTACAGATTCCATCAACAAATGCAATGTCTGAGGATCCTGGTAGACCAATTCATCTCGGTCAAAACCCTCCATTAGGTTAAGGGTCTGCAAAACCTGGAACGCCGAAGAATTCGGTGGATGCGTGAAGACCTCATAGCCGCGATACTCAGTGCTGATCGGCTCGACCCACTCCGCTCTATAATCAGCCAGGTCTTCTGCAGTGAGCAGTCCGCCCAGGCTGCGAACACCGTTTATGAGTTGCTGTGCCAATTCGCCGCGATAGAATGTCTCTTCACCATCCCGTGCAATCGTGCGCAGTGACGCGGCGAGTTGTGGCATCGACAGCCGCGCCCCCGGCTGCGGAGCGCTACCTTCGCTGTCGAGAATGATCGACGCCGACGAGTCAAACTGGCGCAGCCGCGCCGCACTGCTGTGCATGACCTCGCTGCACCAGTACGTAACCGGAAACCCGTTCTCCGCATAGCCAATGGCCGGAGCAAATAATCTCTCGCGCTCCATGCTGCCATAGGCTTCGTGCAACGCCAACCAACCGGCAACATTGCCCGGCACTAGAGAGGAGAGTATGCCCGTCTGCTGAGTCTCCTCCGTAAAACGCTCCGGCTCGGCCGCCTTTGGGGCGCGTCCCGAGAAGTTCAGCGCTCGAACCTTGTCTTCTTTGGCAACGTAGACTAAAGCTATGCCGATACCGCCGACGCCAGACATATAAGGCTCGACGACGTTTAAAGTTGCGGCGGTCGCCACGGCGGCATCAAAGGCATTTCCCCCGTCGGCCAAAATGCGCACGCCGGCGGCAGAGGCCAGTGGATGGGCGGCGGCAACCATGCCGTTCACGCCCATGGCCACAGGCCGGCTGGGAGGTAGATGATCTTTCCAATTTGTCATTTTGCTAAAATGTATCCCTATTTCTCTTCGATTTTCCCGGCGAATGTCTGCACCGCAATCTTGCCGTCGCGGACCAAGAAGGTATCGGTGCCAAGCGTCACATCAGCACCTTGGTTGACTGTATTCCACACAATGTAGGCGACCTCTCCAACGACTTCAGCTCGACCCATTGTGAACTCGTACGTCCCGGGCTTGATACAAGCCGCTAAATAAGTCACTAAATGCCGCACGAATACTGTCCAGTCCCTTGAGCGTGGCCTCGGGCATGATAAAAACAGAGTCCTCGGTATAGTCCTTCATTGCCTCATCGACATCGCCGGCTGAAAATGCTTCAAGATGATGATTTAGAACTGCTTCAGTAGGCATGGCTATCTCCTTTTTATGGGTGGGATTAACTAACTGGCAGAAACGATAATAATACACCTTGGGCCATGTCAAGGCATCTCTTGTCCCACCAGTAGGCTCTTACTACCTTTGCTCGGGTTTGTTCACCCCAATTAAACAAATACAAACAACCCATAGGAGCCAGGATATGCAGTACCGCCGCTTTGGAAAAACCGAATGGCAAGTCAGCGAAATTGGCATGGGCGGCTCCTGGTTCTACGGCCGCCCGGAAGAAGGACTGCTGCCCGTGTCCCACGGCGTCGGCATAGTGGAGCGCGCCCTGGAATTGGGAGTAAACTATTTCGACACCGCGCCGCTCTACGGCAAAGGCCGCAGTGAAGAAGTCCTGGGTACCACGCTCAAAGGTGTCACCCAACCCTATTACCTGGCCACCAAAGTGGGTTATTATCCCGAGCCCTTCGACTACAGCCGCGATGCCGTATGGCGCGGGTTTGAAGACAGCTTAAAACGTTTACAGCGCGACAAAGTCGATCTATTGCAAATCCACGAATCTGAACAAGCCGGCTGGGAGGGCATCTTCGGCAAAGAGCGCACCTTGGAGACGCTATTAGAAATTCAGGAACAGGGCCTGACCCAGCACATCGGCCTGACCGGCTCAGACCTAGAGTTGATGCGCGACGTGCTTAAAGAATCGGACGTCTTTGTCTCGGTCATCACCTTCCTCAAATACGACCTGCTGGTACAAACGGCCAAAGAAGTCCTAGTGCCTACCGCCGCCGAGCGCGACGTCGCTGTCATCTGCGCCTCGCCCCTGCACGCTGGCCTCCTGGGCTCCAAACGCGAGCGCTGGGTCGACCAGGGTCGCTACGCCGATCTCTTCGATAAAATGGAACGCGTCGAAACCCTATTGGCCGACTACGACGAGGACATAACCCGCCTAGGGCTGCGCTATTTACTGTCCGACCCACACGTCAATGTCATTCTCTCAGGCGTAGCCGATATTGCCGAACTCGAAGTCTCGGTTTCCGCTGCCGACGGAGTACATCTGCCCGCAGAACTGATTGAAGAAATTGAAGCAATATAGACATAGCGAAGCGCAACGGTGAATTGCTACAGATGGACGATATGATGAGTGACCACGTCCATTACCAGGTGCTCGGAGAATAGCCCCTCCTTGGCCATCCATTTAAACAGTGCGAATCTACTTGACTCGGTTATACCCTCCATTTACCTCCTAGTATGGCATGGCTTCGTCGCCACGATAAATACGACGATTGAAAGCGACCGAACGCCCCACTCTCTCCGATTCCGAGTGTAACGTTTGGATTATTATGTTCGCTAAGGTGGTTGGGGGATGCCCCGGAGTCCGCTTTGTGAGGAAGGGGGCGGCAGGGCAGGGCGCCCTGGGATTCACAGCCGCAGGCTGTGGGGGCGAGGAAGGGAGCAAAGGGCACCCGGGCTTCACAAAGCGGACGTAGGGGCATCTCCCAACCACCGCCCCGCCACCGCCCCCACTCACCTCCACACCCAACACAAAACTTGACGCCCCATCAAACGCGAAATAGTTTCTGCTCTAACTCGAAGACAATAAACGCAAAAACTAGAAGAACAACATGGCACATACCTGGACAACAGCAGGATTCGAGGCATTCAGCGCCGGCACCTGCGGCCATGCCGGCCACAACCTCTACGTCTCCCGCGCCGGCATTCTGCAGCGTATCCACCAATACGACTTCGACAAGAAAGGTTATCTCGATCTGGTGTTCTGCAATAGCCAGGGCAGCCTCGAAATGCCTCCGGTCGGCGTTTACCAGGATCCCCTGGGCCAGCTCGAATACCTCGAACTACCAGCCGACGGCGCCCGCTCTGGCGCCGTCCTCGACCTCAACGGCGACGGCTGCGACGACCTAGTACTGGGCAATCGCTACAACGGCACCGGCCACTACATGAACGCCACCATCTACTACGGCGGCCCCGACGGCTGGAGCGAACGTCGACTCCAGCGCCTGCCCGCGCCAGTGTGCACCTCGGTGACAACCGGCGACTTCAATGGCGATGGGCGTCCCGACCTGGCTTTCCTGTGCAACGGCAAAGTCCGCCTGTTCTACCAGTCCGATCTGGGTTTTGAACCCAGACGTTTTGTCGACCTCGAAATCGAGGGCGATCAATTAGGCGCCGGCGACCTGGATGGAGACGGCTACGACGAATTGCTGGTGCGCTCTGAGGAGGGTGAGATTACCATCTACTGGGGCACAGCTCAGGGCCTTGATCCGGCCAATTGCACTGCTGTGCCGATTGCACAAGAAGAGCAAGACGAAAGTACAGATGATGCCGTCGACAGGGCCTCGGCCGAATATATCCAGGACGCCCGGCCGCTGGTTCAGGTGATCTACCTAGACGAACAGCCGCACATCTTCGTGGCCCGCGCCCGCAGCGCCCTGTTGATCCCCACCCAGCCAGACCGCCAATTCGGCGCGCCCCTGATTTTTGCCTGCGCCCAACCCATGGCCGCGGCCACCGGCAATGTGAGTGGCGCCGGACGACAAGACCTGGTCTTGGCCTGCCGCCAACCCGACGGCGACGCCGAGTGTTCGTGGATCTACTGGGGCAACGAACACGGTTTCTCCGCAGAGCGGCGCACCGCCCTGTCCACCTACCGCGCCTGCGACGTGGCCCTAGGCGATGTGGACGGCGACGGCTGTGACGATATCGCTTTCTGCCACGGCCACACGGCTGACCTCTTCACCCGCGACTCCCTGCTCTACCGCGGCGGCCCCGAGCCGGGAGGCGAAGCGCTGGGCCTGGCCAGCCACGACGGCCGCCGGGTCTTTATGGCACAGCCCCGAGGTGCAGGTAATTTTGACGTCGTTTTTGTCAACGCCCAGGGACGCCGCAAAATTGAGGACGTGCCTATCTCCATCTACAGCGGTGGTGCCGACGGTTTCGCCGCCGAGCGCCGCCAGGATCTGCCCGGCTGGGGCGCCGTCAGCGCGCTGTGCTGTGATGTCGACGACGACGGGCGCGCCGATTTGGTACTGGTCAATTCTTCCCACAACACACCTTCGCGCGATCCCGGTTCCTACATTTACCGCAACAGCGACGACGGCTTCCCAGCACAGCCCACCTGGATTTTGCCCACCGACCTAGCGCACGGGGGCTGCTGTGCCGACATCGACCGCGACGGCTATCTCGAACTAATCTTCGGCGGTCACCTGAGCCCAGAAATCCTCATCTTCCACAGCGGACCCGACGGTTTTGACGCCGAAAATCCCGAGCGCATCCGCATGGAATGCGACGGCGAACTCTACGACCGGGCACTGTGGGTTTACTTGGTTGATCTCAACAATAACGGCTGGCTCGACCTGGTGGTACCGCAGAGCACCAAAGACCGCAGTCTCATCTTATGGGGCGGTCCCGACGGCTTTAGCATGGAGCGCTGCCAATTCCTCTCGGTGTGGAGGGGAGTTAGCGTCCGCGCTGCCGATCTGACCGGCAACGGCTACCTCGACCTCATCATCGGCGCCGCCCCGCCAACCCTGGCCGCGCCACACGACTGTTTCGTCTACATCTACTGGAACGGGCCCGACGGTTTGCACCAAGACCGCCGCACCCTGCTGCCGGCCAACGGCGTGCTCACCATCGGCGTCGCCGACCTCAACAACGACGGTCTGCTCGATCTCTTCGTGCCCTCTTATTCCGATAGCAATTCGCGCGATCTCGACTCCTACATCTACTGGAACCGCCCCGACCGCGGCTTTGCGGCGACGGACTTCACCCGCCTCTTCACCCACTCGGCCTCGGGCTGCGTCGCCGCCGACTTCAACGAAGACGGTTGGATCGACCTGGCCATCGCCAACCACAAGGTCGAAGGCGATCACCTGGGCTGGTCCGCCGTGTGGTGGAACGGACCCGAAGGTTTTGCAGAACAGCGCACCACGCGCCTACCCACCTCTGGCCCGCACGGCATGCTCTGCGTCGATCCGGGCAATATCGCCGACCGCGGTCACGAGGAATTCTACACCTCGGTACCTTACCAGTTACCCGACGGCTTGCGCCCGACTCACATTTCCTGGGAAGCCGAAACGCCGCCCAAAACCTGGGTGAAAGCCCAGTTGCGCGCCGCACCCACCAGCGCGGCACTGGAAGACATGTCCTGGCTGGGTCCCAAAGACAGTAAGGAAAGCTGGTTTGAACAAGGCGATTCGCTCGCCAATATGCAAACACAGGGACAATGGATTCAGTACCGCCTGGCGCTGGGCGCTTTCAACAGCGGCAGTACGCCCAGAATAAAAGCAGTGCACGTCGACTGCGAATGAGAGGAATCCATGAAAATCACCCACATCGAAATAGACGCCGTACACGTAAACCAGTGGCTCAACTGGGCCTTTGTTCACGTACACACAGATGAAGGCATCCGCGGCCTCGGGGAAATAAAACCCCTAGGCAAAGGCGCCGACACCTTGGCGGCGCTGCGCCAATTAGAAGAGAAGCTGAAAGGACGAGATCCCAGACATATCGAACAAATCGTCTACGACTTTACTCAGGCCCCTCCCGAGCGCGCACACATCTTCGCCCTCAGTGCCGTAGAACAAGCCCTGTGGGATATCCTGGGCAAATCCCTGGGTGCCCCCATCCACGCCCTGCTGGGTGGCGCCTGCCGCGAAGAAATCCGTCTCTACGCCAATATCAACCGCATTAGCCGCATCGCCGAAGAACGCACGCCGGAATGGTTCGCCGACAATGCCGCCGCCGCCGTAGCCGCGGGTTTCGACGCCGTCAAACTAGCCCCCTTCGACGGCCTGCCCGCCCACATCGACCGGGCCGCAGATGCGGCCACCGGCATCGCCTGCATGCAAGCCGTACGCCAGGCCATCGGACCAGAGGTCGATCTGCTGGTCGACTGCCACTCCCGCTTCACCGTCCGCGGCGCCCTAGAACTAGCCGACGCCCTGCGCGACCTCAACCTCTTCTGGTTCGAGCAACCTACACCCGAAACCGATCTGGATGCCTGCATCGAAGTCAAGGAGCAGTGCGGCATGCAGGTAGCCGGCGGCGAACAGCGCATGCTGTGCGCCTCGTTCTGGGAGGTACTGGAACGCAACGCCATGGACATAATAATGCCAGACGTAACCGTGATCGGCGGCATCAGCGAGCTGAAGAAAACCGCCAGCATGGCCGCAGCCCGCGGCATATCCACAGCTCCGCACGGCCCCTTCGGACCAGTGGCCATTGCCGCTGGCGTACAGACTATGGCCGCCCATCCCAACTTCCTGATCCTGGAATTCGGCTGGGGTGAAGCAGAGTGGCGCAGCGACTTGATCCTCCCCTCAGAGAAAATCGACAAGGGACGAATCAAAATAGGAAATGCACCCGGTCTGGGCATCGAATTAAATCCGCAAGTAGTGGAAGCACATCGGGTAGACCTAGAGTAGACATAGACCTGAAAATCATAGAAAGAGATTTTGCCCATGAAAATCACCGACATAGAACTCCACCAAATCCACCCGCCACTGCGCGCTTGGAACCGCGACGCACACCGCTTATTCCAGGGCTCCAACTGGGACACCCGCACCATCGTCGTACTACACACCAACAACGGCCTCGAAGGCCTGGGCGAATATGTCGGCACCGTAAACCCGACCCTAGAACAAGACCTGGAAAAACTGCGCGGCACCAACCCCTGCCGCTGGCTCGCCCACCCCGAACTCAAAATCTGGTTAGCACCAGCCATCTACGACCTTGTCGGCAAAGCCAACGACGTGCCGGCTTACCAACTCTTCGGCCCCAAAGTGCGCTCCTGGGTGCCGGTTTCTTCCTGGACTGTGTCGCAGACCCCGGCCAAAATGGCCGAAGAAGTGCAACACGCCGTCGAGCAGGGTTATACCTGGATGAAATACCACACCCATTCCTTCCACAACGTCATCGACCAAACGCGGGCCATGCAGGAAGTGGCGCCGCGCGGTTTTAAGATTCACTACGACGTCAACTTCGACAATACCGCAGACCACATAGTTGAACTCTCCAAAGAGTTAGCGCAATTCCCGGTGGCCGGCCTGATAGAAGACCCCGTGCGCACCTTTGACTTTGAGGGGTATAAATTACTGCGCCAGAAATGTGCCCTGCCCATCATTTTCCACCACCTGCCACTGAGTGGCCGCGAGGCCCTGATGGGGCTGGCGGACGGCTATATGCTCGGTCACGCGCCCATCGGCATGGTGGTACGGCGCGCCGGCCTCTTCGAAGCGGCCAATGTCCCCTTTATGACGCAGAACGTGGGTGGCAATATCACTCGTGCCATGGTCGTGCACATGGCTGCAGCTTTCGAACAGGCTACCCTGCACCACGTAACCGGCACCCAATTGTGGCAGGAAGATGTCGTCGAACCAAATTTTGAAGTAATCGCCGGACAGGTGCAAGTGCCGGAAGAACCTGGCCTTGGCCTGACCCTCAACCGCGAAACGCTGGAGCGGCTAAAGGCGACGAAACCGCCCCCCTTGCCTCAAGCGCTTTTACGAATCCGTGTCGAGCGCGGTCCCACGGTGTACGCGCGCCCTCCCTTGAGCCGCTCGTCCCATATAAATCCGACCATGGTAGCTGGCGTCGGCCAGGGCTACGACCGACTAGTGGACCAGGACTTCTGGTACGACGATGGCAGCCAAGACTTCGCCAAGTTATGGGAAGAGACGGTCGCTGGGGCCGTGTTCAAATAATATGGAAAGATGGCGATGTTTACGCCGACGCTCCCGAATAATGTTTCACCCCCCACTTCCAGAACAACCGCGACCCTACAATCATCGCCGTCGCCATACCCAGGGCACCCAATAACACCTCCTGCGAGAGCCTGCCCACCAGGGCCTCGGAGGGCACTGTCACGGCAAAGGCCACCGGCACCAGAAAAGTCATGGCCGCCTTGAGCCAGCGCGGATAGATCGCCACCGGGTATTTGCCGGCATTGTAAACAGCCTGGAAGATGATCAGGACGTTTTCTACCTTGATGAACCAGAAAGAAGTGGTCGCCAGAATTAACCAGAAACTGTAGACGATCGCCGCCCCGGCCACCAACGCCAGGGCAAAACCCGCTGCATGAGCCAGACTTGTTTGCAGTCCAACTTCGACTAGAGCCACAACGATCAACCCCAATCCCTGTACTACATCGAGCAATTTCCACACCCGCACCTCGCCGACACTCACCAGCACCTGGGCGTCCTCCGGTTTGGTTAAAGTAAAATCCAGCGTGCCTTGGCGCACATCCTCCATAAAGCGTTGCATCGAAGGCTGGATCAAGGTGCCGATCAACCCGCTCATGAGGAAGAATACGCCCAACAGCGCCACCAATTCGGCCATATAGTGACTGGTCAGCAGCACGGTAGCCCCGTAGCGCTTATTATACTCGGCCAGAAAAGTGCGGATGCGGCGCTGCATGGTCACATCGAGGCCAATGGTTGGTTCGTCTAGAAAGAGAATCTGCGGCCGGTGCAAAAGCGCGACGGCGATCTCGCACTTCATGCGCTCGCCCAGCGACAGGTTGCGCACCGGCTTGTCGAGCAACTCGCCCAAATCCAACAATTGCGTCAACTCGTCCAGCGTTTGCCGAAAATCTACTCTGGACAACCGATAGATGGCCCGGTTGCGTTCAAAGGAATCGAGCACGGGGATGTCCCAGATCAGCTGGTTGCGATTGCCCATCACCAGAGTGATCCGGCGCAGGAAATCGCGCTGCCGCGCAAAGGGCTCGTAGCCGAGCACCCGCACCTGCCCTTTCGACGGTTGCAGCAAACCCGAAAGCATTTTGAGGCTATATGTAGCGCTCGGCAGCCTCTTGGGCGGCTTTGAGCTCGTCCTCGCTCAATACGTCGCGCAGATGGAGATAACCGGTGGTATCAAAAAAATAGCGTTGTTCGGGAGTCATTTTCTTTTTTCCCTTTGATCGAGCCATAGCAGCGGCTTATATTGTCCCTGATTCTGCCAAGCGGCAGAACTGGAGAGTAAAGTTAAACAATATGCAGACCTCCTTTCAAGGATGTTTCCATGCAAAAAATTCCACTCTGCGTAGTGGGCTGCGGTGGCATGGGCCACCGCCACATCATGGCCTACCACACCCTCGAAGACAGCGGCATCGGCAATATCGACTTGATGGCCGTCTGCGATGTGCGGCACGAAAACGCCGAATTTGCAGCGCGCGAAGTCGAGCGCCTCTTCGGTCACAAACCCCTGATCTTCACCGACCTAGACGAAGTGCTGGCACGTACGGACATCCTGGCGGTAGACGTAGTCACCGACGGCTCCATGCACCACCAAGTGGCCGTCCCGGTACTAGAAGCGGGCAAACATGCGCTGGTGGAAAAACCCTTAGGCATCACCATGCGCGCCTGCCAAGCGATGATCGACGCAGCCCAGCGCGGCAACGCCATACTGGCCACCGCCGAAAATTACCGCCGCGACCCAGCCAATCGTCTGGTGCGCGCCATCCTCGACGCCGGTCTGCTGGGCGATCCCTTCCTCATGGTACAGAGTTCCACCGGCGGCAATGATGTTATGTCTATCACCCCCTGGCGCCATCTAAAGGAAAAGGGCGCCATTGGCCTCGACATGGGTGTGCACTACGGTGACATCATCCAATATTATATGGGCGAGTACCAACAGATTTTCGGCGGCGGTTTTATCGTCGAACCTGTGCGGCGCAAACCAAACGACGAAAACCACCCGCTGGAGTCCTACCGCGAGCGCGCCAAAACCTACCCCGAAACCGTAGAAGCTAGCGGCGAAGATTCCGTAGTAGCGCTCTACCGCATGGCCTCCGGCGCCCTGGCCCAATTAACCCTGGCAGCCGGCCGCGGCGGCCAGGGCCGAGAACGCAGTGTCCACGGCCGCCTCGGCGCCATCTACGCTCAGGGCGAACGCAACGGCAAACCAGTAGTGTTGCGTCTGGAGGGCCAAGAATTAAGCGGCAAAGAAATCCTCCCATTATTACCCGACTTCCAGCTCGACGAAATTACCACACGACTCTTCGGCGCCGACGGCGTCGAATACCCCATGCCCACCGACGCAGCGCATTCAGGTTTTGCGATAGACGCCAAACTCCTGGCCATCGAATACCACGATTTCGCCCAAGCCATTCTCCAAGGTGGAGAGCCAGAGGTGGACGGTCTGGGAGGCATGAAGGCAGTAGCGGCGATCGTCGGCGCTTACGAATCGGCGGCCGTGGGCCGGTCAGTGACCATGGAAGAGATGCTAAAAGGAGAAGTGCGGGTATATCAAGAAGAAATTGATGCAGTGCTGGGCTTGGAGTAAAAAGAAGAAATAATACCCAGCTGCAAGGATCACATCAAGAGGAACTTAGTCGAGCAGCAAGGGGTCGGCCCTGGAGGGTGTCAGCTTTACTGACTGCGATCGGCTGACGGGAGATGGGCGCGCAAAGGCTCCTCCCATTCATCTATCACTGCACCCGACTCGTCCACCGCCTGAAACTTGACTAGGCCATTGCCTATATCCAGGCGGCAAAGATGGTATTTTTCTATACGCAACTCGCTAAAGCTATTGCCTCCTTCTTGCAGCTTGGGAGGCTCGTAGCTGGTGGCACCCGAAGTGATGCAGTGCATGTCCTGGTATTTACTTTTCTCGTAGAGGTGGATATGCCCGGCAAAATACATCTGCGCGCCCCCCTGCAACAACATCGGAAGCAGCGTGCCCAGCGTCAATTCGCTGCCGCTTTCGTCCACCCTGATTGTCGTAGACGTACAAAAGTAAAGTTCACTCGACATGAATATGGGATGGTGGCCGCAGACAAAGACCGGTTCGCCCAATTCCTTTGCCTCTTGCAATTCGCTCTCCAACCACACAGCCTGAGGTGAGTCCGACGGAAAATCACCGCATTCCACTTTGTCTCGGTCATAAAGCATAGTGTCGAGTAAAATAAAACGACAACCGCCGCGCTTCAACGCCATATAGGTGGGGGCCTGAGGCGGGCGAAAGCGAGCGCGAAAATTGTCGGCAACGCCGGCGCTTTCGTAGTCGTGATTCCCTGGCAAGACCGCGACTTCACAACTCTGCTCCAGCGGTTGTAGCATGCCTGCACTTTCCTCCCACTGCCCCAAGTCACTTGCGGTGCCGACAAGATCGCCGAGAATGATACAGAAATCGGGCTGCATATCGGCGGCCAGGGCGATCATGCGCCGGGCAATATCGTTGCGCTCCTGCAAATCTCCAAAAATCACAACAGAAAAAGAACTCATCGTTAATGGCCTTTAAGGAACATCAATTGAAAACCGACTCATCGACAATTTGCCGCTAACTTCTCGAGAAAATCCAACGAAGGAGAATCCGTAACTTATCGCCTGACTCAACACCTGATCAAGTGGCGTCGGATTAGCCGGGTCGCTAGACCAGCTGCAATGCCATTGATCTTCGTCTACTGCAAGCACAAAACGATTGGCTATGGCAGCCCAACCCCCGTCCTCTATGGCCAGCGGCTGCGCGGTATAGTGCCAGCGCGTACCAGCGGCTACCACCCAGAAAAAACACTGGGCACCGTCCAAGATCAGATCGTCCCCTCTTAGATAGACCGAAACTGCGGCCTGGCGCAGATCAAGCGGGTCGGCGCCGATCCAACTGCGGTAGAACAATAACGGCAGAATGGAGAGGGGATGCTCCGGCGTATCGGCGCTCCAACGCCGGTGATCGGTCCATATAGAACCGCCATGGTCGGCGCCGTCCTCTGCTGCAGCCCAGGTCGCCAAAATGAAGACATTGGTACCATCGGCCACCATGCTGGCGTGGTAATCGTACGAACACCAGCCTTCGGGACCTTTGTCGAAGTTATTTTTTACCATGACATCAGCCGGCATAATTATAAGACGGTACCCCGCTGGTGCCCGGATCGATCTTAATCAGCGATCCAGCCAGTGGTTGCTGGGCCAGCCGCTGCTCGTCCAGCAAATATGCCGCCGAGGTAATGTAGAGCTCGTTGAGATCGTCGCCGCCAAAAGCGCACGCCGTAACTTGCTCGACCGGTAGGCGAATATCCCGCACCAACTCGCCGCTGTCCGGATTGTAAACCCGCACCCCCCAACCACCAAAGACGGCGATCCACAACAAACCATCCTCGTCGATGGCCATGCCGTCAAAAATACCTTCGCCCTCGTTCTTCACCACCACGCGCTCGTTGCCGATATTGCCGGTGTCGATATCGTAATCGTACGCCCGCACATTCATTGCCAGGGAGTCGACAAAATACATCGTCTCGCTGTCGTGCGACCAGACGATGCCGTTGGAAATGCTCACGTTCTCCACTTTCTTGCTAACGCTGTGGTCTGCGTCCAGGCAGTAGAGCGACCCCTCGCCCGTAGCTCCGCCAAACTCCATGGTGCCCGCCCACAAACGGCCGGCCGGATCGCATTTGCCGTCGTTGAAGCGATTGGCCGGAATATCCCACTCTGGATCCTTGCCAATCGGCGTCATCTTCTCGGTCTCTAGGTCGATATTGGCAAAACCATTGTGCAGGGCCACTGTCAACCCGCCCAAGGCCCGGGGCACCACCGTGCCCACCGGTTGGCACGTATGAATAGTGCGATTCGTATCCGTCGCCGGATCGTAGATGTACACTTCATTGCTGAGTATGTCCACCCAATAGCATACCTTCTTATGATTGTTCCACAGCACGCCCTCACCGACCAAGGCGCGCTTCTCGACGACGACTTTGGGATCTACTCTTTCTTCAGCCATGACTTTCTCCTTTTCTACGGTTGCCGACCGCATACCTTACGGATATCTTTGTCCTCTGTCAATCGCCCCTATCATTCGCGGAGTAGCATATGAGATTGCAAGGCAAAGTAGCCCTCATCGCCGGTGGCGCCGGTTCCATGGGCAGCGAAATCGGCCGCCTCTTCGCCCGCCAGGGTGCCGCCGTCTGCATCGCCGATTTCAACCGCGCCGGTGCCGAATCCGTCGCCGCCGAAATTGCCGCTGCCGGCGGCCGCGCCCTCCCCGTAAAACTAGACGTGTGCCAGACCCACCAATGGCAACAAGCCATCGCCGCCACCGAAAAAGCTTTCGGCCACCTCGACACCCTATGCAATATCGCTGGCTCCAACTTCCGCGTTTCTTTCGAAGAGCAAAGCGAAGAAATGTGGCGCCAGATCCTCGACACCAACCTCACCGCCTACTTCCTCGGCACCCAGACCGCCGTGCCGGCCCTGCGCCGCGCCGGCGGTGGCGTCATCCTCAACATCGGCTCCCTCGGCTCCATTCGCCAGGGTGCCGGCGGCCCGGCCTACGGCGTCAGCAAGATCGGCCTAGTCGCCCTCACCCGCAGCACCGCCGCCGCCCACGCCAGCGACAATATCCGCTGCGTCCTCATCTCCCCCGGCCACGTCGACACCGATTTCATCCGCGCCGATAATGCCCACAGCCCCAACGACTGGTCCACCAGCATCGACAACCCCGACAATTACGAAAAACGCCGCGCCGCCACTCCCCTAGGCCGCCTATGCACCCCCACCGATGTCGCCAACGCTTTCCTCTTCGCCGCCTCCGACGAAGCGTCGATGATCACCGGATCGATGATCACTGTAGACGGCGGGGCCGGCATCTAATGTCAAATTGGAAGAAAATCTTATTGATGTTATAACACACGACTACAAAACAACGACACGCCTATCCCGTTAAGGCCGGTAGGGGATTTCGCCGGCGGCGTTTTGTGGGTGTGCTGCCGGGGGCAAAGAGCGGCCGGGCATCACAGCCGCAGGCTGTGGGGGCTAGGAAGCGGGGCAGGCCACTCTTGGGCATCAAAAACGCCAGAGGCGAAGTCCCCTACCGACCGTCCCACCATACCCATTTCAACCTCCCTTCCCGCGTCGCTCTAACGCTTCTCCGACGGTTTCCACGCCTGCAAATGTTTCCTCCACGCCTTCTCCACATACTTGCGAATCGCCTTCACATCCTTCCAACGGTCACCAAACACCGACAAGAAATACCCCGGCGGAATCTGCTCGGGACAGACAAAAAGCTCGCGCCCAGCCGGTGCCGCCTGCAACCACAACTCCAGCACCTGATCAGCAAACTCCATCCAATCCTTAAACTCCGGCGTCACTTTGCCTTTGCTATTGAGCGCCGGTATCTGGGCGTGATGCCCATTAAAAGGCCGAAAGTGAAATTGATTGGCCAATTGCA
>Ga0114996_10004988_pt1 | contig 15754 bp, 26 predicted proteins | sample ArcticOcean_MG_C_4_FD_87039 | JGI IMG/M metagenome (GOLD analysis project Ga0114996, IMG submission 87039) | Marine microbial communities from western Arctic Ocean - ArcticOcean_MG_CB4_134 | ecosystem: Environmental > Aquatic > Marine > Oceanic | place: Arctic Ocean: Canada Basin | collected...
ACCACCTTGCGCGGGATCTGCACAGGGATCTTGCGCGACGCCATGGTCATGGCCACGACACCGGCACACACACCCACTACAACCACCCCCAGAACTACCAGTGCCAGAAGCCCGATCTCGCCCACAGCCAGAGCCTCCCAGGTGCGGGCGAGCGCAGCCGGAAAGCTCTCGATGATCGAGAAGAAGATCAGCAAGCTCATGCCGTTGCCAATGCCGTGCTCAGTGATCTGCTCGCCCAGCCACATGATGAAGAGCGCCCCCGTCGTGAGCGCAGTGACCGTGGTGAAGATGAACCCGAAGCCCGGCGTGGTCACCGCCCCCGGAATGCTCTGGAGGAACACCGCGAACCCATACCCTTGCATGACCGAGAGCCCGACCGTGGTGTAGCGCGTCCACTGAGTGAGCTTCTGGCGACCGTCTTCCCCCTCCTTCTGCATCTTCTCGACGGTGGGGAAGACCGCGGCCATTAACTGGAACATGATGCTAGCCGAGATATACGGCATGATCCCGAGGGCGAAGATCGTGGCCCTGGAGAGGCCGCCACCCACAAACATGTCGTAGATCCCCAAAAACGTGTTCTGGAGCGTCCCAAACTGTTGCCTGAGGATGCCGACGTCCAACCCAGGCACCGTGATGTGGGCACCCGTACGGTACACCAAGAGGATCAGCAGCGTGAAAATTATCTTCTGCTTGAGCTCCGGGGCCCGGAGCAGGTTCGCGATCGGGTTATTGGCCATCGACCGCTATCTAGGCTCCGCCGCCCCGGCCGCCCGGTCCTCACCGCCGACTCCGGTCAGCACCACGACGCTCCCGCCAGCACCCTCGATCTTCTTACGTGCACTCTTGCTGAAGGTGTGCGGAAACGGATAGGGAACCGTCCAACTCCCCGTAGCCAAGCACTTTCACGGGCCGACGCAGGCTCGCGATCAGCCCGGCGGCCTTGAGGCTCTCCGGGGTGACGGTCCCCGTGGGCCCCTTCAAGTCCCGGACGTTCACGACCTGGTACTCGACCCGAGCGAAATTCTTGAACCCGCGCTTGGGAATACGCCGATGGAGGGGCATCTGCCCGCCTTCGAAACCCGGCCTGGACTTGTGGCCGGCGCGCGCGCCGGCACCTTTTTGCCCCCGTCCGGCGGTCTTGCCTGTGCCAGAACCCTGCCCTCGGCCCAGCCGTTTCGGGTTGCGGCGGGAGCCCGCCGCGGGGCTCAGGTCGTGAAGCTCAGCCATCGCTACTCCTCATAGCCCTCAAGAATCCGCTACTCGATGTCCTGAACGCTGACCAGGTGGTTGACCTGACGGATCATCCCCCGGATCGCGGGAGTGTCATCGTGCTCAACGCTGCTCTGGTGATGCTTCAGCCCCAACGCCTCGATCGTGCGCCGGTGCTTGTCAGGCCGGCCGCTCAGGCTCCGGACCTGCGTCACCTTGATCCTGACGCTACTCGCGGTCTTCTTCTTAGCCACGGTTCACGACCCCCAGTGATTCCACCGTGGTGCCACGCTCGAGAGCCGCCTGTTCCAGGGTGACCAGGCGCCCGAGCGCTTCTACCGTGGCCCTCACAACGTTGACCGGATTGTTCGTGCCCAGGCACTTGGTGAGCACATCGGTCACTCCTGCAGCCTCTAGAACGGCCCGCACGGGACCACCGGCGATCACGCCCGTGCCGGGGGCGGCAGGACGGAGAAGCACCTTTCCGGCACCCCATTTCCCGAGAATCTCGTGCGGCAGAGTGCCGTTCCTGAGCGGCACCACCATCATCTTCCGGCGCGCCCGCTCGAAGGCCTTCCGGATGGCCTCGGCCACCTCGTTGGCCTTGGCAAGCCCGATGCCGACGTTCCCCTTCTTGTCGCCAACAGCGACCAGCGCTGAGAACGAGAACCGCCGTCCACCTTTTACGACTTTGGCCACGCGGTTGATGTGGATGACGGTCTCGACCAAATCGCTTTCGCGACCGCGGCCTTTCTTTTCCCGACGCTGCTCTCTGGCCATCAGAATTTCAGTCCCCCCTCACGGGCGCCTTCAGCGAAAGCCTTCACCCGGCCGTGGTATTGGTAGCCGCCGCGGTCGAAAACGACGGTCTCGATGCCTTGCTCACGGGCCTGCTCGGCCAGCCGCTTGCCAGCCACGCGAGCGTGCTCAACCCGCCTGTTCTTGCCCGCCTCGGGTTTGAAGTCTCTCAACGCCTCGTTCAGTGTGGAAAGCCCGAGGAGCGTGTGCGACTGCTCGTCGTCGACCAGCTGCCCCTCCATGTTCCGGAGGGACCGGTACACTACTAAGCGCGGCCGCTCGGCCGTGCCCCACACCTTCTTCCGGATCCGCCGGTGGCGTCGAGCGCGCAACACCGCGCGGCCTTTCTTGAGATTCCCGATCTTAGCCATAGATCTAAGCCCCAGCCGTCTTGCCGGCCTTACGCCGGACCTGCTCTCCCTGGTACCGGATCCCCTTGCCCTTGTAGGGCTCCGGGGGTCGGACTAGGCGAATCTCAGCCGCTACCTGACCAACCATTTGCTTGTCAGCGCCTGAAATCACGATAGTGGTCGGGTTCGGTGTCTCGATGACGATGCCGGGGGGTGCGTCGTATTGAACAACGTGGGAATAGCCCACGGTCAGCTTGATCCCCTTCCCGCTCTGCTCAGCCTTGTAGCCCACCCCCACGATCTCCAGTCCCTTCTGGTACCCCTGCGTCACCCCACCGACCATGTTGGCGATCAAGCTACGGGTGAGACCGTGCAGGGCCTTATGGCCCGCGTTGTCCGAAGGGCTCTCCACCACCAACACACCGTCCTGGATAGTCACCGTCATTTCTGGGTGCGCATCCAGCGTGAGGTCACCCTTGGGTCCCTTCACCCGGACCGAATTCCCCGTCACGGAGACGTCCACGCCCTTGGGCAGTTCTACCGGTTGCTTGCCTATACGGGACATTGTCGTCGCCCCTACCAGACAAAAGCCATGAGCTCACCGCCTATTTTTTCCTGCCTGGCGCCCCGGTCGGAGAGAAGCCCGCGCGAGGTGGACAGGATAGCCAGCCCAAGGCCGTTGCGGACCCTCGGAATGTCCTCCATAGCCACGTAGCAGCGGCGCCCGGGGCGGGACACTCGCTCCAGGTGCCGAATTATCGGTTGCCCTTCGTGGTACTTGAGATACACCCGCAGGAGACCGTGCATCCCGTCGTCCAGAACCTTGTAGTCGAATACGAAGTGATTCTCCTTCAAAATACGGACAACCTCGACCTTGAGCTTTGATACCGGCATGTCGACCCACCGGTGACCGGCGCCAGCGGCGTTCCGGAGGCGGGTCAACATGTCTGCAATAGGATCCGTCATCATGATCGAGTCTTTCCTTTACCAGCTGGATTTACGGACCCCGGGAATCTCGCCCTTCAGGGCCAGTTCGCGGAAGCAGATGCGGCACAAGCCGAACTTGCGGATGAAGGCACGCGGCCGGCCGCAGCGCCGGCAACGGCTGTTGCGCCGCACTTCGAACTTGGGCTTGCGCTTGGCCTTCTCGATTAGCGCCTTCTTTGCCATTCAGAACTCTCTTTCGAACGGGGTCGTTGGGGCAGGCGGTTAGGCGGCCGCCTGGCCGATAATGACAGGAGTCTCCCCCCGGAAGGGGAAGCCCATCTCCTTGAGGAGAGCAAAAGCCTCGTCGTCTTTGTTGGTGCTAGTGACCACGGTGATGTCCATGCCGTGGACCTGCTGGACACGATCGTAGTCGATTTCCGGAAACATGATCTGCTCCTTCACGCCGAACGTGAAATTGCCCCGGCCATCGAACGAACGCGTCGAAAGTCCGCGAAAATCACGGATCCTGGGGATCGCCACGCTCACAAGCCTATCAACAAAATGGTACATGCGCTCTCCGCGCAGGGTCACCGCGACTCCGATCGCCATCCCCTCCCGGAGATGGAAGTTTGCGATCGCCTTGCGGGCCTTTGTGACGACCGGTTTCTGCCCGGAAATCAACCGCATTTCCTCCACCACGCTGTCCAACAGCTTCTGATTCTTGGAAGCCTCACCCAGTCCGCAATTAAGTTTGACCTTCTCGATCCTCGGCACCTGATGCCGGTTGCCCCAACCGAACTGCTGGGTCAGCCGCGGCGCCGCTTGATCCCGGTAATGCCGCAGCAGCCTCGACTTCAGCTTCACAGCGGGCTTGCCGCTGCCGCCCTTGGCTTGGGCTTCGCCCTTCCCGCCCTGGGCACCTTTCTCCTTCTCCGGCGCCTTATTGGGCAATTTCCCGTCCTGGTCTTGTTTCTTAACCATCGTGATATCGGTCCTCGTGGGCGCGGGCTGCTGCTCAGCCCGCGTTCAGTATAGGCACTACTGCGGACGGGGAATCGGGTTGCCGCTCTTCACCGCCACACGCTCCTTGACGCCATCTCCCTCCAGCCGTATCCGAACACGGGTCGCGTCCCCAGTGGTCGGATCCACCAGCATGACGTTGGAAATGTGGATGGGGGACTCGAACGTCACGATTCCACCTTCCTGGTTGGCTGCGCTCGGGCGCATGTGACGCTTGCGCATGTTAACTCCTTCCACCACCACCCGATCCTTGTCCTTGAGGACCCGCAGGACCTTGCCCTCCTGGTCCCGATGGTTCCCCCGGATCACTCGCACGCGGTCACCCTTCATGATGATATGCTTGACGCGGTCCATGCTCAGAGCACCTCGGGCGCGAGCGAGATGATCTTCATATATTTCTTCTCGCGAAGCTCGCGGCCGACGGGTCCGAAGATCCGGGTGCCCCGAGGATCGCCGTTCGGCTGGATCAGCACAGCGGCATTGTCGTCGAAACGGATGTAGGTGCCGTCGCGCCGCCGCATCTCTTTCTTGGTTCGGACCACCACCGCCTTGACCACCTCCCCCTTCTTCACCGACGCGTTCGGGATGGCATGCTTCACCGTGGCGACGATCACGTCACCCACCCGGGCATAACGCCGCTTCGACCCTCCCAGCACGCGGATGCAGAGGGCGCTCTTGGCCCCTGTGTTATCCGCGATCCTTAGGATCGATTCCTGCTGAATCATCTAAATCTCCGCTTTCTATTCTGGTTCAGTAGTCCGCAGGCGGCGCCCGAGGGAATGCTCCTCGGTCCGCTCGATCAGCTCGACCACCCGCCACCGCTTGGTCTTCGACAAGGGTCTGGTCTCCACGATCCGCACCACGTCTCCCACCCGGTATTCGTTCTTTTCGTCATGAGCGTGGTACTTCTTTGTCCGCGTCATCTGCTTGCTGTAGAACGGGTGCGCAACCCGCCGCTTGACCGTCACCGCGACCGTTTTTTCTGACTTGTCGCTGACCACCGCGCCGATACGGGTCTTGCGCTGTCCGCGTCCAGATGAATGCGCGTGTTCGTCGGGTGGTCCGATGATGGCCGGGGCTGCAGGAGCATCCAATTGCTCTGCCTCATTAGTTGACATGGACCTTACCTCCGCAGCTCGGCGAGCTCGCGCTCGCGCGTGATCGTGTACAAGCGGGCGATATCACGTCGGACGTTATTGATCAAACTGGGATTCTCAAGCTGCATGGTAGCACTGCGGAACCGAAGCCGGAACAGCTCCTCCTTGAGCTCACCCAGCCGCGCCTCGATCTCGCTGCTCTCCCACTCCCGGATCTCTTCAGCCTTCATTTATCGTCTCTCCGGGGCTCAGGACCCAAGCTGCTGTTCGCGGACCAAAAAGCGAGTCTTGATCGGTAGCTTGGCCGCCGCGAGACGCATCGCTTGCCGCGCCGTCTTCTCGTCCACGCCCTCGAGCTCAAACATCACCCGCCCAGGCTTGACCACCGCCACCCATCCTTCGTGGTTGCCCTTGCCCTTACCCATGCGCGTCTCCGCCGGCTTCTTCGAGATCGGCTTGTCTGGGAAGATGCGGATCCAGACCTTCCCTCCACGTTTGATATGACGAGTCATCGCCACGCGCGCCGCCTCGATCTGGCGGTTGGAAACCCACCCTGGTGCAGCGGCCTGAAGCCCATATTCGCCGAACGACACCAAGTTGCCGCGGGTCGCCTTCCCCTGCATGCGTCCCTTGTGCATCCTCCGGTACTTGACCCTCTTCGGTGCCAGCATGGCCTTCTATCCCGTCCTATTATCAGGAGCCAGTGGAGTAGGTCCGGCCCCGACGCTCCTCGACCACCTCGCCCTTGAAGACCCAGCATTTTACACCGATGGTCCCGTAGGTGGTGAAAGCGTGGATCTGGGCGTAGTCGATGTCCGCACGAATCGTGTGTAACGGCACGCGACCTTCGTTGTATCCTTCAGTGCGGGCGATCTCGGCACCGCCGAGCCGCCCGGACGTCTGAATCTTGATCCCCTCGGCACCGCTCCGCATCGCCGCCTGCATCGCCCTCTTCATAGCGCGTCGGAAGCTGATCCGCTGGCGCAGTTGGTGCGCGACGTTCTCCGCCACCAGGCGCGCGTCCACCTCGGGTCGCTTGATCTCCTCGACGTTCACGGAGATCTCGCTGTTGGTGAGCATGGCCAGCTCGTCACGCAGCTTGTCCACCTCGGCGCCGCGCTTCCCGATCACCACCCCAGGACGCGCGGTATGCAGGGCGACGACGATCTTGCTCGGTTTCCGCTCGATCTCGACATGCGACAGCGCCGCGTGGGCCAGTCGCCGGTGGAGATATTTCCGGATCGTCTCGTCCTCTGCGAGGAGTGCCGGGAAGTCCTTCTCGGCATACCAGCGCGAACGCCAGTCCTTGACGACGCCGAGGCGAAAACCGATGGGATGTGTCTTCTGGCCCATGAATTCCTCAGGTGCTCCTCTTATCCACGACCACCGTGATATGGCTCGTCCGCTTCATGATGGGAGCGGCTCGACCCATTGCTGCGGCCCGGAATCTGTGCTGCGTGGGTCCCTCGTCCACCCTGATCTCGCTAACAACCAGGTCGTCCACATCGAGCGCCTGGCCTTCGTCCTGAGCCTTTACCCTGGCGTTGGCCACCGCCGAGCGGAGCGTATTACCTACCGGCTCCGCCGCCGCCTTAGTCGTGAACTGGAGGATGGTGTAGGCCTCGTCCACGCCCTTCCCCCGGATCAGGTCCACCACCAAGCGGACTTTGCGGGGGCTCATTCCCACCTGTTTGGCTATTGCCCTGGCTTCCATGTCTCGACTCCTACGCCCCGCCGCCAGCCGGCCTGGACCGCTTGTCGGAGAGCTTGCCACCGTGGCCACGGAACAGCCGCGTGGGAGCGAACTCTCCCAGCTTGTGACCCACCATGTTCTCGGTGATGTACACGGGGATGAACTTATTGCCGTTATGCACCGCCACCGTATGGCCGACAAAGTCCGGCGAGATGGTGGACGCCCGGGCCCAGGTCTTCACGACCTTCTTCTCGTTCCGGGAATTCATCACCTCCACCTTGAGGAGGAGGTTGTCATCGATGTATGGGCCCTTCTTTACGCTGCGTGCCATGGCTCTTCCGATTCCAGGCTTCTCACTTGGTCGCCTTGCCGCGCTTGCGGCCGCGCACGATGTCCTTGCTGGACTGCTTCTTCTTGTGCCTCGTCTTCACTCCCTCAGGCTTGCCCCATGGCGACATCGGAGGACGGCCACCGGAGGCCTTGCCCTCACCACCGCCTAGAGGATGGTCCACCGGGTTCATCGCGACACCGCGCACACGGGGCATCCGGCCCCTCCATCGGTTGGCTCCTGCCTTCCCGAGAACAGTGAGTTCGTAGTCCACATTCCCGACCTGGCCAACCACCGCATAGCACTCACGCCGCACGCGCCGCACTTCGGTGGAGGGGAGGCGCAAGGTGACGTAGTCGCCCTCCTTCGCCATCACCTGCACGCCGGCGCCCGCCGAGCGGGCCATCTGCGCTCCCTTCCCGACCTTGAGCTCGACGTTATGCACGGTCGTGCCGAGTGGCACGTCTCCGAGCGGCACCGCGTTACCGACCTTAATGTCGGATCCCGGTCCGGCCACGATGGTGTCGCCCACCTTGAGATCGCAAGGGTGAATGATATAACGTTTCTCGCCGTCAGCGTAGTGGATCAGCGCGATGTTCGCGGTCCGGTTCGGGTCGTACTCGATCTCTGCCACCTTACCCGGAACGCCGATTTTGTCGCGCTTGAAATCGACCTTACGGTAGGCCCGCTTGTGACCTCCGCCCTGCCACCGCACGGTGATATGGCCGTGGTGATTGCGCCCACCATTGCTCTTGAGCGGCTCTACCAGGGAGCGCTCGGGTTTGGACCGGGTGATCTCCTCGTTCCCGAGGGTCGATCGGAAGCGGGACCCCGGCGTCACCGGTTTGAATTTCTTGATCGCCATCGGTCAGCTCCTCAGCCCGCCTCGTAGAATTCGATGTGGTCACCCTCGGCGAGGGTCACCACGGCTTTCTTGAACGAGGACCGCCTGCCAAGGGCCTGGTTCTTGGTCATCCGTGCCATCAAGGCCCGCCGCGCCTTGCCCGCGTAGTTCATGGTGCGAACGTTCAATACGGTAACGTCGAACAATTTCTCGACCGCGCGTGCGATATCAATCTTGTTCGCGCTCCCGGCCACCTTGAGCGTGTAGATATTTCCCGCCTCCATCTGCCGGGCGCTCTTCTCGCTCACTACCGGCTGGATAATTACGTCGTAGACGTCACTCATCGCCCTATTTCCTCGCTCCCCTCAACCTCTTCCTCGCTCCCCTCAACCTCTGCGGTCTCAGTCAGATGATCCACCGCTCCCCTTTCGATCACGACGGTGCCAGCCCAAAGGATGTCGTACGCTGACTCGTCGCCAAACGGCAGAACGCGGACTTTGGCTAGGTTCCGCGAGGACAAGTAAAGGTTCTCTTTCACCCCCTCGGTCAGAACGAGCACCTTCCTGCCCACCTCGATCGAAGCCAGGTAGTCGCGCAGCTTGCCAGTCTTTGGCTCGTCGAAATCGAAGGCGTCCACGAGCACGACATTCTCGTCCTCGGCCCGACTGTTGAGCGCTGACCTCCGCGCCAGTGCCTTTACCTTCCGGGGCACCTTCTGCGTCCACTTGTGGGGGATGGGGGGGAAAGCCCGTCCGCCACCCTCCATGTGAGCGGCGCGGGTGGTGCCCTGTCGCGCCCGGCCCGTGCCTTTCTGCTTAAACGGCTTGTTCGTGCCGCCCGACACCTCGGCTCGCGTCTTGGCGGACGCCGTCCCCTGACGCTGGTTAGACAGAAACGCCTTCACCGCCCGGTGCAGGACCGCGTCGTTCACGACGCCGTCGAAGAGTTCGTCGGGGAGCGCCCGCGCACGTCCCTTCTTCCCGTCAGCCTTGTAGTAGCGCGCTTTGTACATGACGGTCACTTGGTTATGAAGACGAAGCTATCGCGGGCGCCTGGCACGCCACCTTTCACAAAAATCAAGTTGTGCTCAAGGTCAATCTGCACGACCTGAAGGTTGAGCACAGTGTGGCGCACCCCTCCCATGCGGCCGGGCAGCTTCTTGCCCTTGATGACCCGCGAGGGATCGGTTCCGGGCCCTATTGAACCAGGACTGCGGGGCGAGGTATGGCCGTGGGACGCGGGGCGTCCGGCGAAACCGTGCCGCTTGACAACCCCTTGAAACCCCTTGCCCTGGTTGGTACCGGTGACCTTCACGCGGTCGCCTGGCACGAACTGATCAACCGTGAGCGTCTGCCCGACCTCGACTGCTTGGTCGGCCCCGAACCGGAACTCGCGTAACACTCTGGGGGCAACGCTCAGCCCGGCCTTGTCGACGTGTCCCGTCTCAGCCCTAGGGGCACGCTTGGCCTTCTGTACGCCGAAACCGAGTTGGACTGCGGCGTAGCCGTCTTCCTTCTCGGTCCTCACGTACGTGACCGGACAGGGACCCGCCTCTATCACGGTTACGGGAACTTGGTTCCCGACCTCGTCGAAGATGCGGGTCATCCTGACCTTCCTGCCAATGATTCCAGCCATCGCTCTCTAGTCCTGGTTCGTTCCACCGCGAACCGGGTTACCGCCCCCGCAGGGTCGGCCACCCGGCCCGGTTCAGTCCACCTTGATTTCTACTTCCACCCCGGCAGGCAGATCGAGCTTGGTAAGCGCATCGATTGTTTGCGGACGGCTGTCCACGATATCAATCAAACGCTTGTGAGTCCGAAGCTCAAACTGCTCCCTACTCTTCTTATCCACGTGCGGCGACTTGAGCACGGTCCACCGCTCGCGGCGGGTCGGCAACGGGATTGGCCCGCGCACCGTGGCGCCGGTCTTCTGAGCCGTCCGCACGATGTCCGCCGCCGTTTGGTCGACCACCCAGTGGTCGAAAGCCTTGAGCCGGATCCTGATTCTGTCCTCCATATCTGCTTCTGCTCTCTAAAGCCCCAAGTGAGCTTCGCGAGGGTCCACGGCCGGTCGTCTCCGGCGAATACCGGGAGATCCGACCAAAACGCCTACTCGATGATCTCCGTAACGACCCCTGCGCCGACCGTACGTCCGCCCTCGCGAATGGCGAACCGAAGTTCCTTGTCCATCGCGATCGGCGTGATCAGTGTGATCTCCATCTGCACGTTGTCACCTGGCATTACCATCTCGACGCCCTCGGGGAGCTCGACCGCACCCGTCACGTCCGTGGTGCGGAAGTAGAACTGGGGCCTGTAATTATTGAAGAACGGCGTATGGCGGCCACCCTCTTCCTTTTTCAGCACGTAGATCTCGGCCTTGAACTTCGTGTGGGGATTGATCGCGCCCAGCTTCGACAACACCATCCCGCGCTCGATCTCATCCTTTCCCACGCCCCGCAGCAGGAGCCCGACGTTGTCGCCCGCCTGCCCGTCGTCGAGGATCTTCCGGAACATCTCCACCCCCGTCACCACCGACTTCTTCGCGGCGCCCAGGCCGACCACTTCAACTTCCTCACCGACCTTGATTTTGCCGCGTTCGATCCGTCCCGTAGCCACGGTCCCGCGGCCGGTGATCGAGAACACGTCTTCGACCGGCATCAGGAACGGCCTGTCGACCTCGCGCACCGGTTCTGGCACGTGGCCGTCGAGGGCATCGAAAAGCTCCTGGATCTTGGCGACCGAATCCTCGTCGCCTTCGATCGCCCTCAACGCCGAGCCGCAGATTACCGGGGCGTCGTCTCCCGCGAACTGGAAATCAGACAGCAGCTCCCGCACCTCGAGCTCCACCAGGTCGAGCAGCTCGGTGTCGTCGACCATGTCACTCTTGTTCAGGAACACGACGATGTGGGGCACGTTCACCTGGCGCGCGAGCAGGATGTGCTCCCGCGTCTGGGGCATCGGACCATCCACCGCCGAGACGACTAGAATGGCGCCGTCCATCTGCGCCGCTCCCGTGATCATGTTCTTCACGTAGTCCGCGTGACCCGGGCAATCGACGTGGGCGTAGTGGCGCGCCTCGGTCTCGTACTCCACGTGGGACGTCGCGATCGTCAGGATTTTAGTCGCATCACGTCGCCCCTGGGACTCGGACGCTTTGGCCACCTCGTCGTACGGGATGTACCTGGTCCCGTACCCTTTCTCGGCCGACACCTTGGTCAGGGCCGCCGTAAGGGTGGTCTTGCCATGGTCCACGTGCCCGATCGTGCCAACATTCACGTGGGGCTTTGTCCGCTCAAACTTCGCCTTAGCCATCGGTCCGTTCCTGTGAAAGGTTCCAGCTACTCCTCTCATGCCGATCCCGCAAGCCACCGGAGTGTGGCTCGCTGGGGAACGACGTCATCGACCCGCCCCGCGCCCTTGGGTCGCCACAATCTCATCAGCCTTCGACTTCGGTACCTCGTCGTAGTGCGCGAACTGCATGGTGTAGACAGCACGGCCCTGACTCATCGACCGCAGTGTCGTCGAGTATCCGAACATCTCACCCAACGGGACGCTAGCGCCGATCACCTGTGCGCCCGACCGCTCGGTCATGCCACCCACCTTGCCCCGCCGCGCTGAAAGGTCCCCGATGATATCGCCCATGTAGTCCGCAGGCGTCACCACCTCGACGTCCATGATTGGCTCGAGCAACACCGGCTTGGCGCGACGGATACCCTCCTTGATGGCCATCGAGCCCGCGATCTTGAACGCCATCTCGCTGGAGTCGACATCGTGGTGGGAGCCGTCGATCAGCTCCACCTTGACGTCGATGACCGGATAACCGGCCAGCACGCCGCTTGTGAGGGCCTCGCGCACCCCCTGCTCCACGGCCGATATGTACTCCCGGGGAATGGAGCCACCTACCACCTTGTTCTCGAACACTAAGCCAACTCCATGACCGGCGGGCTCGATATTGACGACTACGTGGCCGTACTGGCCGCGCCCCCCGGTCTGCCGGATGAACCTGGCCTCGACGTCTTTGGCAGCGGCCCGGATGGTCTCCCGATAGGCGACCTGAGGACGACCGACGTTGGCATCGACCCCGAACTCCCGGCGCAATCGGTCCACGATGATCTCGAGGTGAAGCTCACCCATCCCGCTGATGATGACCTGGTTGGTCTCTCGATCCGTGTGGACCCTGAAAGTCGGATCCTCATCGGCCAGCTTCTGTAGCCCGGCGGAAAGTTTGTCTTGATCGGCTTTCGTCTTGGGCTCGATAGCAACCGCGATCACCGGCTCGGGGAAGCTCATCGCCTCGAGAATAATCGGATGATCCAGACTGCAGAGCGTGTCCCCCGTCCTGGTGTCCTTGAGCCCGATCGCCGCGGCGATGTCGCCAGCAAATACCTCGTCCCGCTCCTCGCGCTTGTTCGCGTGCATCTGTAGGATGCGGCCGACGCGTTCCCGCTTACCCTTGGTAGCGTTGAAAACGTAGCTCCCCGACGGCAGGACACCCGAGTAAACCCGGAAGAACGTGAGCTTACCCACGTATGAGTCGGTCATGATCTTGAACGCCAGCGCCGCGAAAGGCGCGTCGTCCGAAGCGGGCCGGGTGTCGTGTTGCTCATCGTTGTGCGGCAGTTGGCCCTGGATCGGTGGAATGTCCACCGGCGAAGGGAGGTAGTCCACCACGCCGTCGAGCATCAGCTGGACACCCTTGTTCTTGAACGCAGAGCCGCAGAACACGGGGAAGATGGCACCGGACAGAGTCGCCTTCCGGATGACGCTCCGGACCTCCTCGTCGGAGAGCTCGGCTCCGCCCAGGTAGCGCTCGAGGAGCTGCTCGTCGTGCTCGACGGCCGCTTCAAGCAGCTGATGTCGCATCTCGAGGATCTTGGGACGCAGGTCAGTCGGGATCTCGAGCTCGGTGAACGTGGATCCCAACTCATCCTCGTAGTGCATTCCCTTCATGCGGACGATGTCTATGATCCCCGTGAAGAGCTCGCCCTCACCCATCGGATACTGTACCGCGTAGGCATTGGCGCCTAGGCGATCCCGCATCATCTGGACGACGTTCTCGAAATCCGCTCCCACCCGGTCCATCTTGTTGACTAACGCGATGCGGGGGACCCCGTATCGATCCGCCTGCCGCCACACCGTTTCCGATTGCGGCTCAACACCACCCACGGCACAGAACACCGCGACCGCCCCATCCAAAACACGCAGGGACCGCTCCACCTCAGCGGTGAAGTCTACGTGGCCGGGAGTATCGATAATGTTGATGCGGTAGTCGGTATCGTCCTTCTCCCAGTGGCAGGTCGTGGCCGCGGATGTGATGGTGATCCCCCGCTCCTGCTCCTGCTCCATCCAGTCCATTGTCGCGGCGCCCTCGTGCACCTCTCCCATCCGGTGCACTCGGCCGGTATAGAATAGGACGCGCTCCGTAGTAGTTGTCTTGCCGGCATCGATATGCGCCATGATGCCGATATTCCGGAGCTGCGACAGTGGAGTGGTTCTGGTCATCTCTTTCGTCTCTCTGCTCTGCCTTGCCCTTATTTCTGTTCTTCACTTCACCAGCAAACGACAAAGAGGCGCAGGAGCGGGGAAGCAAGCGCGAATCCCCTTCTGTGCCCCGGGCCCCATCCCGCTGGCCCAGCACTGTTCCGCGCTTCCGGTAACCGGAGAGGGCCGCCCCTTACGGGGCCTGGGCCTTCACGCGCCTCCTTTTGCTTCGGCGCCCCTGCGCCTCCCGGCCGTCAGGCCGAGGGTTCAGCGTGCCGGGATACAGCTACCAGCGGTAGTGAGCGAACGCTTTGTTCGCTTCTGCCATTCTATGCGTGTCATCTTTTTTCTTGACGGTGCTGCCCTCGCCTCGTGCGGCGGCCAGCAGCTCGCTAGCCAAGCGATCCGCCATAGTTTTCTCAGAGCGGGCCCGTGCATACATCACGAGCCACTTGATCGCCAGCGCAGTGCGCCGCTCAGGGCGAACTTCGATCGGCACCTGATAAGTCGCGCCCCCGACTCGACGGCTCTTCACCTCGAGAGCTGGCTTGACGTTGTTCACCGCCGTCGTAAAAATGTTGAGCCCTGACTGACCGGCCTTCTCCTCGGCGATCCCCACCGCGTCGTAGAAGATCCTCTCGGCGACCGACTTCTTCCCGTCGTACATCAAGCTGTTGATGAACTTGGTCACCGTGGTTGATGCGAAGGTCGGGTCGGCGGGGACCTCCCTCTTCTCGGCACTGGAGCGACGGCTCATTTACCCTTTTCCTCTCACCTGTGGCCTCTTGGCACCGTACTTTGATCGGCTTTGCTTGCGGTCGTTCACACCTGAGGCATCCAGCGTGCCTCGGATGATATGGTAGCGGACGCCCGGCAAATCCTTCACACGACCGCCCCGAATCAGCACGATAGAGTGCTCCTGGAGGTTGTGACCCTCGCCTGGGATGTAGGCCGTGACTTCGTGCCCGTTCGTGAGCCTCACCCGTGCCACCTTCCGGAGCGCCGAATTCGGTTTCTTCGGCGTGGTGGTATAGACACGCGTGCAGACGCCCCGCTTTTGCGGGTTTTTCTGCAAGGCGGGCGATTTGTTCTTCTTAGAAATCTCCCGCCGGCCCTTCCGAACCAGCTGATTGATCGTCGGCATGAAACCCCGGCTTAGGTACTGAAAACAAACTCGGTTACGTGACCCTCACGATGGCGAAAAAAGGTCTCGAACAGAGCTTAACAAGCTATCCAGGGGCCCAGGGGGTGTCAACGGGTGAATTCGTAGCCTTTCCGAGCGCGGACGCCATGCCGCGGGGACCCATGCAGCGCTCTTTTCCGCCCCCTTACGTCAGAGCGGAAAACCGGTCGCTGTGGTCTCCACCGAGAACGACTTGCCCGCCGCTATCAAGATACACGCGGGCCTCAACGGCCATGGCACCCTTGGCCACCCCGAAACACAACACGGCAGATGCGCACGCTCCTCGTGATCAACCACTGGGCCGCAAGAGCCTCTGCACGAGACATGTGGCGCGGCGAGCGGGACCTGGGCACGTCCGCCTCGATCCGCCGCCCTATTTCCTGCGCATCCCAATGGTCACGGCCGGTCGTGGCGCAAGTAGCGGAGCGCTCCAAGACGGCAGTCAGCAAACGTTATGGCATCGCCCACAGCAGCAGTCGGGCGGCGGCACCGATCGCCACCACCAGCGATCTCCGGTCGTCGCGGCAGAGGCGAAGAAGGCTGCGGAACCTGCCCGCGGATGGCCACACGCTACGCCGAACGCGTGCCCGAGCCGGTGCTCGCCCGCATGGCCGAGGAATGCCGGTTGCTCACCCAGCTCAGCCAAGCCCTCACGCGTGAGCTGCTCGACCTGCTCACGCTGTTATCCACGTCGGGCATCCCGGCGCTGCCCCTCAAGGGCCCGACGCTCGAGCTTCAGGCATACGGCGATCCTGCGCTCCGCACGCTTGCGTACCTGGACATCCTGCCCGGCTGACCTCGACGACGCGCACACGGTCCTGCTGA
>Ga0114996_10004993_pt1 | contig 15739 bp, 16 predicted proteins | sample ArcticOcean_MG_C_4_FD_87039 | JGI IMG/M metagenome (GOLD analysis project Ga0114996, IMG submission 87039) | Marine microbial communities from western Arctic Ocean - ArcticOcean_MG_CB4_134 | ecosystem: Environmental > Aquatic > Marine > Oceanic | place: Arctic Ocean: Canada Basin | collected...
ATGTCCATCTTGCTCTTGGGCTGGGTTTACGCCTGGCGCAAGGGTGCTCTGGAATGGGAGTAGCGGGAGCCTAATGACAATCGAATTTATGAAGACCATTGAGATCGAGCCTGGGCTCAGCCTCCATGATGCAGTCCGGGCCATGGACATCGAGGAGGGCAAGACGGTATCGGCCTTCAAGGCCTCATGCATCGAGCCATTTCCTGATCCCGTTATCGAAGTGCCGGAAGGCCTGGACCGGAATATTGCGGTCACCACAGTCGACGCGCTGCTTAATTGGAGCCGCAAGTCGGCGGTGTGGCCGGTGGCCTTCGGTTTGGCATGCTGCGCCTTCGAAATGATGGCAACGGCCATGTCGAGGTTTGATATAGCCCGCTTTGGCATGGAGGCTTTCAGGGCTACGCCCAGACAGGCAGACCTCATGATTGTCGCAGGAACTGTTACCTGGAAAATGGCTCCGGCCATCAGGCGCATCTACGACCAGATGGCAGAGCCTAAGTGGGTCATATCGATGGGCGTCTGCGCTACCAGCGGCGGTCCTTACTACCAGGCATACAGCGTTGTACCAGGCGTGAACCACATTATCCCGGTGGATGTTTACGTGCCGGGATGCCCGCCAAGGCCAGACGCGCTCCTTTACGGCATCATGCAGCTCCATGAGAAAATCAAGCAGTACAGTCTAGTAGGGAATCGGGCAGGGGCCTAGATGACCGCTTGGCTTGATGGTGTGGAACTCGCCCGCGGCATTGAGGAAGCTGTTCCTGGCTCTGTGGAAAGCTCCAACGCAACTGCCGTGTGGGTTCGGCCGGAACGTCTACATGATGTGGCCGCCCGCCTGAAGCAAGCCGAGGCTTGGGACTTCGAATACCTGAATGCGATTACTGCCGTCGACTACGTTGAGTACTTTGAGGTTATCTACCACCTCACTTCGATGCGCATCAATCAGGCCTGCATTATTAAGGTCAAGTGTTGGGGCCGGGATGAGCCGTCCCTGCCTTCTGTAGTGGACCTGTGGCAGGGCGCTGATTTACAAGAACGAGAGATATACGATCTTATGGGCGTCGTCTTCACCGGGCATCCCAGCCTGAGACGGCTCCTTCTCTGGGAAGGCTACATAGGGCACCCGCTCCGACGGGATTATCTGGAGGAGCCGTTGCCCTACTCCTGGCCCCATGGTGGGTAGCTAGAGGGCTTGGCCCTAATGGACAGGAACGTTTCCTGTCCCGTGCTGTTGGAAATCGCTGCGTCGGAGAACATAGAACAGGCATGGCTACCAGGACCGAGCCAATAACGGTAAACATTGGGCCTCAGCACCCCAGCACTCATGGGGTGTTCAGGATGCGGGTCACGTTCGACGGTGAGGATATCCTCAACGTTGAGCCCGTGTTTGGGTACCTCCACAGGGGCTCCGAGAAGCTCGCTGAGGAGCGGAACTACACCCAGGTCATAACGCTGACTGACCGCTTGGACTACGTTGCCTCTCAAACCAACAACCAGGCCTACTGCATCGCAGTCGAAAAGCTTGCTGGCATTCAGCCAACCGAGCGAGGCATGTACCTTCGGGTTATTGCCGCCGAGCTTCAGCGCATTGCCAGCCACTTGGTCGCTACTGGGTTCTTGCTTCAAGACCTTGGCGCTTTCGCAACCCCTCTCATGTACTGCTTCCGCGAGCGGGAGCGCATCCTTGAAATGTTCGAGATGCTGTGCGGCGCTCGCATAACCGTCAGCTACATGCGCCCAGGAGGCGTTTTCCAGGACGCTCCTGAAGACTTTTGGCCAGCGCTCACTACTTTTCTTGAGGACATGCCCGGCTACCTAGATGAGCTAGACATGCTCCTGACGGGGAATGAGATTATCGTTGGGCGCACCTTTGACGTCGGCGTTCTCAAGCCTGAGATTGCTATCAATGGTTCGGTATCCGGGCCAATTCTTCGCTCCACGGGCGTTCGGTGGGATATTCGGAAGGCTGACCCCTATGACATATACGACCGCATTGAGTTCGATGTCCCAATAGGGACACGTGGCGACAACTGGGATCGCTACAAGGTGCGGCTGGAAGAGATGCGGCAGAGCCTGCGCATTGTCGAACAATGCGTGGCCCAGATTCCCGAGGGACCTGCCCGCGCCGAGGTTCCCTTCGTTTTTCGGCCCCCTGCTGGCGCTGAGGCATACGGCAGAGTGGAAGCTCCGAAGGGAGAGTTGGGTTTCTATCTTGTGAGCGACGGCACTATTGCCCCGTATCGCTGCAAGATACGGTCGCCGTCAATGATCAATCTTTCTGTCTTGTCAGATATCTTGGTCGGTTACAAATTGGCCGACCTTATCGTGACGTTCGGTAGCACTGACATCAACATGGGCGAGGTTGACCGCTAGTGGATCCTCGAGGATTTTTCGAACTAAATACGTGGTACAGGGGTCTCTATCTGACCCTTGATAACGTGTTGCCAAGTTGGATGTCCTACTTCATAGCAGGGTTCGCGGTGATGTTTGCCATCGTGAACGCAATGATGCTGTTGGCCACCCTCTACATCTGGTTCGAACGCCGCGCGCTGGGCAGGTTCCAGGTGAGGCAGGGCCCCAACCGCTGGGGACCCTTCGGTCTACTTCAACCGATAGCCGATGCTTTAAAGATTTTGGGCAAAGAGGACATTGTCCCTCACGGCGCCGACCGATGGGTTTTCAACATTGCTCCGATTGTTATGTTCTTCCCCGTTCCCATGATTGTTGCTGTACTGCCCATCGCTAAGAACGTAGCGATCACCGATATTAACGTCGGGCTGCTGTTCGTTGTTGCGATTACGGGCTTCTCCACTCTGGCTATCTTTATGGCAGGGTGGGCCTCCGGCAATCGTTACGCTCTCTTTGGAGCGGCCCGGGCAGTGGCCATGCTCATTAGCTACGAGATCCCTCTGATAATTACGCTTGGTTCGATTGCGCTGCTGTCCGGATCCTTGGCAATGGGCACCATAGTAGCGACACAGAACGTGCCCTACCTCTTGGTTCAGCCCTTGGCCTTCGTTATCTTCATGATGGCCATATCGGCGGAGATGAACCGTTCTCCCTTCGATATCGTGGAAGCTGAGTCTGAGCTTATTGCGGGGTATCACACCGAGTACAGCGGCATGAAGTTTGGCATGTTTATGCTGGCGGAGTTCGCCGCGGTTATCGTGGCATCCGGCCTAGCAACTACGATTTTCCTCCAGGGGTGGCGCTGGCCGTTCCTGCCTTCTGCGATTTGGTTCCTGTTGAAGATGGGTATGTTTGTCTTCCTCTTCCTCTGGATTCGGGCGACGATTCCGAGGTTGCGTGTGGACCAAATTCTGGCCTTCGCATGGAAGTTTCTCTTGCCGCTTAGCGTCGTATCGCTGTTCGCCACTGCCTTGGAGGTGTTCTTCCTTCGAGAGCCTGACGGGAGCTTGACTACGAACACGTTGTGGATTATGTCTGGCATTAACTTCGGTTTGGCTATCGTAGCCCTGGTCGGATGGGCCAATGTCTTGGGCCACCGGCGCTATAACCCAGCGCCCAGAATCGCCAGCATGTATCGAGATGGCCCACTGGGTAGCCGGCCCGTGGAGGTTCAGTAGATGTATGGAATGGGGATCGTAAAAGGGATGAGCGTCACGTTGCGGAACCTTTTCAGGACGCCGGTTACCGTCAACTATCCTGAAGAACGAATGCCTCAACACAGCCGCTTCCGTGGTGAGGAGTTCGTTTGGTACGAAGAGCGCTGCACTGGTTGCGCCTCGTGCGCCAAATACTGCCCCCTGGGCATTATCAAAATTGAGACCAGTCCCAGCGGGGAGTTCCCGCAGGAAGGGGACAGTTACAAGATTGATACTTTCGACATCGACATCGGACGATGCATGTTCTGCGGCTTCTGTGTCGAGGCATGCCCCTATGACGCTCTGTTCATGGGATCTGGCTTTGAACGTGGCCGCTACCGCAGGGATAGCCTGGTAATTACCATTGATGAGTTGAAGGCTGCTGAGAAGCATCCCTCAACGTGGTTCCGGCCGCAATTGGAGCAGCGCCGCTATGATCCGTTTGAGGGCAAGTCCCTTGAGTGGCAAGAGGTTGGGCGGCGCTACCTGGGCCAGACAATGCACGGCCCCGCCGGCCCCACCTATGAGTATCAGCTTGAGACTCCTGGCGCGCTTGAGACGCCGTCTCAGTCTCCCGAATTGTCCGGCCACGATGAAGAATACGGGGAGGAAGAGGAGTAGATGCCCGCCTTTGAAGTCATCGTCTGGTATAACGTGGCCGCTGGCGTAGTCCTGGCATCCTTGATGGTTATTCACCTCAAGGACCTGTTCAAGGCGGCGCTATTCTTGGCCCTCACATTTCTGACGGTGGTTGGGTTGTTCATCCTGTTGAGGGCTGAGTTCTTGGCAGTGGTCCAACTTCTCATCTATGTAGGGGCGATATCTATTCTTGTTATTTTCGCTGTGATGCTTACGCGGGACGTTCATGAAGGCAACCCCTTTAACCGTCTGCGCATGCCTGCAATGACGGTATCCAGCCTGCTGCTGGCCACGATTGTTTATGCTGTGGCATCTGCAAACTGGACCAAGTTGCCGGAACTCACCTCGGGTTCCGCCATCCATAAGGTTTTCGGCGACACCACTGCCAATCTGGGTACTGTTCTTCTTAATGACTATGCCTTGGCGATTGAAATATCGGCTGTGTTGCTCGTATCGGCCATCATCGGAGCGATTGTCCTGGTGAAGGAGCGATAGATGCCAGGATTAGAACACTACCTCGTACTATCAGGGATTGTGTTTTGCATTGGGCTCTATGGGGCCCTGTCCAAGCGGAACATGATTACCGTACTTATGTCGGTGGAACTAATGTTCACCGGGGTTACCATCGCTGCGGTGAGCATGTCGCGTTATATTGCTCCTGCAGTGGTCCTGGCCAACCCCAACGATACGGGCATCATCTTGAACTCGGTGCTAACGGGGCAGGCATTTGCGCTGTTCATCATTACCGTGGCGGCGGCAGAAGTCGCTGTAGGATTGGCTATCGTCATCGCCGCTTATCGCATCCGCAAGTCAGTGGATGTGACGGAGTTAAGCGAGATGCGGTACTAAAGCGCCTGCGGAATTCCTTCCGGGTGCAGGGGCGGAGCCCCGCCGGGGGATACAGGGGGTGTCCTCCTGTATTAAAAGCGCTCGGGGCGGTGTGGGTGGGAGAGACGACGTAAGACTTGCCGACGGGGTTGAGGGGCAGGTGCTCTCAACGAGAGATGCGCAAAGGGTCAAAGCCCGCCGCAATTTGCTTAAGGGAGACGGCCATGTGGGCCGAGTACAAAAAAGTACCTAACCTTATGATCGCCGAGATGTGGAAGAACATCCTGGAAGGCGAGGGCCTGCCTACGCGCATTCTTCCCGAGGGCGATATTCTTGACTGGGGTGAACGGGTGCCCTTCCGCGTCATGGTTCCCCATGGACGCGAGCATGTAGCAGACGAAATCTTGAGGAAACTGTAGTCGATGATCTCTGAATCCGCTGCCTGGGCTATATTCTTCCTCCCGATAGCCAGCTTCCTCATCATAGGGCTGGTTGTTCGGCCCTTTTTCAATCGCTTTTCTAAGATCAGCGCCTACCTGGCCATCCTGGCCATTGGAGGCTCGCTGGTTCTCTCCAGCTATGCCCTGAAGTCCGTCCTCGGCCATGAAGAAGCCATTGGCTGGGCGGCGCATGAATGGTTTAGCCTTGGCGGCGGCGAGGCGTTCACGTTCTCGATCGGCATTTACATGGATAGCCTGACGGCCATCATGCTCGTCGTGGCTACAAGCGTTAGCTTGATGGTCCAGATCTATTCCATGGGCTACATGAAGGACGACGCGGGCTATGCCCGCTACTTCGCCATCATGTCTTTGTTTACCGCTTCCATGATTGGGCTCGTGATGGCTAGGAACATCGTTCAACTCTTCGTCTTCTGGGAGTTGGTGGGGGTATGCTCCTACCTGCTCATCGGCTTCTGGTACCAGCGGCCCTCAGCCGCTGCCGCTGCCAAGAAGGCCTTCATCGTTACCCGCATAGGCGACTTTGGTTTGCTGCTGGCTATTCTGTACTTCTTCTTCAATCAAGATACGTTCGCAGCTGCCGGCCTCAACTCCCTTGAGATCCCCGACATTCATCAAGCCGCAGTAATGGGCCTGATAGGCACGGTGGCCCTGGCATGGTTGGCTGGCGGCATCTTCGCCGGAGCCATTGGCAAGTCGGCGCAGGTGCCCCTTCACACGTGGCTTCCCGACGCGATGGAAGGCCCGACGCCTGTCAGCGCTCTCATCCATGCCGCCACGATGGTGGCAGCGGGCGTGTTCTTGGTGGCTCGGTTCTTCCCCGTCTTCTCTCCAGACCCACATGCGGGAATGACCGCTGCCATGACGCTGGTCGCCCTTGTCGGAGGCATTACGGCATTCGGTGCGGCAACCATAGGCCTCGTCATGCACGACATAAAGCGAGTGCTGGCCTATTCGACGATCAGCCAGCTGGGCTTCATGATGCTTGCCCTTGGCGTGGGCGCCTACGATGCCGCCATTTTCCATCTCTTCACTCACGCATTCTTCAAGGCGTTGCTCTTCCTTGGGTCCGGCAGCGTGAATCACGCTGCCGGTACCTTCGACATGCGCTATATGGGCGGGCTTCGCAAGCATATGCCCTGGACCTATGTGACTTTCCTGCTGGGCTCATTGAGCCTGGCTGGCTTCCCGTTCTTCGCAGGGTGGTGGAGCAAGGATGAGATTCTTGCACACGCCTTTAATCAAGGAGGCGTAGGGCTCGTCGTTTATGGCCTCGGAATTGTGGCGGCCTTTATGACGGCGTTCTACATCTTCAGAGTCGTTCACTTAACTTTCCATGGTGAATTCCGCGGCGGTGTTGAAAAGAAGATCGCTGACGCCTCTGCCGGAGTGGTGAGAGACGGCGCAGTGGTGACAATAACGGCCGACGAGGAGTCAAAGCGTGGCGAGCATGTCCACCTTGGCGAGTCCCCGGTCACTATGGTTCTGCCTATGGCGCTTCTAGCCGTGGCTGCGGTCGTGGCGGGGTTCATCGCCAATCCTCCCTTCGATCTTGGCGTCATTCAGGCCCACTGGTTCTCTCACAACCTTGTGATGGCCCAAGAGCCTCTGCTCCATTTCGAGGAGAAAGCCGCTGGAATCGAGGTTGGCTTGGCCACCGTCGCTAGCATCGTGGCCCTGGCGGGAATTCTCCTTTCTTATTGGATTTACCAGGCTAAGGGAATTTCGACCGACCGGATCGCTGGAGCCTTCCCGGGTCTGTACCGGTTGCTCTATCGCAAGTACTACATTGATGAACTGTACGAAGGCGGTCTGGTCAACCGGGTATTCTACCGTGGCTTGGCTTTCTTCGCAGCCGGCTTCGATTCCCGCTTCGTGGATGGCATCGTCAACATGTTTGGCTGGACGAGCCGCAATCTGGGACGGGCAATGGCTCAGGCTCAGACGGGGCAGGTTCAGGTATATGGCTTGGGGTTGTCCGCAGGAATCATTTTGATTGTGGCAGCGTTCATTGTCTGGGGTTAGCGGTGGGGGAAGTATCCCCCTCGCGGCGAGTGGAATGAGAATGACAGTCGTAAAGGTATCAGGAGGATAGCCGGGTGTTCGTAGGTCTCTTAACCACCTTGGTATTCCTGCCGGCAGCGGCAGCGCTCATCATAGCGCTCTTCCTTAAGGAGAAGCGGCAAGTCCGGGTGTTCGCTGGCATCGTTGCTGTGGCTGAACTTGTCCTCAGTATTGTCGCCTTTGCCTCCTATGACACAGCAGAAGGCGGCGTGCAGTTGGTGGACAGGATCTCCGATTGGATCCCTGCCCTCAACGCACAGTACTTCTTGGGTCTTGATGGGCTGAACGCTCCAATGGTGTTGCTCACCGGCCTATTGGGCGCCTGCGCCATATTCGTGTCTTGGAGGGTTGAGCACCGGGTCAAGGAATACTTCATGTGGCTGCTGCTCCTCTGGACGGCTGTCATGGGCGTGTTCGTGGCTTTGGACTTCCTCCTGTTCTTCATCTTCTGGGAAATCGAACTGATTCCGATGTACATGCTGATCTCTATGTGGGGAACCGGAAGGCCCACATACTCAGCAATGAAGTTTGTTGCCTTCACCTTCCTGGGCTCTGCCTTCATGTTGGTTGCCATCCTGGCGCTCTACTTCGCCACTGGCACGTTTGACATGATCCGCATCACTCAGGAGTTGGGATTCGACACCCCTTACTCCCGGCTAATCATGCCTGCGGCGGTCACCTTCTTCTTCTTCTTTGCGGCGTTCGCAGTGAAGCTGCCGATATGGCCGGTGCACACGTGGCTGCCTGACGCCCACACGGATGCTCCCACCGCGGTCAGCGTTATGCTTGCCGGAGTTCTGCTGAAGATGGGTGGCTATGGCATCCTTCGGGTCTGTCTATCGATTTTCCCGGACGTGGCCAGGGATTATGGAACGCCGTTGGCTATTCTGGCGGCCTTCTCCATCCTCTACGGCGCAGTCGTGACAATGCGCCAGACCGACCTTAAACGACTTGTGGCCTATAGCTCTGTGAGCCATATGGGCTTTGTTTTGCTGGGGGTGACCTCTGTCTCCGCTGTAGGAGGTGGATTCGCCACCGTTGGCATAACTGGCGCCTCGGTCCAGATGTTTACCCATGGCACGATAACCGGTCTTTTGTTCGTCCTGGTTGGCTTGGTGTACGAGAAGGTGCACACCCGGCACATTCCAGATATCACGGGCCTGGCCGTGCGGGTGCCATTCGTCGCGGTGAGCTTCGTTATCGCAGGGCTTGCCTCTCTCGGTCTGCCCGGATTGAGCGGTTTCGTGGCGGAAATCATGATTTTCCTCGGAGCCTTCAAGGCGAACCCCTGGCCGGTAGCCTTCGCCGCTTTTGGAGTCGTTCTGGCAGCCGGGTATATTCTCTGGACCCTTCAGCGGATTCTGTTTGGTCCACCATCAGACCGCCAAGAGGGCCTCACGGACGCATCGTGGATGGAGAGGTTGCCAATAGTAACGTTGATTATTGCGATAGTTGTGGTTGGTGTGTACCCGGCCGTGATTACCGACGTGTTGGACACCGCCTTGCCCAACCTCATCAACTTCAGGATGCCATAGCATGGCCGGCATTGAGTTCAACAGCACAAGTTATCGTCAGGCCCTTAAAAAGCCTGCGGAGTTAGGATGACGGCTAGCGACGTTTATCTACTATCGCCAGAAATCAGCATGGTCGGGTTGGCCGTGCTGGTGGTTCTGGCTGACCTGATTTTTCGCCAGAAGGGCGTTGTGGCGTTCTTGGCCATCGTTGGTCTGGCGGTGCCCGTCGCATTCTCGATCGCTCTGTGGATAGACATCGACGGCGAGGCGACTTCGCAGCGCTTCCTCGAACTAGGCCAGGCCACCACATTCGCTGTCGACCATTTCTCGCTGTTCTTCAAGTTCTTGGTTATAGCGGTTGTAGGCTTGGTGTTGTTGGTGTCTCAGGACTATGTGGGCCGTTTCGCCAAATACCGCGGTGAGTACTACGCACTAATTCTTCTCTCTGCCGTTGGCATGATGCTCTTGCCATCTACGACAGAGTTGATCACGATCTACGTATCTCTGGAACTAGCCACCATTCCCTTGGTGGTCTTGTCCGCTTTCCTGCGGGACGCCCGTTCCACAGAAGCGGCCATGAAGTTCTTCGTCCTTGCTGCGGTCAGTTCAGCGCTTCTGCTCTACGGAATGGTCTTGGTCTACGGCTTCACGGGAAGCACTCAGCTTTCCGTTATTGCTGAGCGGATTCAGGAACAGCCCGTGGAGAGTATTGCCTTCGGCGCCGCTCCACTCTTGCTGGGCGTGGTGCTCATAGTTGCGGGATTTGGTTTCAAGATGGCGTTGGCCCCCTTCCAAATGTGGGTTCCGGACGTGTATGAGGGTTCCCCAACTCCCATTACCGCTTACCTGTCCGTCGCCAGCAAGGCAGCAGCTTTCGCTGTCCTCATTCGTGTGTTCTACCTTGCCTTTGGTGGACTTAGCCTGGACTGGAGCATCGGCTTCGCCGTCTTGGCTGTCTTGTCGATGACGGTCGGTAACCTGATGGCGATAGCCCAAACCAACATTAAGCGTCTGTTGGCCTATAGCACGGTGGCCCACGCGGGTTACCTGATGGTGGGCGTTGCAGCCGTGGCTGCTCGAGTAGGCGACGGGCCGACCGACCTCGGTCTTGGCGGTGTGCTGTTCTATCTCGTGGCCTATGGTGCAACGAACCTGGCAGCATTCTTCGCTATCATCGCAATTGCCAACAAGATCAAGAGCGAGCGAATAGACGACTTCGCAGGGATGGGGTTCAAGGCGCCGCTTTTGGCCGCCGTTCTTGCCATCAGCTTGATCTCACTGATTGGAATCCCTCCGACGGCGGGGTTCATCGGCAAGATCTACCTCTTTAATGCTGCCGTTCGTGCTGACTTGGCATGGCTGGTTGTGGCTGGGGCAATCAATAGCGTGATCTCCGCCTACTACTACCTACGGGTAATCCGTGTGATGTACACCGGCAACGAAACGGAGCGCGAGACCGTGCCTTTCTCTCTGGCGGCGCGTGGGGCCTTGGCAATCAGCGCTGTTGGTATAGTCGTTCTGGGTGTCATTCCCGGTTACGTCTTGGATGTCGCCCAGTCCGCTGTAGGCGTCATCGTCGGCGGCTAGCTCCTGCCTCTTTGCAGGCGCCCCTTCGTACGCAGCCGCCTCTTTGTGGTTTAATGTCTCCCTACGCCTATCCTTGGACGAGTCATGCCCATTTCCTACGGAACCGTCGGTATCGTCTACAACGGGCGCGTTGGTAAGGCCGGGGAGCTCGCTCGTAGTATTGCCGAACAACTCGGGAATGCCCGGAATACCTGGATATGCGCCGTGGCGGAACTGGAGGCCAAGAAGGCCCAGGTGGAGGGCACCCACCTCGTTGTAACTGTTGGCGGGGACGGCACCATTCTAAGCACGGCTCGAGTGGCTGCCCCCTTTGGTGTCCCTTTGCTGGGCGTCAACATGGGACGGGTGGGGTTCATGGCCGAACTGACTCCGGCGCAGGCGGCCTCAAACTTTCCTACCCTTCTTGAAAGCGATGAAATTTGGATGGAAGAGCGGACGATGCTTGCGGTCGAAACGGTGCCTGACCGCTCGTCTCCATCGGCATCTCAACCCTTTCATGCTTTGAACGACGCTCTGGTAGGCCGTGGTGCTGTTCCTCGCCTGGCAAGGGTTGAGGTCAGCATCGACGGCGTGCGGCTCACGCGGTACACGGCAGATGCTGTGATCGTAGCGACCGCAACAGGGAGTACCGGCTACGCTTTTTCGGCGGGTGGCCCCATTTTGCACCCCTCAACCTCTGATCTTGTTGTGACGGCCGTGGCCCCTCACATCAGCTTCTCGGGCTCGCTGGTTATCCCGGCTACCTGCGTTATTGAACTCACCGTTCACACTGACTACCAGGCAGTCCTCAGTGTCGACGGCTATGTGGACCTAGACCTCCAAGATGGTGACTTGGTGCGCATCCGTAGGAGCGAGCACCGAGCGAAGTTCCTCCGGTTCCACCCGCCTGAGTTCTTTTACAGCACAGTCCGTGAGCGCCTTGGCTTGGATGCCGGCAACCAGATGTCTTAGGAGGGGCGCACAGCCGGTTGATGAGGAGGAGTACCAGCGTCGCACAACCATGCGGGAATAGCGGGAGCTCCGAAGGACATTCAACCGGGCGACACGTCCGTGTCTTTTGACTACCAAGTGCTCAGCCATAACCGGCCCGTCACCATCCAATCTCCTACGGACTTCATGGAGCCCGCGGAGTCCTACGCGGAGATCGTCGAATGAACCAGGAACCCACCTTAGAAACCCGGCGCGTCTACGAGGGGCGCATCCTCAATGTGCGCGTTGACACCGTGCGACTGCCGGACGGGAATACTTCGTCCCGGGAGATTGTTGAACATTCAGGGGCAGTGACCATCGTTCCAGTGGACCAGGAGGGTAACCTGCTGCTGGTCCGTCAGTACCGGAAAGCGGCAGAGGAGTTCCTGTTGGAGTTCCCCGCAGGCGGAATTGACGCCGGTGAGGACCCTGAGACCTGCGCCCAGCGGGAGCTGCGAGAGGAGACGGGCTACGCCGCTGATGAGATCGTGCCCCTGGGAAGCTTCTGGATGGTCCCTGGCTATGCAACGGAGTACATGCACGTCTTCCTGGCCCGAGGTCTCCACCACAGCCCTATGAAGGGCGACGAAGATGAAGACATTCAACTAGAGCGACATCCAGCGTCGAAGATGCCGGCATTGGACAGATCCGGTCAGATCAAGGATTCAAAAAGTATTGCCGCTCTCTACCTGCTAGACCAAGCCCCCTAAGGGCTATGGTAGGGGCGGGTTGGTGACCCGCCCCGTTAACCTCCGCCTGGAGCGGGCCGGTCTGAGACACGGCCCCTACCGAAACCTCTGGAAGCCGATCAACTTCGATTTGCGAACCAATACCCTGTAGGGGCGGGTCGGTGACCCGCCCTCTCCTGTTTCGTCCGATTGAAACGGTCTCGGTTGACACGGATCGTGCTGTTTGACACAGTGAGTTTTCATTTCCCCTACCTCGGAGCAATGTATGGCTTCTACCTCCAGCCAAGACCTCGTTGAGCGAGCCATTCGGGCCTTGCCTGGCGGCACTATCGGCAACGTCCCAATGTCGAAGGACCATCCCGTCATCATTCGAGAGGGCAGGGGATCGAAGGTCTACGACGTCGATGGACGTGAATACCTCGACTACATGATCGGCTCGGGCCCCATGATATTGGGTCACGCTCACCCAGCTGTCGTCGAGGCCGTGCAGCGGCAAATGGCCCGGGGCAGCACGTTCTTTATCACCAACGAGCTAGCCATTGAGCTTGCTGAGGAGATTGTGAGGGCCGTTCCCTGCGCCGAACAGGTCAGGTATGTCTCCAGCGGCACAGAGGCGACGTTCTATGCCTTGAGGATTGCCAGGGCCTACCGGAAGCGGGACAAGATTCTCAAGTTTGAGGGTGGCTACCACGGCATGCATGACTACGCAATCATGAGCCTGTCCCCAACGAAGCTGTCCCCGTTCCCTACGCCCGTTGCCAACTCTGCCGGGGTGCCAAAGGCGGTCCAGGACACGGTGCTTGTGGCACCCTTCAATGACCTTGATTACGCGACCGAACTCATTGAGCAGAACCATGACGACCTGGCCGCAGTGATTGTGGAGCCGCTACAGCGTGTGATCGAACCGATGCCTGGATTCCTTCAGGGCCTACGCAAAGTGACGCAACAGTACGAGATACCGCTCATTTTTGACGAGATTGTCACCGGCTTTCGATTCGCCTACGGTGGCGCGCAGGAATACTACGGTGTAGAGCCTGACATTGCTGCTATAGGCAAGATTGTCGGGGGTGGCTTCCCGCTGGCTGGTGTCGTGGGCAAGCGGGACATCATGCACAGCTTCGACCCTGAAATGGAAGGCACCGACGAATACGTTCCCCAGGTTGGCACGCTCAACGGGAACCCCATTGCGGCGGCGGCGGGCCTGGCAACCTTGGAAGTACTTCGGCAACCGGGCGCCTATGAGCGCCTCTTCGCCACAGGCCGCCAGCTCATGGGAGGCTTGGAGCAGTTGCTCCGAGAGGCGGAGATACCCGCCAAGGTTTCCGGCGAGGCACCCATGTTCGACGTCTATTTCACTGAGGAGGAGATCGTCGACTACAGGGCTACGATGAGGGCCGACAGCACGATGCACAAGAAGTTCGTTTCTTCTCTTGTCGACCAGGGCATCCTGCGGGCTGGTCACAAGTTCTATGTATCTCTGGCCCACGATCAGCAAGACGTGGATAGGACGCTCGACGCCTTTAAGCAAGCCATCGACATCATAAGATAGGTTCAGAGGGCGGGAGTCATTGAGTGCACCCGGTTACCGTCTTTCCGGCGAAGGCCGGAATCCAGTAGACATCTGGCCTATTGGCCCACGCATGTGATGGATGGACGCTTCCTGGGTTCCGACTGGAGCCTGTCCTGAGCCAGGCCGAAGGGCCGGAAAGACGAAGCACAGCCGATTTCAATCACGAGTTCCCGGTCTTTGGGCCCGGGCTGTCGAACACCCCGGTGATATTACCATCATTGAGGACGAGGGTTCGGTGGATGGGCACGTCAAGCCTGGCGGGAGATGCGGGAGGAAGTTGCCCCCCTTGAGAAAACGAAGCGCCCGTCCTGCTTCAGGACGGGCGCAAAACGAAAACCCCGGGACCTGGGGTTTTTATTCGTATCGCCACGAATTTCGTGACGACGTAGAGAGCCTAATGCCGAATTACGGAATTGTCAAGCGGGAGGTTAGACTTGCCCAACCTTCTTCTGAACGGGCTTGGTGTCGATAACGTGTCGCTGCAGCCCCAACTCTTTGGCCGACATACCCATTGCTAGCCCCATCATCTGGGGGAAGTGCAGGATCGGCAGCGAAATGCTCTTTCCCCGCTGCTTAGCAGCAGCGGGCTGATAGCCATCCAGGTTGAGGTGGCAGAGCGGGCAGGGGGTGACCATAGCGTCAGCGCCTAGGTCTTTAGCATCGCCAGTGTGGTTTGCGACCATATTCACGGAAGCCTTTTCGTTGATCGTGAGGATGGGGAAGCCGCAGCATCGAGTCTTTCCAGCGAAGTCGATGGTCTCTGCCCCTACAAGCTCGATCAGCGTTTCCAGCGAGGTCTGCCGTTCCGGGTTCTCGTCAAACCCCAACGAGTCACTGGGCCGCACGATGTAGCACCCGTAGAACGGAGCTAGCTTAACGCCGGACAGAGGTTGCTGGACCTGCTCGCGAATCTTGTCCAAGCCGACATCTTCGATGAGTACCCAGAGGAGGTGCTTGGGTTGCACGTTGCCTGTGTACACCAACTCCTCTTCAGCCAATAGGGCGTTGATCTCGGCTCGGTAGGTATCGTCATTGTCCAGGGTGTACTTCGCTCTGCTCATGACACCCTGGCACGTTGAGCAGATGACCATGATGGTGTCATAGCCCATCCTCTCGGCGATGGCCATGGTCCGGGCGTTTAGCGTGTCGCCCAACTTCTTGTTCTTTTCCTGGAGCACCCCGGCCCCAGTGCACGAAGCATCAACCATCTCATCCAACTCAATACCCAGCCGCTCACAGACCTTCAAAGCTGCGGGGTAGAGTTCTGGGCAGCCGCCTCGAGAGACACAACCAGGAAAGAAAGCGTACTTCATTAGTCTTCCTCGATCTTTTCAAAGATGCGGCGGACGAAACGGACGCTTGGGATTGCCTTGTGAACTATCGGCGGGAGCTTACCCCGCAGGAATGCACGGATACCCACCGGCATGTTGTGGAGCTGGGCGCCGATGTTGAACATGCCAGGCGTCTTCACTGCCAGCTGCAGTTCATCAAGCCACCCGCTGTGTTTGACCGTGTCAGCGAAGATCTCGGCGTGCCGTGCACCGATGGTGCTGGTGAAGCCAGCCGCTGCCGCTTCTTCTCTGAGGTTCATAATCTGGTCCATTGGGGCTACGCCCTTGGGGCAAGCCTCGACGCATTCAAAGCAGCGGGTGCAGTCCCACATGCCACCGGGCTCATCGAGCTCGCCGAAGCGCTGGTTGGTGGCGCCGTCCCTGGGGTCGCCCACGAATCGATAGGCCTTGGCCAGTGCTGCGGGCCCAAGGAAGTTCTCGTTGACCTCTAAGACCGTGCAGTCGGAGACACAAGCGCCGCACAT
>Ga0114996_10004994_pt1 | contig 15734 bp, 17 predicted proteins | sample ArcticOcean_MG_C_4_FD_87039 | JGI IMG/M metagenome (GOLD analysis project Ga0114996, IMG submission 87039) | Marine microbial communities from western Arctic Ocean - ArcticOcean_MG_CB4_134 | ecosystem: Environmental > Aquatic > Marine > Oceanic | place: Arctic Ocean: Canada Basin | collected...
GGGCGAGCGCCCTAATGCCCGCGACCGGCTGCTCCACATACTCCAAACCAAAGGGCTCCAGCGCATTAATGGCCACGATAGCCTCTTCCACGTCCCAGGCCTCATTGGCATCGATGCGGAGCCGCACCGAAGCGCCCACTGCTCGACGCACCACCTCCACGAATATCCTATCCTCCTCAAGCTGCGGTCTGCCCACCTTCAGTTTCAGGGTGCCAAACCCGCTAGACACCGCCGCTTTGGCCGCATGGACGGCATCGGAAAGCAGTTCCATGCCGATAACGGCGTTCACCTGCGGGTGGCCAACTTCCCCACCAATCAGGTGCGCCACCGGCAGGTCGGCCTCCTTGCCACGGAGGTCGAGCAATGCGGTCTCCACCCCAAACCGTGCCGCAGCGCCGATGCCGGCGTCCGGGAGCAGTGCCAATAGAAGATCCATGGCCCGGGAGGGCTCCATACCGAGCAGTCGACCGCACACAGCCTGGAGCACCTGGTCCAACCGCTGCACATCGCCGAGGCTCCCTACACCCACTGGCGCCGCCTCTCCGATACCGGTTGTCCCCTCGCCGTCCGCGATCACCACAAGCATGGTGTGGCGGTCAACAGCCGACTCCTGCGCGGTCACATACCGGCCACGAAAGGGCACCCGGAGGCCGGTCCATTCGACGGAGGTGATTTTCATAAGGTCATTATTGGCCGCTGGGTTGCTGGCGGCAACATCCAGGGAGGGGATTTCGTCATGCCAGGCCCGCTGAGCGGTATCACGGTGCTTGACGTCAGCCGCGTCCTAGCAGGCCCTTTCTGCACTATGCTATTGGCCGACCTGGGGGCCTCGGTGGTGAAAATCGAGTCCCCTGGCCGCGGCGATATGGCCCGCAGAATGGGGCCGATGGTGGGCGAGGACGCCGCCTACTTCATGAGCATTAACCGGGGGAAACAAAGCGTGACGTTGGATATTTTCGCCAATGAGGGGCCCCAGCTCTTCCGGCGACTGGCCAGCCAGGTGGACGTTCTGGTGGAAAACTATGTTCCCGGCACCATGGAGCGCCTAGGCCTGGGTTACGACGCGCTGAAGATCTCCAACCCCAAGCTGGTCTACGCCTCTATCTCCGGTTTCGGCCAGAACGGACCCTACGCCAATCGGCCCGCCCTGGATATCATCGTCCAGGCCATGGGTGGCATCATGAGCGTCACGGGCAACCCAGATAGTCCGCCCATCCGACCGGGAGTTTCGCTGGGCGACAGCGTGGCGGGAATGTTCTCTGCCTTGGCCATCACCTCGGCACTCCACCAGCGCAACAGCACCGGCACCGGCCAGCACATCGACACCTCCATGCTGGACTGCCAGGTGACGCTGATGGAGAACGCCTTCTCTCGCTACTTCGCCACGGGCGAGGTGCCGGAAAAACTTGGGTCGCGCCATCCTGCGGCGAGTCCATTCCAGGCCTTCTCCACCGCCGACGGTTACATCGTCGTTGCGATACTCTCCGACGATACACTGCTCTGGGAGCGCTTCTGCCACGCTGTCGACGCACCCGAATTGGCCCACAACCCACGCTTCGCGGACAACCGGACCCGCATCGAAAACCAACACTTGCTAGAGCAGTTGCTCACCGAGCGCTTCACCCTGAAGCCGTCGGCGCACTGGCTGGAGCGCCTGGAGCAGGCGGGAGTCCCCTGCGCACCGGTCAACACCATCGCCCAGGCCGCTGATGACCCGCAGGTGGCCCACCGCGATATGCTCGTGGATATCCCCCATCATGAGTTGGGCGCCTGGCGGGTGGCCAACACGCCCTTTCGATTCTCCGATGCGGCCACGGGCCCGCAGGGTGGAGCACCGCGGCTGGGCCAAGACACCAACCAGGTACTCACCACGTGGCTAGGACTATCAGAGCATGATCTAACAGAATTACGGGCAGCAGGCACCATCTAGGGAGGAACTCATGATTACGGCCTTTACAGACATTCTCTACCACAAAGAGAAGGGTATCGCCAAGCTAACCATCAACCGGCCCGAGGTCCGCAACGCCTTCCGGCCCAAGACGATCGACGAGCTCGTGCAAGCCTTCGACGACGCGTGGCAGGACGATAACATCGGGGTCATCGTCCTCACAGGGGCAGGAGAAAAGGCCTTCTGCTCCGGCGGGGACCAGCGGATCCGAGGCTCGGGGGGATAGACGGATGAGTCGGGACATATCCGCCTGCAGGTGCTGCAGCTGCACCGGATGATCCGCATGGTACCCAAGCCGGTGATCGCCATGGTCAACGGCTATGCCATCGGCGGCGGTCATGTGCTCCATTTGCTCTGCGATTTATCCATCGCCAGCGAAACGGCGATCTTCGGACAGTCGGGACCCCGCGTGGGCAGCTTCGATGCGGGGTTTGGGTCGGTCTACTTGGCGAGGACCGTAGGAGAGAAGAAGGCCAGGGAGATCTGGTACCTATGCCGTCAGTACTCAGCCGCCGAAGCGGAACGAATGGGCCTGGTAAACAAAGTCGTAACCGCTGAGCAGTTGGAGGCGGAGACCACACAGTGGGCGGAAGAAATCCTTGAAAAGAGTCCGACGGCCATCCGCATGCTGAAAGCATCCTTCAACGCAGCCACCGACTGGGTCTATGGCCTGCAGGCCATCGCCCATGGAGCAACCAGTCTGTTCTACCAAACAGAGGAGGCCCAGGAGGGACGCGAGGCTTTCCTCGAGAAACGCAAGCCCGATTTCTCGCGATTCCGCCAGCGGCAGCCCTGGTGATGCAGGCACCGGTGGGCCCTCCTTCCGCCTATAGCATCCGGTCCTGGTTTTGGGCGTCCAGGCCCTTTTCCCTCCCGGCGTCGGTGGTTCCTGTCCTGGTGGGAAGCGCCCTCGCCGCGGAGGCAGTCTCCATCGATTGGATGCTCTTCGCGCTGGTCGTCGCGGGATCGCTGCTGGTCCAGGTGGGAACCAACCTCACCGACGAATACGCCGACCACCGCCGCACCGGCGACGCAGGAAAGTTCCCGGCACCCCACAAGGTAATCGCGCGGGGCCTGCTGTCAGAGCGGGCCGTGCTGGCAGGACTGATCACCGTCTTTGCCGTGGCCACGGCCATCGGCCTCTACATCGCCTGGGAAGTGGGATGGCCCATCCTGGTGGTTGGAGCTGCCAGCGGATTAGCCGCGTTTCTCTACAGCGCTGGTCCCTTTCCCCTGGGCGACCTGGGGCTGGGAGAGGTGCTGGTCTTCACCTTCATGGGGCCCGTCATGGTGATGGGTGCCTACTACGTGCAGGCCGGGGAGGTTACGGGAAACGCCCTAGTTATCTCGCTGCCCATGGCCCTTCTAGTGACAGCCATCCTCCACGCCAACAACATGCGCGACATGGATGAAGACCGCGTCCAGGGGAAACACACCATTTCCGCCGGCCTCGGCATCCCCAAAAGCAAGGTGCTCTACGTGGCGATGCTCGCGGCGGCATTCGGCCTGGTCATCGTGGCCGGGACCAGCGACATCGCCCACTCTCTGGTGCTGGTCGCCCTGCTGCCCGTGCCATGGGCGTTGCGCAACATCCACCACCTGCACGGGGCGACCGACCGGCCCGCCTTGATGCGAGTGATGGTAAATACCTCCACACTCCACGGGTTCACTGGGTTTTTGATGGCCGCAGGGCTAGCACTGGGAGAGGTGCTGTAGACAAGGGCCTAACCTCGAAGAAAGCCTTCGAAAACGTCGAGAAACTGGTCCATCCCTCTCAGATGGCTCGTGTGGCCTCCGGGAAGCACCAATGTCTCGGCGTGAGGCAACAGCTCGGCAAGACTTTCGGTCATGGCTTGGTCGACGACACCCGTATCGGCGCCCCGCACGAGCAGCACCGGCATATCCAACGACCCGAGACGCGCCGGGTCATCATCGTGCGTTACCACCTTCCAGGCACTGGTGATGGCCAGCCGGTTGACCCATGCAAGCCGCCAAGCCCTACTCTCTACGGGGTTTTCGTCCGGCGACAAAGCGCCAACCATGCGCAGGAATTCGGCCAAAACCCCTACGGTTATAGGTATCTGCGTGAAAGCCCGAAATCGCTCTACGTGCGTCCGCATCACATCGACGAGTTTTGCTTGGGCCCGGAGCAGCCACCACACCTGGGGCTCGACCAATGTCAACGATAAAACGCGCTCGGGATGGGCCATCGCAAAATCCAAAACGATGGTGGCTCCCATCGACCACCCGGCCAGATGGGCCTTCTCGATACCCGCACTATCAAGCGAGCTTGCAAGAGCGCGGCCCTCTTCGGGAATGCCCCAGTCCGCGGAAGGCAATCGGCCCTCCGCAGCCTCAATTACCACCAGGGGCGTCACCACGGAGACCTGCCATCTACTGGAAAGACGCTCGGCATGACCAGACCAAGAAGCCCCGCCGCCCAGGATTTCACCCACCAGCACAAGAGGAGGGCCGGAGCCGCCGTATGCGCGAAGATGATCGGAGACCGTGCTGTTCATCGGATAAGCGCTTACAACCGCCCCATCTCATGGGGCACACCGGAGGACGCCAGAATCCTCACAGCAGAACTCTGGAAATTGCCCGGAGCTGAAACCGGAGCGCCGTTACTCTTTGGGCCCAACGAGGATGTCGTCGCCTTCGACTTTGACAGGGAACACCATGGTCGGGTCATCGGCCGGCTCGTTGGTCGGTTGCCCCGTGCGCAAATCCCACATCCCTTCATGGAGTGGGCATTCAATCTCGCAAGTGTCCGTATGGAGGAAACCCATGTTGAGCATGGCACTAGCGTGGGTGCACCAGTTATCCATCGCGAAGTACTCGTCACCGATGCGCGCAAGGTTTAAATCCATACCACCCGCGTGCACCTGAATCATCTGACCGTCTTCCAAGTCGCCCACTGTGGCAACCTTCTCAAATTCCGTAGGTCCGGGCATTCCCTACTGCACCTCGTGAAAATTATTTGACGCCGAAACATTCTATCCATACTCAGCCGCTGGGACAAGGGAGGCCATCCCAAAACGAGTCTCCCTCGGTTTGCCCGAAGCCGTGACACGGCTATAATAGCCTACCCATAGCTACCTCCAATGAAAAAAGGACGACCCGTGGACTTCAGCACCCTGCAACCTGGACAGGTCCTAGTCGATGAGGCTCTCAACATCTCTCTCGATGCTGCCGACGCCTACCAGTCTGCCGTGGGCAGCGATGAAGCGCTGTTCCGCCAACATCACGTCCTACCTCCCATGGCCATTGCTGCGTTGGCTATGGCCAAAGCCCTGCGAGCCGTGGAGTTGCCCTCCGGCGCGGTACACACCGGACAGGAATTGGAGTACGTCCTTGCGGCACCCGTCGACGTGCCGCTCCGCTGCGTGGTTTCGGTCGGCCCCAATAGTGTCCGCCGTGGAAGTCGATTCATCAGCTTGGACTTCCACGTTTCCCACCAGGGTGACACAGTGGTCAACGGGCGAGCAAACCTGGCAATCCCCGAAGAGGGAAACGCCTGATGGCCAAAGCTCCTAAATCCCTCACGGGCTTACCGCACCAAATAACTCAGGAACAGTTGAATCGTTACGCCCATGCCAGCGGCGACCACAACCCCCTTCACCTTGACGCAGACTTCGCGGCTAACACTCCCTACGGAAAGCCCATCGCCCACGGCATGCTGGTGCTGGCGGTCCTCTCCGAGATGCTGACCCGCAAATTCGGAGCGACCACCTTGAGGGGAGCACGGCTGCGTGTCCGGTTCCGCGCGCCCGTCTTCCCTGGCGACACCGTCAACGCCAAGGGAACGTTGCGCCCCACTGCTTCACCCTCCGGTGAAGCAGTATATGATGTGGAGTGCCGCAACCAAGACGGGAAAACGGTCATCACCGGGGAGGCAGCGCTACCTTGGAGCTAAAGAACAATTCCCACGTTGTCGTACAGGAGTCAATGTGAGTACCCAGCGCAATCCCTACTCCATCGCCTTGGACACTATGGGTGGTGACTTCGGGCCGCTGAACGCTGTACCCGGCGGCGTCTTGGCGGCCAGGGAACACGGCGTTCGAGTGCTGTTGGTCGGCGACCCGGATACGCTGGCTGAAGAGCTTACCAAGGTCGATACGACTGGCTTGTCTGTGGAGGTGGTCGCGTCGGAGGGAGTCATTGAGGAGGGCGAGTCCACTCTCCGGGCCTTGCAGGCGAAACCCAAGGCGTCGGTGGCCGTGGCCGCGGGGCTGGTCAAATCGGGACAGGCCGACGCCATGGTCTCCATGGGGTCTACCGGAGCGGCCATGGCTGCATCTGTCCTGGCGCTGGGCATGTTCCCAGGCCTGGATCGGCCCGCCTTGGGGGGGCCATTCATCGCCCTTGCACCCAAGACCACCATCATGGATCTGGGAGCCCAGGTGGATTGTCGGCCTGCCCAGCTGTTGAGCTTCGGAGCCCTGGGGACCACCTTTTCGCGAGTCTTCCTGCAGATGCCCAAACCCCGAGTTGCACTCCTTAGCGTGGGGGCAGAAAAAGGAAAGGGCAACCGTCAGGTCCAAGAGGCCTACGCGTTGTTCGAAGATAGCGGACTGAACTTTATCGGCAACATTGAAGGCCAGGACATCTTCTCCCAAAAAGCGGAGGTAGTGGTTTGCGACGGCTTCGTGGGAAATATATTGCTGAAATTCACGGAGGGCCTCGCACACGCTGCTGCCCAGTTCCTAGGCCAAGCGCTCGGTGAAGAGGCCCAACCGGTACGCCAGCTTCAAGAGCTCGCCAGCTCCGCAGAGTCGGCGGGAGGACCTCTCTTTGGAGTAAACGGTGTGGTGCTCATCGGCCACGGGCGCTCGGGTGTGGAGGCCTTCGCCAAGTCCATCGGCAGAGCCAAACAGGTGCTAGACCTGGAGATGGTGGAGGCCATGCGCCAGGACCTTGCCGCTGTGATGCAGACCACCGTTGCTCCAGGCACGAATCGGTAGGCGCGCAAGATGGGTAAACTCGACAGCAAGCGGGCCATCATCACCGGGGCCAGCCAGGGAATCGGCCGTGCAGTCGCCCTCCGACTGGCGTCTGAGGGCGCTTCGGTAGCCCTCACCTATCACACCAACCGCGAGGGTGCGGTGGCGGCGGTCCAAACCATCACGTCCGAAGGCGGCAGGGCCTTGGCCGTCCATCTGGATGTCGCGGTGGCGGAGGAGACGGAATCGGTAACCCAGGCGGTAGTAGACGCTTGGGGCGGCGTCGACATCCTGGTCAACAACGCGGGCATCACTCGCGACAGCCTACTCTTACGCATGTCAGAGGATCAGTGGCAAGATGTGGTGGACACCAATCTCAAGGGTGCGTTTCTTTGCACCAAGGCTGTGCTTCGCCACATGGTTCGGCAGCGCTGGGGCCGTATTATCAACATGTCGTCGGTGGTGGCCCTGACCGGCAATGTAGGCCAGGCCAACTACGCCGCCGCCAAGGCTGGGCTCATCGGTCTGTCGCGGTCGGTGGCGCGCGAAGTGGCGACTCGGAACATTACGGCCAACGCCATCACGCCCGGGTTCATCGATACCCAGATGGTGGAGCGTCTCACGGTTGAGACGCAGGCGACCATCAAGCAGCTGATTCCCATGGGCCGATTTGGCTCCACGGGCGACGTGGCGGCACTTGTGGCCTTTCTGGCCAGCGACGACGCAGCCTACATCACGGGGCAGGCCCTGAGCGTGGATGGTGGACTGAGCCTTTAACTAAGAACGGTAGGAGGAAAGCATGGTCATGCAGCCCGTGGAGCATACGGGACCGGGCGATCGCATCATGGTGGTGGTCGCCCACCCCGACGACGCCGAGTTCATGTGCTCGGGGAGCGTCGCCAAGTGGACCGCCGAAGGTAAGGAAGTGGTCTACGTTTTGGTGACCAGCGGCGACAAGGGGACATCGGAACCGGACGTGCTCCCGACAGAGCTGGCCAAGGTGCGAGAAAGAGAACAGCGAGTAGTCTGCGACATCCTGGGTGTGGGGCCGCTGGAGTTCCTTCGGTATCCCGATGGCATGGTGGAGAACACACTGCAGCTGCGCAAGGACATCGTTCGAATGATCCGTAAGCACAAACCCAGCGCGGTGATTACGGAGAACCCCACGGCGAGATGGGTGGGCAACTACATCAATCACCCGGACCATCGGGCCGTGGGCGACGCCACGCTGGATGCAGTGTTTCCTTCGGCAAGGGACATCCACATGTTCCCGGAGCTCCACGAAAATGAGGGACTCGACGCCCACGTGGTGGACCATCTCTATCTGGGCATGCGGGGGGATGAAGCCAACGTCTTCATCGACATCGACGCGACGGTGGAGACCAAAGCGCGGGCATTAAAGGCCCATGAGAGCCAGGTGCGGAACCCCTCACCCCAGTTCGACGAATTCATCAGGAGCATGGCCCGCAGGTCGGCAGAGGGCAGCGACTACGAGTTCGCCGAGGCCTTCCGCTACTTCTATCTCGGCCCCCGGCAGCCTCAGCCGGAACAGACGCCTATTCGGACCTAGCCCCTCAAGACTCCGCTTCCGTGGCCAGGGCATACGAAGGGTCAGAGAGCTGGGCGAGTGCACCGTCCTCAGTCACCAACGTCATGCCTATTTTGGCATGTTTCCCGTCCACCAGCGCCAGGGCCACGTACTCAGCCGAGCCGGGCACAGGGGCCACTGAGGTAAGCATGCCAACCGCCTTACCCTCGAAGTGCAGCGCCTGGCCCGGCTGGGCCAGCCCGCTGAGCGTAACGGCCATGAGCAAGCGCTGTACCTTCGCGTAGGTATCGAGCCTGGCGATCACCTCCTGGCCGGTGTAGCAACCCTTAGCGAAACTGATAGCGCCCCGCAACCGGCTCTCCAAGGGGTTAGTCTCCTCGCCGAACTCCGCGCCATGGACGGGTGCGCCGTTGCCAATACGGAAGGCCTCCCAGGCCACCTGACCAGTGGGCACCGCTCCCGCCTTCACCAGGGCCTCCCAGACTCCCAGCGCCTGGTCCTGAGAGACGATCAACTCATAGCTTTCGGTGCCTGCGCTCAGGGTGCTCCAGAGAACCAGAGACGCGCCTTTCATGTCCGTCTCGCATAGTCCGTAGCGGACGGACGGCAACACGGACGTTCCCATCACCGCGAGGGTCTCGCGTGCCCGCGGTCCGGCCAAAGTAAAGTGGGCGGTCTCCGAAGCGATGTCGGTCAGGGTCACGTCTTCGCCAAAGGTGTAGAACTCGAACCATTCCACCACCGCTTGGGCCCGTCCAGGGCTTGTAAGCATGAGCAGATGACCGGGAATGGCTCCCAGCAGCAGCAGATCGACTACGCGGCCCTTGGGAGTGGTAAGCACCGTGGCGGCCCCGGTGCCTTCGTCCAACTCCTCCAGTTTGTTGCTAGAGAGACGGTTGGTGAGGTCCAGGGCGTCAGTTCCCCTGAGCAGGAGCCGCCCGGTGTAAGAGTGGTCGGCCAGCCCCACGCCGTGAAGGAGAGCGGCGTACTCCACGGAGGAGTCGCCGTAGTCGGCCTTCATCCCCGCTGTCGCTTGATTGGCCATACTCACCTCGGAAAGCAAAAACCGACGGCCAATGAGAAGCCGGTGGCTGTCCGTCAACGATGCAAGACTAGATGGAGAAGGAGGTGCCGCACCCGCAGGTGGTCTTGGCATTGGGATTGTTAAATACGAAGCCCTTGCCGTTCAGACCGCCGGAATAGTCGAGCTGGGTGCCCGCCAGGAAGATGTAGCTCTTCTTGTCTACGAACAACGTGACGCCGTGCTCCTCGATGACCTTGTCGTTCTCGCCAGGCTCTTCGGCCACGTCCAGCACGTAGGTGAGGCCGGAGCAACCACCACCTTTAACGGCCACGCGGAGGATGGGCTTATCCTTTCCAGCCGCATCCATGAACTCACGCATGTGATGTGCAGCGTTCTCGCTGATGTTGATGGTCAGGGGCTGCTGAACGGTGGTCATTGCTGCTACTCTCCGGCGCATACTGAATGGTCGACGTACTTAGTCTACCATAGGCGTCTCGGCCCCACAGCGTCAAGAACGAAGGGGGCAAGCTGACAATGCACTCGTTGATCAGTGTATCTGTAATACAGGCGGCGGCGGGTTGGGAACGGCTTCAAAAGCCGCCGGACCTGCGAGATAGATGCCATGGACCTCTTCGGCGTTGACCACCAAAGGGGTCCGGCCTCAGAACCCTCCCCCGTCGCCGGCTCCAAGGACTCGCCTCCTGCTAGACCGGCATCTAGAAAACGTCCTGGCTGCCTCCTTAGCTGATTCGAGCTGATTCGGCACTTTGACTTGGAAAGGAACGGAGGTCTATCCTCCACACTGCCATGTGTCGCCCGGCTGTCCCTACGAACCACGGCACCACGCAAGCAATTGTTCCACTAGTAGATAAGGGAGGAGACAAAGCACTTGGGCCGGATGCCCGACGACAACAATTCCGCGCAGCTCCCCTGGCTCCCCGGCGAGCAGTTTGAGCTTTCCTTCGACTCCAACGAAGGCGTCCTCACGCACCCCAAGGTCGGCGACCACGTCCTGACAGTGACCTCCCACCGGGCAATACTTCAAAGCCAACAGCCGGGCAAGCGCACCACCTGCCTGGTCCCCATGGGCCAATTGAGCGCAGTGGAGGTCATCGAGATCACCCGGCCTACCTCCCGTTTGGTGCAGGGCGGCCTGTCCCTAGGTATTGGCGTCGTCTTGGGACTCCTGGTCTGGCTGGTACTGGGGCCGTTGCTTTTGATTCTCATCGCTGGTGGCCTACCAACCATACTTAGTGTGTACCTGCTGGCAGGCTACGCCTTTCCCGACGAACAGGGAGAGCTGCTGCTCCACTCCACGGGATACAGCATACGAACGCCACTCCTGAGCGCCAACGCCCGCCGCGACGCCTATCTAGTCGCCCACCGCGTCTCGGAATTGATAGCCGCCGCTGGCCAGCGCGAGGAGCCGGATTCAACAGACACCGACCCAGCCATATCGACTGACAGCGGTCTTAAGGGACAGGGCGAAAGCGCAGGCCCAGATGGGGGCACCCGCGACAATGCAGGCGCCGAGCAAGTGGACGTAGCAGCAGCACCCCTCGCCGATACCGAACCACCCATCCCGCCAGAGCAGACCTCCGGAGCCTAGGGGGGCTTCTCCTCTTTCCGAAAGGCTATGGTAAGGAACCGTTGGGTGGACGGGACCACCGCGGCCCAAGCCGCCACCCTGTGGCCGACGACCCAAGCGATACCCAAACGCCCCAGCAGCAATGGGATGGCGTCTCTTTCTTCTCTGGCGATTTTGGCATCCACGAAGAAGTCTTGGAGGCGCTTGGGGCCGGACAGGCCCAGGGGGTGGAACCGGTCGCCAGGCTTCCGGCGGCGCACGCGTAACTCACTTCCCAGAGCGTCGGCATCGAGCACCGCGCACAGCGAATCCTGGGCTCCTCCAACGACTGAGGGGCCAATCACATTCTCTCCAACGTCCACCGTCCAAGCGCCCACGAGGAAACGTCCCGGCACCTGGACGACCACATCGCCCTCCGAAAGGGACTCGGTTACCGATGGGACACCCAATACGCAACGCTGGTGACTGAGGGAAAAGACCATGCCATGGGGCAGGGTCATCGCCTTGCCGGATGGCCCCGAAAGAAGTGTGTCCATACTCGCTAAATGCCTCTGGGACAATGCCGCACCGGCGCCGCACAGCCACTCCCATGCCGATTGGAAAACGCGGGCCCTGAGAATCCTCGGCGTGGCCTGCAGGGCCTGTCTTGACCAGATAACAGTCCCTGGAGAGCGGCGCTCATGCGGTTGAATTGCTTCCTGGGCCAGGGAGTCGAGGAACGCGGCGTCGGCCTGGACGCTCGACGCGAACCGGGCCAGGTGGGCTGCCGCCTGGGAATTGATCAGGCGAAGTTCCGGCAAGACCCTGTGCCGCAAACGATTGCGGGCAACCCGCAAAGAGCTATTGGACGGGTCTTGAGAAATAGCGGTCCCCATCTCCGCGCAGGCCGCCCCCGTATCCTCCCGCGTCACAGTAAGAAGCGGCCTGAAGAGGTCAATAGAGGTATCCATCTCCTGTCCTGAGCGATGGGACCACTCCGACATGGCGCCGGCACCACGGAGCCCTGTTCCCCTAGCAAGGCGGAACAACAGCGTCTCCGCCTGATCATCCAGCGTATGGCCCACGGCCACGGCCACGGCACTCACTCTCTTAGCGGTCTCGGCCAGGAAGGCGTAGCGAGCATCCCGGGCGGCCTTCTCTCCCAAATCAGCGCGCTTGGGCAACTGCTTGCGAGGTGAGGCTCGTCCCACCACCAGTGGTACACCCAGCTGCGCCGCAGCCGCTGCCACGAGCTTCTGCGAGCGATCATCGGTTTCGGGCTGCAAACCATGGGCGTAGAAGGCAACGGCGAGGGGCATCCTGTGCGAGTCGGGCAGCCACCTCAGGGCGTGTAACAGGGCCATAGAGTCCTGACCACCGGATACTGCCACCAGCAGCTTTTGGCCGGTCGTCAAAGCGCCCCGATGTCGGTCAACAGCCTCCCTCAGAGCTTGGGCCACTCGCAGGGCGGCGCCTTGGCGGGGAGGCACGGCGCTACGCTTCAGCCGGCCGCACGCGGGTCACCAGGACCCGTTCGATCTTCAGACCCTTCATCTCCAGCACTCTGAATTGGACATTGCCAATGGAGATATGTTCCCCCTGCTCTGGCAATCGGCCCAAGTGCTCCAGAAGAAATCCGGCCAGCGTGTCGTACTCGCCTTCGGGCAAATCCAGCCCCATACGCTCATTTGCTTCGATCACGTGGAGGTCTGCTTCCAATTCAAAGGTATCCTCGCCCACGACCAGCACCTCGTCGGGAGGAGCCGCGCCTTCTTCGCCCACCGGACCGACCACTCCTTCGATGAGCCGCTTCAGGGTTACCAAGCCAGATATGCCCCCGAACTCATCGACGACCATGGCCATCTGGTGTCCCTCGCTCCGCATATTGTCAAAGAGCTCGAGCACAGGCTTGGTCTCCGGAGCATAGTAGACATGGCGCATGGCCGTGGTCACCGAGCTCTCAGCCGCCACGGCACCCTTGGACTGGGCCCGAAGGACGTCTTTGACCGAGAGCAGCCCCACCACATTGTCCACATCGCCGTCGTAAACAGGGAACCGCGTGTGATAGTGCTCGTCATAGATGGAGAGGAACGCTCGAAGGCTCGTGTTCATAGATACCCAGACAATCTCTGTCCTTGGTGTCATGACCTCTCTAACCATGCGGTCGCCGAAGTCCAAGACCCGGCGCATCATATCGGCCTCGGCCGTCTCCACCGCTCCCATCTGGCTGCCCAAGGAGACCATCATTCTAATCTCCTCTTCGGTCACCTGCATGCTGGTGGACCTCCCCCCGCCGAAGAGTCCCGCCACGGCGCCGCTAACCCATTCCAGAAGGATGGAAAAGGGACGAAACACCCAATGGAGGCCCTGCACGGGAAGCGCGATGATGATAGAGAATCGCTCGGAATGGCGTGTGGCAATAGTCTTGGGAATTGTCTCCCCAAAAACAAGGAGCAGCAGGGTGACACTGGCGGTGGCCACCAGCATGGCCCGGCTTTCGTCCTCAAAGATCTCGAAGGCAACCCCGGTGGCCAGAGCCGCTGCTGCGGTGTTCACTAGGTTGTTTCCCAGCAGGATGGGGGGGAGAAGTTTTTCAGGCCGCTCGACCAGCCGGACTACGCGGGCAGCCCCCGCCACTCCCACGTTCGCCAGATGCCGAATCCGCAGCCGTTGGACTGAGAGAAGCGCAGCTTCAGACCCTGAAAAGAAGGCGGAGAGCACAAGGCTGATCCCCAGCAGTACCAACATTAGGGGATTAACTTCACCGAACATGACCCTCTCCCCTCATAGGCGCCTCCGTTTAGTGCTGTTGAAAGCGCTCCCTTGTAGTGGGCGATGTTAGCATAGGGTCTTCTCCCGCGTCATGGCCCGACGTTGGGCTCCCGTGTTAGGCTGAAGACCCTAGTCCTTTCCGCGGACAACCGAGGTTATTAAGTGCGTATTCTGGGTATCGAAAGCTCGTGCGACGAGACCGCCGCAGCCGTGGTGGAGGACGGACAGCGTATCCTCTCCGACGTCGTCTCCTCTCAGGTCCAACTCCACGCCCGCTATGGAGGCGTGGTGCCCGAGGTGGCTTCGCGTCAGCATCTGCTTCAGATTGTCCCCGTCTTGGAACAGGCTCTGGCTGAGGCTGCAGTGGGGTTGGATGACCTGGATGCCATCGCTGTCACCTATGGGCCCGGCCTAATGGGATCCCTCATGGTGGGGGTCAATACGGCCAAGGCCCTGGCCTACGCCCGCGGGCTGCCCCTCATCGGAGTGCATCATCTGGAGGGACACATCTACGCCGCGTGGCTGGAGTATGAAGACCCTGCAACCTCTCCGGGCTTTCCCCTGGTGGTGCTGTTGGCCTCGGGGGCTCATACCGATCTCATTTTGATGGAGGACCATTGCCGCTACCGCGTTCTAGGTCGTACCCGGGACGATGCGGCGGGCGAGGCATTCGATAAAACGGCACGGGTCCTGGGCCTGGGCTTTCCCGGGGGGCCGGCAGTCCAGAAGGCGGCAATGGGAGTGCAGGCCACAGCGCAGCTCCCTCGAGCGTGGCTGAATCATAGCTTGGATTTCAGCTTCAGCGGGCTGAAGACGGCCCTGCTCCACCGCGCCCAGGAGCAGGACATCTACCCTACCCCGGAAGGAGGGGCGGACTCCAAACGCGTCGCCGAGTTGGCGTCGGCGTTCCAAGAGGCGGTGGTGGATGTGCTGGCGGCCAAAGCGGTGGAGGCGGTGACACGGCACCAAGCGAAGGGGCTCATCCTCGGTGGGGGGGTCTCGGCCAATGCACTACTGCGCCAGGAGGTACAGCGCCGCTCACCGGTACCGGTCTTGATACCCTCGCCCCATCTCTGCACGGATAATGGGGCAATGATCGGAGCTGCGGCTTACTTCCGTTCGCGGAACGGGAGCAGCCATGGCCTGGAGCTCGACCCGGTGCCTGGACTGGCCCTGGCCCCAGCGCCGATTCCCAACTGAGCGCGTCCCCGCAAACGCCGCGCTCAAGGAGTGAGCATGTACGTCGGACGAATTGTAGCCATCGGAAAGACCAACGCCGGCTCAAATGCTGTGCTGTACCGAGTTTCCAGCCGATCGTTTCCCAATCGACAGGCGGTGGAAACTTCAACGGGACTGGCGATAATTCCCCGGAGCGGGCACGAAGGCGACCTGAGCAAGAACCCCTACATCGCCTATAACGCCCTGCGACTCGCGGGAGACTGGGCTGTGGCAAGCAACGGGTCCCATACCGACCCCATCGCCGAAAAGGTGGCCGAGGGCATACCCGTACGCGACGCGCTGGTCCAATCACTGCTGGCCTTGGACTACGAGAAGGACGACTACAATACCCCGCGCATTGCGGCGGCAGTACCCCTTCGCGGAGACAAAGGCTGGTTGGGCATCGTTCGCAAGAATGCTCTCGTGGTTAAGGAAGTGGACCTTGTGGTGGGGCAGGCCCTTTACCTGGCCACCTACGAGGCAGACGATGTTCGCGAGACCCAACGTAGCGCCTTCGACGCCATTACTGCGGACGAGGCAGCCCGGTTTCTCCTAGAGGGTGGCCACTTCGCTCAGCTTGAAAAGCCGGTAACCAGCGCGGCGGCCTTGGCGGACGACACGGGGTTCAACCTGGGAACTGCCAGCGTCGAATAGACGGTATTTTAGGCTTACAACAGCCGCATCAGATGCGGGTTTGGCGGAGGTGGCTCCGA
>Ga0114996_10004995_pt1 | contig 15731 bp, 18 predicted proteins | sample ArcticOcean_MG_C_4_FD_87039 | JGI IMG/M metagenome (GOLD analysis project Ga0114996, IMG submission 87039) | Marine microbial communities from western Arctic Ocean - ArcticOcean_MG_CB4_134 | ecosystem: Environmental > Aquatic > Marine > Oceanic | place: Arctic Ocean: Canada Basin | collected...
CGACGACTACTCGCCCGCCGCTTCAGTTCCGTCCGCTCTGCTTCACACAACTTGATCGCTTGGCTGTTCATACCCAACAATCTAACGCTAAACGTCTATATGTTACAGTCCACTAGTCGACCGTGGCTACCGCTCTGCCAGCAGCCTCTCGAGCAGCTCCAGGAGGGACTCCTCGCTCAGCGGCGCCCGCATCACGATCCAGCCCGCGGCGCGTTGAACCACGAGCTCGGTGTCCGCTGGAGCCCGCTCCTCGAGTGACGACGGATCGATCTCCGGCGGCAAATGGATCACCTTCAGCGTGTCGCCCGACTCGAGTCTCTGCAGCACCACCTGACCTTCGGGGCTGGTGCCGGGGCCCCTAAACCGGACCTCGAGGACCTCCAAGTTCGGGACGACCAGCGAGTACGAATCCTCGTCCGCGGCGACCTGGTCGCGGGCGTCTCCGAACTCGACACTTCGAGCCAGCGTGGCGATCCCCGGCGCCGGGGCCGTCACGTTCGCAGATGTCACAATCTCAGCTGGCGCGGATCTGCGCTCCGGCTCCGCGCTGGTTCCAGCGCCGGCGGCGTCCAGCACCTGGTCACCGGCACCGAACGGGGCGTCTGTCACCACATCGAGCGCAGGCGCGGGGGCGGCCTGCGTCGTCGCAGCCTCTGCGCGTCGGCGGCCCGCACTGGTCGCGACGACCTCGTCTAGCCTGGACGCCGCGGCGGGCGCGGCCGCGCTCAGGTCGAGGTCCGCCACGAGGTCGGGTAGCGCTGACAGGTCGTCCGTGGAAACACTTCCCGCCACTGCCAGTGGCTCCGGAACAGCAGCGACCTGTGCCTGGTTGTCGGCGAGCCTCGCCGCTTCAGGGGCCAAGACCTGTTGCGCGGCAGTAGCCTCCCGAGCCACCCGGTCCTGCGCCGGTGGTGCCGCCTGGACCGTCGCTTCCTCGACCCCGCGCTCCAACTCGCCCACATAGCTCCGGTCGGCCTCCAAGGACTCGGCCGACGCCTCCGGACGTTCCTGATTGACTCTCATCTCTGCGGGTGAGGGCACAGGAACCTGTTTGCCCCGGAGCATCCATCCTGACCCCAACGCCAGCACCACTGATGCCGCCCAGCCGAGTCGATAGATCCGTACGGAGACGGGGCTCCGCCTGGCCGCGTTGGCGCGCACATAGGCCCGTAGCTCCTCGAAGCTCGGCACCTCGACCTCGGGGGCCGCCAGTCCGAGAATCGACCCGGCGGAGTCCCTGATCGCGCGCTCGGTCTCCAGCTGCTCTCGGCACTCGGCACAAATCTCCAGGTGCTCGCGCACCGTCTGCGCCTCCGCTGCGGGATATTCGTCCAACGCCCCGTCCAGCTAGGCGTGCAGTGCACCCTTATCGACGTGCGACATCGACCTGCTCCCTTGCGTTGTATGCGTCTGCCAGACGGCGACGAGCGCGCGCGAGCGTAGTCCCGATCGCTCCCACGGCCAGTCCGGTATGGCGCGCGATCTCAGTGTAGCTCTGTCCTGCATCCCATAGGAGGAGCGCCTCACGATCCGTATCCGAGAGCTCGCCCAGGGCATCCTTTACGTGACCCCATCGCTCCCGTTCGGCTATTTCAGTCGAGGCATCGGCGGCGCCCTCCTGACGGACCTCGGCCTCGGCCTTCAGCAACACGAGGTGCTTCTTCCGTCGGATGGCCATGCGGGCCTCATCCCGCGCGAGGTTCGCGGCCACCTGAAACAGCCACGCCCGGGGCTTCTTGGGCTCGTGGTCGAGTGCCCGCACGAAGGCCTCCTGGGCCAGGTCCCTCGCCCGCTCGGCATCCCACACCTTGCGGTGCAGGAACCGAACGAGGTCGGGAAACGTGGTGCGGTACACGTCATTCCAGTCGATGCTCACTTACGCCCCGTCCGTGCCTCGGAAGCCAGCCACCAGCTCCCTCAGCTCTGAGGTTGAGATCTCTTCGATGCCCTCATCGCCCACTCGCACACTCGACTCCGCGCCAGCGATCACCACATCGCTCAACTCGGCCAGCACGGGCTCGAGCTCAGGCAACGCGTTCAGTAGGGCGAAGTAGGCTGCGCTGAAAGCCTTCACTCGTGTCACCCCCCGCGACGTCTCGTGCGCTGCGTCTGTCCATACACCATCCTGCAGCCTGAAGAGCCGTCCTCCGACCGCGCGGGCGGGCATGGCCGCGTCGTCGCGCTCCAACAGGTCGGCGACGGCAGCCTTTTCGGCCTCGTCGAAGTCGCCTGCGCTGCTGATCTCTCTACGCTGTCTCGCAACGTCGGCCGCGCGCACCGCCAGGCTCCCGGTGGGCGCCGGCGAATTGAACGTACGGCCCCCGACTCTCGATCCGACCGGACGCCCCACGACCACGTCGGGCTCCTCGACCAAATAGGACGTATACCGACTGGGGAGGCCGTATCGGAGCGCCAAACGGCGAATCTCTTCCACCAGGCTCGCCGACTCCCCCTCCGTCCATATCTGGCGCTCCAAGTGTCCAAGCTTACGGGACGCCCACAAACGTGGGATATACGCGTTAGCGTCGGACTCTTCAGGGAACGTCACATCGGTCGCGAACCGGACGTCCCCGCCCTGGCGCTCGCCGGCCACGGAGATCGCGCCCGACCCATCACCCGAGAACCGTCCGAAAAGAACGAGCTCCTCTCCCGCGAAGACGTCGGGAATTTGCACTGGATAGATCTCCTCGAGGTCGATCCGTCCCGCGGACACGTCCAGCTCGGTAAGCACGGGATGTTGGATCTTCGCGGTGAGGAGTGAGATCACTCGCTCCACGTTCTCTCCCGGCTCCACGTAATCGGTGTCGCCCCTCCCAGCCTCGCCCAGCCGGTCCAACAGGTGTGTGTTCACGTCGTTGCCGACGCCAAACGCGAAGACTCGGGCGCGCCCAGCGCGGGCTTCGGCCTGGTCGGCCAGCCGTTCGGGGGACTGTTCGCCGACCGAAGGAAGTCCGTCGGTCAGGAAGAGCACGACGGGAAGCCGTCCCCGCGGGCTCTCGAGCCGGAAGGCCTCGTCGAGCGCGGCCCCGATGTTCGTGCCTCCGTCCGCGATGAGGTCGTCCACCCATTCATCCGCACGCTGCAGGTCAGCACCCCGGGCGAAGCTCCACTCACGACTCTGGATCCTGATCGCGTTCGAGAACGCGATGAGCCGGAAGCGGTCATTGGCGGAAAGCGTCGACAGCAGCTGATGAAGCGCCTGCTTGGCCTGACCGATTTTCTCCCCGGACATCGAGCCCGAGACATCGATCACCACCGTGACGTCCCGCGGTTCGGCCGCGACCACACCCCGGTCTGGAGAGAGCGTAAGCATGAAGTAGCCGTCCTCGCCCACCGGCCGATGCGTGGCGACGGAGAGCCCGACGGCCTCGCCCGAGACAGGTAAGAACAGCGAGAGCCGACCGGTAACCTCCTCCTCGATCGAGACGTGCAGGGTCTCTCCCCGGCGGTCCACTTCGAGCCTGTGCGTGGGCGAGAAGGGATCCAAGAAGCGGGACGCACCAACGATTTCGACCTCGAACTTGGTCTCGACCGACTCCTGACCAACACGGCTGTGGGGCTCAGTACCACCATGTATGCCCGGGGAGCTGGTGCGCACGCCGCCGGCATAGACGAGCTGAAGCGCGTCGCCCGCCCGCTCCAGAACCTGCGTGTAGCGGAGCGTGACCCGCCGCTCTTCGCCCGGTTGAATCGGGAAGATGCGGGCTCGCAGGAGTCCCTGCCCCGCCAGCTCGATGAGCGCCGGGTCAGCACGCCGCCGCACGATCTCTTCATAGATTGCCCGGGCCCTCTCGGCATCCATGATCTCCCCACGGAGCTCGGCGTCACCCTGATAAAGAGAGAAGCCCTCGAAGACGGCTTCGCCCGGCAGGGGATAGTGGTAGTCTCCCTCGGCGAGGCGCCGTCCGTTGTTGACGAACCACTCCGACACTTCGATCCGCGCCACTCGCCCCTCCACCCTCACCATCACCTCGCTCCGGGTCTTGTCGACCGCGAAGCCACCCCGGATCACACCCGGTTCTATCCAGCCCTGAGCGGCTGCAGGCGCGGCCGTAGCCACGAGCAGACCACCCGCAAGAAGCCATCGTTTCACATCGACCATGATTAGCACCTTCCCCTCCATCACCCTTGAATCCTTCCCGCCCTATGAGACGGCTAGGTCGGCACCTCTTGCACATAGGAGCGACTATAGCCTGATTTTTCGGGCCCTTTCGAGACACACGCGCGGAGGACGAACCTGAAGGTCGTGGTACTGGGTGGAGGTCGAGTCGGAGGCACCATCGTGCGCGACCTGGTCGCCGAGGAAGATTTTTCCGTCCTCGTGGTCGACGTCGACCCGGTGCGGGTCGAGCGGCTGACTGACCTCGGGGCCGACGGAGTGATCGCCGACCTTTCTACGCCGAAGACCGTGTCCAAGGCAGTTCAGGACGCTGACCTCGTCGTGGGTGCCGTGCCCGGCTTCCTGGGCTATCGCACGGTGGAAGAGGTCCTCAAGGCGGGTCGGCCCGTGGTCGACATTTCGCTCTTCCCCGAAGACGCGTTCGGCTTGGAGGGACTCGCGAAGGAGGCGGGCGTCCCATGCCTCTTCGACTGCGGCATCTCGCCAGGGCTCAGCAACCTTGTGCTCGGGCGGCTCGAGGCGAGTCTCGACTCCACGCACTCCTTCCACTGCCTCGTCGGTGGCCTGCCGGTCGAGCGGAACTGGCCGTGGGAATACAAGGCGCTCTTCTCTCCGGGCGACGTGATCGAGGAGTACATGAGGCCGGCGCGTCTACGTCGAGATGGCGTCGAGAGGACCCTCCCCGCGCTCTCGGAGGTCGAGCTCGTCGACTTCCCGGGGCTGGGCTCCCTTGAGGCCTTCAACACGGACGGACTACGCTCGCTTCTTCGGACCTGCAAGACGCCGAATATGGTAGAGAAGACGCTGCGCTATCCCGGCCACGCGGTTCGCATGCGCATCCTCAGGGAAGCAGGATTCTTCTCTACTAAGGAGATCCGGGCGGCCTCGGGCACGGTGGTACCTCGCGACGTGACGGAGGCCCTCCTTTTTAACGCGTGGCACTACGAGGAGGGCGAGCCCGACCTCACGGTGATGCGCATCGTTGCTGAGGGGTCGACCGGTGGGAAGAAGGTCCGGCACACGTACAACCTGCTGGACTACTACAACACTGACACCGAGACGTCTTCGCTGGCACGGACCACCGCATATACCTGCACCGCGATGGTCGGCCTGCTGGCGAGCGGTCTCTGGAACGAGCCCGGCTTGATCGCCCCCGAGGTCGTGGGCCGCGACGAGGCCTGCTTCTCATCCGTACTCGATCACCTGGCGAAGCGCAGTGTCCACATCTTCCACCGGGTAGACGAGATCTGACCTTCGCGGCGCGCAGCGGTCATTCGCGCCTCCTCATCAACTTTCGACAAGCAGATTCTTGGGCAAATCCCTCCCCATCTTCTACGACTGCCTCAACTGTCCCTCCTACTGCTGCACGTACCCCCGCATTCCCGTGACGCAACGTGACATCCGGCGACTCGCGCGCCATTTCGGGCTTGAGGAAGACGTCGCGGAGCGACGCTTCACGAAGCGAGGGTGGGGCAAGCGAGAGCGCGTGCTCCGACACCAGAAGGACGAGCACTTCGGCAGCGCGTGTCGCTTTCTCGATACCGAGACTCGACTCTGCACCGTGCACGGAGCGAGACCTAGCATCTGCCGGTCCCATCCAACGAGCTCGAACTGCGGGTACTACACGTTCCTCATGTCCGAGCGGCGCGATCAGGGTGACCCCGAGTTGGTGGCGCGAGCATACAACCTCCCGGCTGACTTGAGACACGTAACCAAGGATTGAGGAGGCTTCGCTCTACGCATTGGATCAGCGGTCGCGCAGGCGCACCATAAACCGCAGCCCCGACCAGTCCTCGTCCACGGCACAGACCTTGTTGTCGACGAGCCCCGCCGACAGGCCGTGAGCCCGGACGTCCGCCTCCCCGATTTCCGACGCCAGCCGCGAAGTGCCCTTAGGCCAACAGACCCAGAGTCCAGCCGCAGGCACCATCCTCACGCGGGCACGCGCGAACCGCTCCAACAACTCCCTACGCCTCCGCGCGAAGACGACAAGCACGTCGAATGCGCCGGTGCCTCGGAGGCCCGACCGCACCGTTACGCCTCGGGGCAGCGGATCGAGTAGAGCCCTGAAGTGGGCAGGCGCGCCCACCGCGGCGACGACATGGCCCTCCTTGATTCCGAGCTTCCTGGAGAGGGGCGTACCCGAGTAGCCGGCGCTCACGTGATGCCCCCAGGCTCTTCACGGCCAGCAGTGGCTGTGTACGCACCGCGAGCCAGCTCATCCGCCCCCTCGGCGAGGAGTCGGAGTCCGTCCACGGCCCGCCGTCGGGCTTCGGGACCGAGGCGCCGCAGCATCGCATCCACCCGGTCCGGATCGAGCACGCTGAGCGCGTCCCTGGCTCGGACGCCAGATTCGGTGAGCCGGACATTCATGACGCGCCTGTCGTCCGGGTCTCGTTGGCTGCTAACGAACCCTGCATCGCGGAGTCGCTTCAGGTTCAACGACATCGTGGACGGCGTCACCCGCATCTGCTCAGCCAACTCGGAGACCATGGTCGGGTCGGATCCATCTAGGTACTCCAGAATGCGTGCCTGGTGATCGCTGAGCGATGGCCCAACAGCGCCAGCCTCCGGGACATGGCGCGAGCGGCATACCCCGTGAATGCGGGGAAGCGCCCACAGGACTGTCTGGATATCGGGCATGACTCAGAAGATAAAACACTTTGATTCGTCAAATCAATGTATTTTACGATAAGGCATGCGAGTCAACCTAAATCCTGCGAATGTGGCTCGGCTTGGGGATAAGCGCGTCGAGGACATATCTTACGCCGCGCCCTACGGTCCCCGACGGACCGCCCTTCTGCGAAACTTCGAGAGCCCTTCATGGAATGGATCTCCAGCCCCGAAGCGTGGATCGCGCTTCTGACGCTAACGACGCTCGAAATCGTCCTGGGTATCGACAACATCATCTTCGTGGCCATCCTCGCCGACCGGGTCAAGCCGGCGTTGAGGGCCAAGGCCCGGCAAGTGGGACTCGGGCTCGCGGTGGGCACCCGGGTCCTTCTCCTGCTCTCCATCGTGTGGATCATGCGGCTCACGGAGACCCTGTTCTCGATGCTGGGCCGCGAGGTCTCCGGCCGGGACCTGATCCTGATCGCGGGCGGCATCTTCCTTCTCTTCAAGTCGACTCGTGAGATCCATGACAAGCTCGAAGGAGACGAACATGAACGTGACGCGGACGCGCGAGCCGCTTCGTTCGGGGGCGTGATCCTCCAGATCGCCCTCCTCGACGTCATCTTTTCCTTGGACTCCGTCATCACAGCCGTGGGCGTGGCCGACGACCTGGCAGTGATGATCATTGCCGTACTGGTTGCGGGCGTCTTCATGATCGCCTCAGCGGGAAGGGTGAGCGACTTCGTGAGCAGCCACCCGACTGTGAAGATGCTCGCGCTCTCCTTCCTCATCCTCATCGGCATGTCGTTGGTGGCGGAGGGGATGCACCAGCACATCCCAAAGGGCTACATCTACTTCGCCATGGGCTTCTCCATGGCTGTGGAGATGTTGAACCTCCGAGTGAAGTCGAAGAGAGCGCCGGTGAACCTACGGGGCCCCAAGATGGTTGAGCGCAGGGCGACGCAACCGGAATCCTAACCGGAGCTAGCAACGGAAAGCGCCGCCCCTCGGAAATAGGAACGGCGCCTGATCGCGCTGGGGTGAAAACTGACTGCTACCGCGACTGAATTCCCGCCTGCCCGTCAGCCGCAACGTTGAAGTAGTGCCACATCCCGATCGCGCTGTGGCCGGGAATCAAGCAGACGAGCGCGTAGCTACCTGCCTGGCCCGCCACGAACGTGATCGACTCGGACTCACCTGGCATCGTCGCGTCGATCATCGACGTCGGGTTCCGAGAGATCGCGCCCGCGAACACCGGATTCGGCTGTGGAGGCATGGCGAAGTTGGCGGGCAGGGGCAGGATCCCCACGCTGTGAGCCATGTTGGGGTCGCGGTTCTCCTGCACGATGGTCACGGTGTAGCCCTCAGGGACTGTAATGGCCAACGAGCCGTTCGTGGCTCCGTTGTAATTCCAGTAGTTGTTGTCAGCCGTCTCACCCGCGGTGAGCGTCAGGCTCACAGTACGAGCGTCGTTGTCGACGACGTACCACGCCGGCGTGGTCATCGGGCCGGTCGGCGCTGCAGCCAGTCCCGCTGCGGTCGGGGCAGGTTGTGAGCCGCCCTGGGTCGTATCGGCCGGCTCTCCGCCACCGCAGGCCACCAACGCGGCGGTCAGGACCGGCATGTAGTTTCTGAGCTTCATTCTGCTCGCTTCCTATCAGAGTCAGGGCCCCGAGGACTCATTCCACCGAGGACCGTTACACGTCCTTAACCTAAACCTAAGCGGTCCCGGTGGAGCGGAAAATCGCTCGGGGCGACGAGTCAACGCCCGGTCAACTCTCCGTATCGTTCAGACGCGCCCGAATCCGGTCCAGGTATCTGTTGAGGTCGCTCAATTCATCCTCCCCAAGGACGTCTTGGAGGACGTTGTCGACGTCACTGACCGGCCCATCGAGCGACTCGAGCAGCGAGAGGCCAGACCGGGTGATCTTGCACCAGACCCGGCGTCGGTCTTCGGTGCAACGTGAGCGCTCGACCCAATTCTTCCGCTCCATGCGATCGATCAGTCGAGTCACGCCAGGGGTGCGTTCCAGCATCCGCTCGGCCACGGTCAGCGTGGGGAGGCCTTCCTTACCCGTGCCCCGAAGGATGCGGAGCACGTTGTACTGCTGTAGCGTCACCCCGGCCGGCTCAAGCACACGCGAGATGTAGCGCTTCGAGTCGTCGGCGGTGCGCAGGAGAGCCAGATAAGCCTCCTGGCTCAGCGACCGGAACGGCTTCGACTGCTGGATCTCTTCCAGAATGGACGGCGGACGCGCCGCCTTGTCCCGGATCATCGATCCCCCTTCGCGTGGTGCATTCTCCGAACGATTCAAGCTAAGCTCCCAGGGCCTTCGCCAACACACGGTAGGGTCTCAGGTCGGCTTGCGCGGAGACCCAGAGCTTCCGGATGTTGTCGCGGCACCGTACTCACCTGTTGAAGGATCGATTCGACATGACCAGGCGATCTCTCCCGTCTTTCCTGCTGCCCGGTTTGACCGTCTTGCTCGCCGCGTGCGCTGGCTCGGGAATGGCCAGCGTCGACAGCGTCGCGTCCCTATCGGCCGACGGCGGTTACGCCGTCTTGACCTATACCGACTTCCCCGACGTGCCTGAGTTCGGGGCGGGGACCATCTATTATCCCGTCGACGCTCCCGGAACCGTGGGTGGCGTAGCCGTCGCTCCTGGATGGACGGAAATGCAACGGCACATTGAGTGGTGGGGGCCCCGTCTTGCCTCGCACGGGTACGCGGTCCTGATCCTGGACACCAACGACCGAGGGGATTCACCTAGCTTAAGGGCCGACGCGCTCATGGCGGCCGTCGCGATCCTGAGTGGTGAGAACGGCAGGCGCGGCAGCCCGCTCTTCGGCAAGGTCGACGGAGGCAAGATGGCCATCATGGGTCACTCCATGGGCGGTGGCGGCGTGTTGCTCGCCGCGAACGAGCACAGTGACCAGCTGCGGGCCGCGATCCCTCTCACACCATGGGAGCCCGGGGCCGACCTCTCCGGCGTCAAGGTGCCCACCCTCGTCATGGCCGGCTCGGTCGACCGCATCGCTGGCGTCGATAACCATGCCTGGCGGCACTTCAACTTGATTCCCGAGTCGACGACCAAGGTCTACATGGAAGTCGACGGCGGTGACCACTACATCGCGGACACTACACGAGGGACCGACCTCCCAACGGTCGGTCGGTACGCCATCGCGTGGCTGAGGCTCTACATGGACGGAGACGAACGGTATCGCGAGCTCATCTACGGGGAACGGGAGATGGACGCGGGCAAGTTCTCGAGGTACGTGACGAGCCCATAGCATGAGTGCCTCAGTCTTCCTGCTCTCGAGGCGGACGTGAGAGCATGACTCTCCCTACAATGCAGACCACGAGGCTGACCCTCCGCCCCTTCGAGCTCGCAGACGCACCCGTCATCAAGCGCCTCGCGGGTGTCCCTGAGGTCGCGCTCACCACACAGAATATTCCTTACCCGTACCAGGAAGGTGTGGCCGAGGCGTGGATGGCCGGCCATGGCGCCGCCTGGGACGAAGGAAGCCTCCTCACCCTCGCGGTTTCTGAGGAGGAGGACGGCCTCGTGGGCGCAGTGAGCCTACGCATCGACGTCACACATCGGCGCGGCGAGCTCGGCTACTGGGTTGGTGTGCCCTTCTGGAATCGCGGCTTCGCTACGGAGGCGGCTGGTGCACTGCTCCAGTTCGGTTTCGGCGAGCTCGGGCTCAACCGCATCCAGGCCCGCCACATGACCCGTAATCCGTCTTCGGGGCGCGTCACCCAGAAGCTCGGGATGAGCGCCGAGGGGATCCAGAGGCAGCACATCGTGGCGCACGGAAAGGTCGAGGACATCGCGATGTGCGCGATCTTGCGCGCGGAGTGGGGCGAAGGGGCGGCCCCATATCGTAGGGCGTAACGGCCCGCAACCACTTGGAGAGAATCGTGATCCTGATCGCTGGCTTTCTGAAATACCCGCCTGGCGGGATCGAAAAGCTGAAGGACGAAATGCAGAAGGTAGTCGCGGCGACCCGCAGCGAAGATGGCTGCGTCAACTACGACTTCGCCGTCGACATCGTCGACCCCACGCGGCTCATCATTTTTGAGCGCTGGCGAGACCAAGAAGCGCTGGATGCGCACATCGGCTCACCGCATATCGCCGCATGGCGAGCCGCTGGGGCGGCAGCCGGCCCTGCCGAGAGACAGCTCTCGGTGTGGGAGGTAGGGGAGGGACACGAGCTCTAGGGGTCAGGTCGGTTGGGCCAACCAGCGCGACAAGCACCTACCGAATGAAGGACCGGCCCTCAGCAGTATGAAGGCCGGTCCTTGGAGAATGTCCGTCGCGGTAGTGGAGCCAGATGGACTCGAACCATCGACCTCCTGGTCAGAAACAACCAGACGCTCTGCCGAGCTGAGCTATGGCCCCTTGAAATTCCTACTACAACGGTACAATCGAAGCGCGCCCCCGTGCAAAGGCTTTGGAGCCGCCGCAGAGCGCGACCAACAAGAGGAAATCAGTTGGAATCACTACGCATCGCTCTTTCAAGGCCGAAAGATCGATGCGACATGCTTGTCTCGATCTGGTCGCCGCCCTAGTGTGAGAGCTCAGGCGTGACCCCCTGAAACGAGACCAGCGCGGATGTTAGGATCCGGGGCTGGTCGGAGCTTCAGAGAGGAGGTCAGCGATGAGCAGGAGAAGGCATACGCCGGAGCAGATCATCACGGCACTGCGGGAGGCCGAAGTCGGTCTGGCGAACGGGAAGACGGTAGGTCACGTGAGCCGGGAGCTCGGCATCAGCGAGCAGACGTACTACCGGTGGCGGAAGGAGTTTGGTGGGATGAAGGTGGACCAGGCCCGGCACTTCAAGGATCTGGAGCGTGAGAACGCGCAGCTGAAGCGAGCGGTGGCGAACCTAACGCTGGACAAGCTGATCCTGGAGGAAGCGGCCAAGGGAAACTTCTGAGCCCCGAGCGCAGATGCCGGTGTGTGGTGCATGTCTGGAGCTGTCCCGGTTCTGGAGCTGTCCCGGTTCAGTGGACGGGTGAGCACTGAGGTTTTCACTACGTCCCCCACACGGTGGAGAGGGAAGCTTCCCCCGCGCAGGCGGGGGAGTAAAGGCCTCGATCACGCGGCCTCCTCGACGCGGTGGAGGCGCTCGAAGTTGACCGGCGATTTCTGGCCGAGCGAGGAGTGTCTCCTGCGCGGGTTGTAGAAACCCTCGATGAAGTCGAAGACGGCCATCTTCGCCTCGGCTTGCGTCGGGAAGCGCTGCAGGTCGAGGAGCTCGCACTCGAGGGTCGCGAAGAAGCTCTCGCAGAGCGCGTTGTCGTACGCGTCGCCAACCGAGCCCATCGAGGGCCTGACCCCGACTTCTCTGCAGCGGAGCCCGAACGCAATAGACGTGTATTGGGTCCCCTGGTCCGAGTGGTGAATAACCTGCTGTGGACGCCGTTGCCACACGGCCATGTTCAGAGCGTCGAGTACGAGCTCCGTCCTCAGGTGCGTTGCCATGGCCCAGCCGATCACCCGGCGGCTCCACGCGTCGACGACCACCGCCAGGTACAAGAACCCCGCCCAGGTCGGGATGTAGGTGATGTCGGCCACCCACAACTGATCGGGCCCCTCGGCCGTGAAGTTCCGCTCGACAAGATCAGCGGCCGGACGGGCATCCGCGTTGCGCCGCGTCGTCTTGGGACCTCGACGCCTGCGGCTGACCCCCCAGATGCCTTCCTGGCGCATCAGCCGGCCGACGCGCTTCTCGCCGACCGCCTCTCCGTTGTCCTTCAGCTCAGCGTAGAGCCGAGGCCTCCCGTAGACGCTCCTGTTCTCCACGTGCGCCTTCTTGATCATCACGACCAGCTCGGCGTCTCGCTGCGCCCGAGCCGACGGCGGACGGCTCAGCCAGGCGTAGTAGCCGCTGGGGGAGAGTCCCAGCACGCGGCACATCACCCGGACCGGATAGTCGGCCTGATTGCTCTTCACGAACTCGAACCCCGCTCCGGGATCGAGTTGCTCTCCCGAGCAAACCAGGCCGCGGCTTTTTTTAGGATCTCCTGCTCCATCCGCAGCCGCTTGTTGAGGATGCCCTCAAGGCTGGAGAGGCCCTAGAGATCCCCGTGGTGGACGATCCAGATCCCGTGAGGTTCTCAGCGGAGGTGGTGGAGAAGGTGGTGGTGTGGTGAGAGGGGTCGGGGTGGCGTAGGATGCGGGGTTGGATTGCGAGTCTGTTAGGTGGAAACGCAGGTCGGTCCTTCGGGTATCCGTCGAGGATCGTGAATGAGCCGATACGTGACATATCGTCCGCCGCCACGGAGTCTCTGGAGCTAATCGTCATGAACGCGGGAACAGGCGGCGAAAGACTCGCCGCGCGGGACGAACTGCTCACGCTCCTCGGAATGCTAATCCGGCCGATCTCAGACCTCTTGGAGGACGATTCCTCAGGCACGGCGATCCGTCACGTCCGTGCCCGGTTCAGGGCCGACTACAAGAACTTCATGCAATCCGTGTCGGTGGTCTGCCGTCCGAATCCTCAACTCTCGTACGACGAAGAGCTGATCGCCGTAAAACGCAAAGCATGGCAGTTCGACGCACTCATGACCGCCCTACTCGACGGGCGCCCCCGAGAAGCTCTCCTGGAAGAGTTTCACGAAATCGCGGCTGGGACTGCCAACCTCATCCGTGATATCCCGGCCGACGACCTTTCATCAATCTTGCCGGCTGCATCACCTTTCAACGCCTACCAGACACTCCGCGCGCTATGTGGAAGTGCCCAAGAGCGACTGGAGCTGTTTGACCCATACGCCGACGGTCATACCATCGTTCGCTACCTCAGTGAAGCCGCACCGAGCGTCGCCGTTCGTCTTGTCACGTCATCCAAAGCCATAGGGGCGAAGAGCGCGGTCCATGACAGTCATCTCCGCTCCGTCGCCGACTTGTTCGGGCAGGAGCGCGGCAACCTGTTCTCCCTACTCGTCAACCAAGACCTCCATGACCGGCACCTTAGGGTGGACGATGCTATCTACCATCTTGGGGGATCAGTGAAGGACGCGGGTCGCCGGAGTCCGTACACGATCACGCAAGTGAACGACTCACCCACGACTTCGGTCGCCCTCGACCAGATCCTGGCCGAAGCAGAGTCCGCGCCTCGGGCTCCCGGCCCGTGAGGTTAGACTGGATCGGGCCGATGGGGCCGGCCGTTAGTGGTCCGCCACTTCGGGATGGTGATGGAGGAGCGGATGCCCTGGCCTAGTGGCATCGTTTCCACCTGACCAGCGATTGCTACTGACCGGGTAGACTAAAGGCGTGAATCAATGATCAGAATGCCCGGAGCACAGTTCTCGGTGGGCGATGTGGTGCACCACCGGCTGTTCGAATACCGAGGCGTGATCGTCGAAGTCGATGAGCACTTTCAGGGCACGGAGGAGTGGTACGAGAGCGTGGCCCGTTCTCGGCCTCCTAGGCACACTCCCTGGTATCACGTCTTGCCGGACGGCGCTCAGCATCAGACGTATGTGGCAGAGCGCAACCTCGAAGCAGACGAGAGCGGCTTCCCGGTCCAGCACCCCTTAGTCGAGCACTACTTCACGGACTTCAGGAGTGGGCGGCACGTGAGGGATGCGGGAGGCCACTAGCAGCGTCCGGTGCCGCCCGCTTGACCCACACCCCAAGCACGCCCAAGGACTTCTCGAGCGGCAGCTTCCTTCCTCTGAGGACGTTACTCATTCAATCGGCAGGTTGGGTGCCACGACCTGTCAGACCCAACCCGGCGTACCCGAGGAGTGCCACACCGTCGGTGGTCTCCAGGGCCATGATTTTGTAGCCATCGTCCTTCGGCGGGCCGCTCGGGAAAGAGATCCGTCGATCCCCGACCATCCAGATCGACTCTGGGCTCGTGACAGCGACGATAAGAGTCACGGTAGGACACCATACCGGCAGGGTTGGATAGCGAGGGTGTCTATAGTTTAACCGCAGCCGACGCCAACAAGCGATTGCTGCTGACGCGGTAGACGCCCGGCGGTGGACGGCGACGACATCACCGCTCCCACCACCTTTCAGTTGACATTCCAGGGCGATGCCGGCTTCCAGGGTCCCCATGGAGGTCAATCGATCTCGGTCGCAGTAGTCCGTGAAAGCGATGGTGTGAACGTGGCGGAACAGAGCGGCACCGTCTCCGCTAGCGCGGACCCCGCCTTCTCCTTCACTTTCGCAGGTGCCCTCGCCGATGGAGTCGCCTACCAGGTTCATTACTGGATCGACTCAAACTTCGGTGGAGGCACTGTTGGGGTCTGTGACGCCACGTCAACCGATCACCAGTGGAACGTGGCTCTAGGGGTGGTTTCGGGTGACGTCACCATGACCGAGGCCCACAGCGGTGCCACCCTTACGGACGTGTGCTCGACTTTCTCTTGAGGTATTCGAAACTCGTGCACAGTGAGCGAGAGGGGCGGCTCCCATGAGGGGGGCCGCCCCCGTTCACTACGCCGAACTGCACCGTCTGACGGAGCGCCGCAGCCTCTCGGCTTCACCCGCGGTCAGTCAAGCAAATGCAGGGGCTTGGGATGGGCCAACAGCCACTCCACGATCTGCTCGCCGTAGGTGTCCGAATACACAGGGCTATGGGCACCGTCGGAGATGGTCCACAGCTCAGCGGAACCGCCGTCTCTGCACCCGGTGTTCATCTTCATCACGCCGGTTTCGTGGCCAGGAAGTGACGCGTCGAGGTCGCGCATTTCGCGGCTGGCCCGAGACATATCACATCCGTTGTACTGGGCCCAGCGACTGACGCTGCCCATGGCGCTCGGGTAACGGTTCTCGCCGATTTCCCCACCCCGGTAGGCGATGGTAGTGTCATCGGTGCCGTGAATCTGCAGGACATGCACTGGATACGGGGGCGGGTCTCGCTGTTCCAAGTGATTGGCGCCGGCAAGGCTGGCAATTGCTGCGACCACGTCGGAGTGCTCATAGGCCATGCGGTAGCTCATGAAGCCGCCGTTGGAATGGCCTATGACGTAGACGC
>Ga0114996_10004996_pt1 | contig 15728 bp, 14 predicted proteins | sample ArcticOcean_MG_C_4_FD_87039 | JGI IMG/M metagenome (GOLD analysis project Ga0114996, IMG submission 87039) | Marine microbial communities from western Arctic Ocean - ArcticOcean_MG_CB4_134 | ecosystem: Environmental > Aquatic > Marine > Oceanic | place: Arctic Ocean: Canada Basin | collected...
AACAATGGAAGGAGATGATTGCCGCGAAACGGGATATTGGCCCCGGTAACGATTGCGAACACGATGAACAAGAAGAACGCAATCATCAGGCTGGCGAACGTCGCCTTCACCGTGCCCCAGCGCCGGGCGGCATAGGTCATGAGGATCTGGTTGACGCCAATGGCAACCGCTGCGGCTAGCCCGAACCAGACACCGACACCGACACCGCTCATCGAGCCTCAGCGGCCCCCAGCTGTCGGTTCACTCGTTGGGCGCCCCGCCGAGGGAACGGGCCGTTGTCGTCACGCGGTTTAGACGTACAGAGGCGGGCGCCTTCGGCATCCACCGGACTAAACGGTTGAACAAAGAGTTCAGAATAAAGAAACTCGAAAGCGACGCTACAGAGATCATTACAGCAATGATCATCATGCGGCCGGTGTTGGTGGTAAATTCGGCTACGGACAAGATGTTTCCGAGCCCATTGGTCGCTCCTATGTATTCGGCCCCGACCGCCAGCGACCAGCTCAGACCGGCCGAGAGCAGGAGGCCGGTACGCAATTCCGGGATCGCAGCGGGAATCACGATGGATCGATAGGTGTGAAAGCGGGAGGCTCCGAGCGTCCGAGCGCTCTCGATGTACCGATCAGGCACATTGGAAACAGAGTTGATCGTGGCCACCACGAGCAGAACCCATACGCCGAAACCGATGAACACCGTCGTCCCCTTGAGCGTGCCGCCCAGCCAGAACTGAAACAGGGGGATGGCAGCCAACAACGGGAACATTCGCAACAGATTAAGCGGCGCCCAGGCCATCATCCGCAACCATGCGAAATACGAAACGGCAAGGCCAGTAGCGACTCCAGTGGTAACGCCAAAGAACAGTCCAACACCGAGCCGCACGACAGTGGCCTGCGTGTGGTCCGCAAGGGCGAGGAAGGCGCCAAGGTAGGTCGACTCTCCGCCGGTCTGTGGCACGGGCGCCCAAAAGTCGTGGGTCCAACCTCCAGATAGCGCCTTTAGCGAGTCATTGAATACGTACTCCCAGGACGGGACCAGCGGCGCCTGCTCAATGGTGCTCTCCGGAACGATGTGAGCAGCAACCTCCCACCCAACGAGAATGATCACCCAGGTGATGACCGCGATCGGATGGTCTCGTGCGGCCTGCCAAACCCTGAGCACTATCCGTTGTAAACGGTTCAACTGTCAGCCTCCGAGGTGTCGATTTCCGAGGAATCGTCCTCAATTCCCAATTCGTCGAGGATCGCCTTGGTGATCGACACTGCTTCGGGGCTAGCCCTCACATCCTCGTCGCGAGGCCGAGGCAAGTCCACAGGCATGTCATGAACGAGCTTCCCGTCTCTCACCAGCATTAGCCGGTCGGCCAGGATGAGCGCTTCCTCGATGTCATGGGTCACGAAGAAGATCGTCTTGTGGGTTTCCCTCCAAATCTCGAGAAGCAGCTCGTGGAGATTGCGCCTAGTGAAGTAGTCGAGAGACCCAAACGGCTCATCCATCAGCCATACGTTCGAGCCGGCGGCCATAACGGACGCCAGGGCGACGCGTTTGCGCATGCCTCCCGAGAGCTCTCGGGGCCACGAGTCGGCGAAATCTGTCAGGCCGACTTGCTCCAGCGTGCGATCGGAGATCGCCAGCCGCTCATTCTTCGGCATGCCAAGGGCTTTGAGAGGGAATTCGATGTTGTCCCTTACGTCCATCCAGGGAAAGACCGTGTCTTGTTGGAAAACCATCGACCTTTCCGCGCTCGGAGCGAGCACCGGAACGCCGTCGATGGCAGCCGTTCCCATGGTGGGAGGCTGCAGGCCAGCCAGGACGCGCAACATTGTGCTCTTGCCGTGGCCGGAGCGCCCCACGACCGCGACGAACTGGCCGGCAGGGACGGTGAACGAAACATCCTCCAGGGCGTGCACGAGGCGCCCTGAGCGATGCTCAAAGACGCACCATAGGCTGTCGAAGGTCACATCGTTTGCGGATCTAGACTCTACATTCTCTTGTACCAATTGTTTAGCCTCTCACATTGCTGAAGTTCATAATGCTAACTGCCGCCCTGACTCAGACCACCGCGTGAAATAGGTAAACGCAAACACGACCAGTCGGTCGAAGAAGATCGCGATCAGCCCGAGCAATACGACGAGTGACATCATCCCGTTGACAACGAAAGCGGTGGCAAAAAACTTGATGAGGAAGCCCGCGCCTTCCTGGGACCCGAGAAGCTCGGCGATTGCGGCAAGACCCCAGGCGCCGGCCAGAGTGATCCTGAACCCGCCGGCGATTTCCGGAACCGTTCCCGGCAGGTAGATGTACCGAAAAATCGACCCTGGCTTACCGCCGAGCGTTAAAGCCGATTCGATATAGCCGGCGCCAAGGTTATCCCCCGCCCTGCGGCTGAAGATGTACATGAACAGTGCCGTGTAGAACGCCACCATTAAAATCTGAGCAAATGGCTGGATACCGAACCAGATTAAGAAAAAGGGAGCAGCCACGAATATAGGGGCGGCCCCAAAGGCAGCCGCCAGAGGGTTGACGACCTCAGAGAGCAGCGGGATCCGCAGGCTCAACAGGCCAATTGACACGCCAAGCGCCGACCCGAGCGACACGCCGAGAAGCACGTTTCTGGTGGTGGCCCACAAGTGGACCGTATAGCCGCCGCCGTCGGACAGTCCCTTCTGTTCAAGGTAGGTGCTCGAAAACAGATTTTTGGAGATGTCACGGGAGGTATCCAGAGGTGACGGCAGTGCGAAACCCTGCTGATCAGCCAGGAGCTGCCAAGCAATCAGAGCTACGATCACCCCGACCGTCGAGAGCACCAGACGGGAAATCACCGCCTGCCGGCGAGCCCTTTTGGCTGCTGCTATAGCTTCGGGCGGTGCCGCCCTTCGACCAGTTTCAGTAGTCATTACAATGATCCCCGCTCAAAAGGTGGATGGGGAGGATTTCCTCCCCATCCACTTCATATTTCCAAGGCAGGCGTCGCCTGCCACCTTTACTTACTTGCCGAGTGCAGCCTTCAGCCAACGGGTGGCGTCGAGGAAGTTGTAGTTGTCGTACCACACCTGCGCCTCATCTACCAAGCCCTGCTGGCTCGCCGACAGGTCACTCATCCCTTGCGCTTCGCTGAAGAGACCTTCTGCCTCTGCCTGAAGTGCAACTAATTCACGGAAGAGGTCCTCTGCCACGACGAACTCGTCCATGTCGTAGTTCCCGTCACCGGTGAGCGTCCCGTTGTTAATGAGCTCTTGGATCTTGTGGTCCAGACCGGTCTTTATGTGCGTTGCGGCACTCGGGTCGTCCCACAGGTATTGCGCCTGGTCCTCAAAGATCCACATCGGATCGATCTTGTCCCAGATAATACCGACTTCTTCGGGAGTCAGGGTGAGCCCCTGAGCTGCGTTCATCAGATCAGCCTGAGCCTTGAAGCCGTCGAGTTGCGTCGCCGGATCGTTCAGGTAGGCCAACGTGCGGAAGGCCACCGACAGGAATCGGAGCACCGTATCGTGTTCGTTATCGATCCATTCGCGCTGGGCGAAGAGGCCCGAACTCCCGACAAGCTGGCCCATGCGGGGAGCTTGTACAGATCCGTGGTCCTTGAGCACATCCGTTGTTTCGATGACCGGCTTCCAACCATTCCGAAGCATCTGCACCAAGACAGGCGCCGAGTAAGGAATCGCGAATTCGACCCGACCTGCCTGCGTCGACAGCTCAACGATCTTTACGTCCTCGAGGAACACCAGGTTCAGATCGTCAGGATATGACATGCCTGCGTAACTCAAGAATACGTCTGGATATGGAGGCTGTACTTGGCCGTGTGGTGGTGTGTACACCTCGGCTCCGCGGAGCTGCTCCATAGCGGCAGCTGCTGCGTCTCCGAAGGACATCCCTTCGTCCACAAAGTCCTGTGCGGTCTTCACGTCGCTGTCGGGTGCTGCCAAAATCGCATACCCCACATAGTGGTCGTTGAATAAGATCGGCGGAAGAGACATCCCGAATGTGTCGAGCGTCTGCAAATACCCAGGGATAAAGGTCCCTGCGACATCAAAGTCGCCTCGCTGCATCGACGGGAGGATCTGGTCGAATGTGGCGTAGAGATGGCCATCAGCGGGATCCAACGTGATTCCCACTTCTTCATACCAGCCATTCACGATCGCGACCTGATTGTGCGTCTGGTCGGCACAGCATGGATACATTCCGAATCTAACGGTCTTTGCCGGTATCTCGGGTGCTGTCACTTCCATGCCAACGGGCTCGGCAACGGTCGCGGCGGGTGCGTCAGCAGCACCTGCCGTCGTTACTGGCGCGGCTGTGGCAGCGGTGGTGCTTGGGGCGTCCGGCGCGTCGGCGCCTCCACAAGCGGCGGCTACCATGGCAAGACTCATCGCGAGGGCAACGAATCGAACCGTCGAACCTCGTCTCGGTCTTCCCACCAGACTCCAGGGGGTCAAGTGTCGAATCTTCATGTCACTCCTCCGGTCGCTATTGCGACTCTCGCTTTACTCATATCCAAAGGCGCTTGGGCGCTCGTACATTCTCCTTCATCGGCAGACTCAAGTCTTCACCGATTCGAAGGGATTCTCGCTTACTGGTACTCGATTGTCAACTGTAAACAGTGCAAGGGCTCAGAACGGAGTGCTATTTCAGGCCCAGTTCCGCGAGGGCTTGGGCCCCGCCGTCGAGATTGGTGAGCTTCATGCTCGCGTAATTGGGAGCGTAGATCACGCCTTGGCCACCCGCTCGGTACGTGGCCAGAACGCTCCGATACACAATATCTGGTGTACATACCGCCTGATACTCGTGCAAGCGCGGAGCGTCGACACCGATACCCATGTACACCGGCACCTTGCCACCAACCCCCCGCACCGCATCGGCACACTGGCCGAACACATACGTGTCCGGGTCCATGCCAGCTTGGACCACCTCGCCCCATGGAGCCTCATCAAGACCGAGCATCTGGTAAACCAACGGGTTCATCTCCTCAGGGGTCACATCTCTGAAAATCGACTGGTAGAAGTGATCCTGCTCAATACGGTACTGCTCTCCAGACTGATGCTGGTAAGTGATCGGTTTCACCCAATCCGAGTGCTGCGTCTGTTCTGCCCACGGAAACTGCGCCTTGCGAATCGGATTGAAATGGTTCCGGTTCCACACGTTGAGACCGAACTCGAGATCCGAGTTGCACCACTTCACGAGTCCGTACAGCTCGCGATCCAGATCCTTGTTGCGTTCCACCCAGAAACGCTCCCAGATCAGAACTTCCGGATTCCTCAGCAAGACCCGGAGAAACTCGATCATCGACCCGTCGACAAACTCCTCACCAGCACGGGCACGCTGGAAATACTCATAAACTTCAAGGAACGCCTTGCGAACAGTCTCCACATCAATGCCGCGCTGCATCCCCAATCGCCGACAGTGCTCGCAAAAGCACGCCGGAGCCTCTCCCTGGATCATTAAGTCCAGCGGGCTGCGCCGCTCATTGCACCACATAATTCCGTCAATGTCGTAGCTACGGCACTGGTCCTCAATCATCGAATGCCACCAGGTCCGATAGTCAGGGTTGTTCGTGCACGGCTCCGGACCACGCCGGCCAAAGACGTCGATCTCCATTGTCTGCGCCAGACCCGGTACCTCCACATTGTTCACCGAGCCATGACCGGCATACTTCAAGATGGGTTCCATAAGTTCGGGCATGACCTTCATCCCTCTCGCGCGGGCGCCAGGAATCACCAGGTCGAGAATGTCGATACCCTCCATCTCCGGATCTTTCGCACGGAAATCCTTGATAGACGTATTGGCGTAGTACTCCGGATGCGGATCGAAATACGCTCCACCTTTCATCGAGAAAGGCTCCGGCACCCCGTGATCGGGCCAGCCATCGAGCTCATGAGAGATGCTCCGACCTACTTTGAGCCCCAACCAGGAAACGGTGCCGAGCATGAGGACATTCACACCGGCTCGGTCGTGCAAGGTGTCGAGCACGGTGTCAACTCCCTCATCAATGAAGCTGATGGGACTCACTTGAATCCCGACAAATTTTTCCTCGGGGTTTACGTTTTCCATGGCTTCCTATCTAATTGGGGTTTGACTCATAGCGAAAGGAGCCGCTATGGGCTCTGGCATTATCGGACAGAGGCTCAGCGTATTGCATAAACCTCTCCAGCATTCCGTTGACTTGATCAGGGACCTCCTGGAGGGCCTTGTGCCCGGCACCAACCGTTTGGCCGGTAAGTAACTGCGGGCAGTAGCTGCGGAGAAGCTCGTAGTCCAGATCGGGCTGACCGTGATCGAGATAAAGGAAGGGAACCTCGAGCGCTTCCAGCGCCGGTGCAGGATCCCACTCCATGAGAGCGTCCCACGTTCTGCGCACGACATGGGCCGGCACCTGGTCGACCCTTGCAAGGCCCTCGGCATGGCGAGCCGCATCGTCAACCGGGAGATAAGCCGCCGCTAGGAAGCCCCGCAAGGTGGCACGAAAGTTATCCGCATGAATTGCTGCGTCATACTTTCCAGGATTCAATAACGTCCACCCGGGGATCACACTCGGCGAATCAAGGGTTATCAGGGCGCTGCCGACACCGAGCCGCCCGGTTAGTTCAACGCCCACCGGACCTCCCAGACTGTGACCCACCACTATTGGTGACTCGAGCCCAAGTTGTTCCGCCATCCAAGCAACGTCTTCAGCAAAGCCTGCGATGGAGTAATGTTCGTCAGGCTTGTCGCTTTCGCCATGTCCCCGCAAGTCGACGGATACCACACGGTGGTCCGCGGCGAAGTAATCGAACTGTTCGCTATATGACGACCTATCAGCGAACGCTCCGTGGATGAGGAGCATTGAAGACTCTCCCGAACCAGCCTCGTCGTAGCCGAGTTGCACACCATCGCGGTCAAGCTTCATAACATTTCTCCTGTGGGTTCTTCACGTCCGATGTCGGACTAGTTCGGGAGAGACGCTGCGTCACCCCGTGTGGATATAGTAAGATACACCTATGAACATTCCCATGGGAGATCTTGCTACCGAGTTTGCATCGCTGCACGACGAGGTGGATACCGCCATTCGACGGGTTCTGGAGCGAGGCAGCTTTGTCCTCGGTCCCGAGCTGGAAGCCTTTGAGACTGAGTTTGCCTCCTACTGCGGAGTGAAGCACGCCGCGGGGGTGGCCTCGGGCACTGCGGCACTCATGTTGGCCCTGCAGGCTTGTGACCTCGAGCCAGGAGACGAGGTGCTGACCGTTCCAAACACAGACACGCCAACGATCTCTGCTATTACCCATGCCGGAGGCACGATTGCACTCGTCGATACCCACCCGCGCACGTTCAATATGGATCCCGAGCGGCTCGCAGATGCGATTAGCCCTCGCACGAAAGTCATCCTCCCAGTGCATTTGTTTGGCCAGCCGGCCGATATCGAAGCAATCGCCGAAATCGCTCACCGTCACGATGCGATTCTCATAGAGGACGGTGCTCTGGCGGTCGGTGCAGAGTATCGAGGGAACAAGGTCGGCACGTTTGGCGACATGGGTTGTTTCAGCTTCGCCCCTGGCAAAATCCTCGGAGGCGCCGGAGCGGGGGGAATGGTCGTCACCAATGACCCTTCGTTGGATGAGCGCATCCGAGTTCTCCGTAACTACGGCCACGCCCCCGGCCTGAGCTTGGACCCGACCAATTTGCTTGGCGGCAGCGGTTTCACGGTCCTCGAGGAAGGCCACAATGAGCGCCTCGATGAGATTCAGGCCGCGGTTTTGCGTGCCAAGCTCCCGACCTTGGACGACCGGATCGCCCGACGACGCAGCGCGGCGACCCGGTACGACAGGTTGCTGGCAGACATAGTCGAAACGCCGCCACTGGTCGACGATGCCGAAAGCGTATGGTTCGCCTACAACGTGATGTTGGACAACCGTGACGCCGCCCGAGCTCACCTGGCGTCGCGAGGAGTTGCAACTCGCCTCTACTACAACCCTCTTCTGCATTTGCAGCCGGCGTATAGCCACCTCGGCTTGGGCCCGGGATCGTTCCCGAACGCCGAGCGGGCCGCCAGTCGCATGATGGGCTTGCCTGTCTTTCCTCAGATGACCGACGAGCAGGTCGACCTGGCCGCGGCGGCCGTTGTCGAGTTCGCCAGCGCTATCTGATAGGGTCACGGCCGATCTCGCTTCAGTCAAAACGCACGATGGTGCGGATGGAGTCGCCGGTGGCCATATGGGCGAAGCCCTCGCTCATCTCAGCCAGGCCCACCTCATGGGTGACCATGGTGTCGAGATCGAGACGCCCATCCCGATACATCTGGGCGTACAACGGCAAATCATGAGCTGGGAGTCCGTCCCCTCCGTGCGTGACGGTGAGCGTGCTTGTGTTCTTGAAGAAGCCCTGTCCGCCTAAGACTACGGTAATTGAGGCGTCCGGCTGCGGGACGCCGATGACCGTCGCGGTCCCGCCGTACGCCAGCATTTCGATGCTCTGTTCCACACAGGTTGGATTCCCGACGGCCTCGAACGAGAAGTCGACCCCGAGCCCGCCGGTGAGCGACCGTACGGCTGCCACGACGTCCTCCTTAGACCCGTTGACAGTGTCCGTGGCGCCGAGGCGTTCTGCCCACCCCAGTTTCTGCTCGCTGAGATCCACCGCTATTACCTGGCGGGCGTTAGCCGCTCGAGCTCCTTGAACAGCTGCCAGGCCAATCCCGCCGCAACCGATTACCGCTACCCGGGCGCCTGGCCAGACATCGGCAGTATTGAGGACAGCTCCGGCTCCGGTCATGACCGCGCACCCAAGAAGTGCCAATTTATCCAGCGACACATCCTGTTCAATCACGATGGCAGCTTGAGCGTCAACCGGAATCAGTCTGGCGAACAGGCCAACCCCTATCGGCGAGTTGACAGGCTCGCCGTTACTCACCCGCTCTATGGCCGGTGCACTCGGCGACGACGTCTGACAGCGCCGAGTCTGGCCCCGGCGACACTGAGCACAATTGCCACAGGGAACCCGGCACCCGATTGCGACGTGATCGCCGACCTGGATGTGCTCGACGCCCTCACCCACAGCCTCGACGACGCCAGACCCTTCGTGGCCGAGCAGCATGGGGAAGTCAAAGCCCCATCCATCGTCACTGTCGTGCAAGCGCATGTCCGTGTGGCAAACGCCCGCGGCACGCATCTTCACCAACACTTGACCTGCGTCGGGACCTTCGAATGTGATTTCCTCGACTGACAGGCTCCCGGGCGCATCCACTAGAGCAGCGGTGGTGACGTATCGTTCCATGCTCATGAGTCGAGCACAATCCATTCATCGGTCTGATCGGTCATTCGGACAGGTCCGTCTGCCGTCACTAGAATGTTGTCAGACAGCGATATCCCACCGACCGCCTTCATCTCTTCCGGGTCGTCGAAGCGGATACCCGGATGCAGGTTGATGATCATGTTCTCCTCGATCGTCCTTTCCTTGCCGGGCACCCACGGTGGCTCGAGCGAATCGAGGCCGATGCCGTGAGCCGTGTAGTTCACAATACCCTCGGCCGTTTGGTCGTACTTGGCGTAAACTTTGTTGACCGCACCCAGCACGTCATTCGACGAAGCACCAACTTGCATCGCATCGACCGCAGCGGCGAATGACTCAACTCGAGAGTCCCAATAGCGCTGCACCCGATCTTTGGGCGGCTTGAAGCTATAGGTCCGATGCAGTTCGACCCAATAACCTGACGGACCAGCCCATTCGAGATCGATGGCGATAATGTCATCCTCATCGATGACACCATCTGTGCCGAATGTGTAGGCCGTGAAGGGGCTACGCGCCATTTGGGCGATTCCGTCTAGGCAACCGAGCTGCCTCACCAAGCGGTGCGCCTCAGCGAGGACGTCGAGCTCCAGCACACCGGGTCGCATCTCTGCTTCTAGCGCGCGAAACACCCGCTTGAGGATTTCGGAGGTCTGATACAGATTGGCGATTTCCTCCTCGCTCTTAATGGCTCGTACATCGTCGAAGAGGTCCGTCGCGTCAACGAACTCGATATCCGGTCCCGCGTCTTGCATCTCCTGAAAGTGCGCGGCAGTCGTAATATCAGCAAGTCCGGCAACTCCCACCGTGGCGTTGACGATTCCAAGATCGTGAACGATCGAGTTGATTTCATGACCCGGCGTCTGGGTGGATACCAGATTCTGAATCCAGTTCACGAGCGGAGGTCTCGCTAATCCCCACAGCGGATCTGAGATGAAAGTGGGCTCGCCCTTGATCGGCAAGACGACCATCCCCCAGCCGGCCCACTGGAAGATGTCACTCACGTACTGGACGCGGCCTCGCATGAATTCATCCCCGCGACTGCAGACTACGAGGACATCGATGCCCTGGGCATCCATTGCTTCTCGAAGAGCGCGGTAGCGACGATCACGCTCGTCGCCGCTTGAGATATGGCTAAGGACTCCGGCGGTCACAGGCTCAGGCCCTCGACCTCGGCGACAACGTCCTTGGCGCTCCGCATCGCTATAAAGCCACCATCGCTCATTCTCTGAATGGCATCGATGTGAGCCTCGGGTGTGGAGGCTGTGCAGGCGTCCTCCACCATGGTTACCCTGAATCCTCGATCCGTCGCGTCTCTGGCAGACAGCTCGACACAACCATCCGTCACAAGGCCAGTGATGACGAGATGGTCGATTTTCATGCGATGGAGCAAACTCTCAATGTCCGTCGTGCTAAAGACGCTTGCTGAAGTCTTAGATAAGATCATCTCGTCGCCTTGGGCAGCGACCTCGGGAAGGAGGTCGTCATCGAGTGCGTTTCGCTCGGCTGACTCCAAATCGGAGGTCGGCATATGTGCGATACCGGCGTCTCGTCCATCATCCGTGCGATATGCCACCTTCACGTGGATAAGTTCTTGGCCCGCTTCGCGGAAGGCGTCTTGGACCATCCGAATATTGGGAAGTGATGCATCGATTGCTTCCCACCGCGGTTCGAGATCCTCTGCTTTTCCTGCTGCTTTGGCGACCCGTCCGACCCAACCATCACGGTGAGCGTCGAGGTATTGCATATCGATGGTCAGAAGCGCCGTCTTTCCAGCGAGGATCGGTGGATTTTCCCGCTTCGGGAAGAGGTCGTAAAAGGGATCGTGCATGAGAATCAAGCCTTCCTTGGTCGGTGCGTCTGTCGACTAACGACAATCGCGGAGCGCACAGAACGATTGGTTACGCTGTATCCAAGCACATCAAGACCGGTCTGTCATCTGTTGACAGGAGGAGAGCGCGGCGAGTATTATCCCGAAGGAGTGGGCGTCGCTCAACAAACGGCGCTGGTCGGCGTTCGACGCGCCCGCCCGTAAAAGCTGTTGATCCACATCGAAAGGTTGCGACATGAGAGTGCTTATCACGGGGGCAGGTGGCTTTTTCGGACGAGCCCTTGTACGTCAGTTCGCGTTGCGCGGCGACGAGGTCGTGGCCGCCGACATAATGGATCCAGACGACTTTGCTCCCAGGCCCGGCGCACCGCCCGTCACATACGTCCAGCTTGATGTCGCAGACGAGAGCCAATGGTCAACTGACAACACAGGGCCAGTCCAGGGCATCGTCCACGCCGCCGCCTTAACACCGACGCTCGACGAGATGAAGAAAGAGCCGCGGAAGCTCGTGAACGTCAACCTGAATGGGACACTGCACGCCCTCGACTTTGCCAGGGAGAACGAGATTGAGAAGTTCCTTTTCATCTCTTCTGGAGGAGTGTACGACCAGTTCACAGACACCACCCTCCATGAGGCTGACGCCGACGGTGGGTTCTCGCTATACGGCTCGGCCAAGCTCGCCGCCGAGGTCATGCTTTGGCGATACGCCGAGATCTACGGATTCGACGCTGGAGCAGTCAGGCCCACCTCCATGTACGGGCCGGCCGAAGAATTCCGGGGCACCCGACCCTTTGTGACCGAGATCAAAACTCTGGTCGATGCGGCTATGAGCGGGACAGCGGTGCGCATCGAAGGTCAGGACGCTAACTGTGACTGGATCTTCGTTGACGACGTCGCCGAAGCCGCGTACGACTTCTTTGCCGCCGGTATGGGCAGTCGGGCGTTCAATCTGTCGTCGGGCAATCCCCGCCCGTTCAGCGAGGTAGTAGCAGCCGTCCAAGGTGCCTTCGGGCTAAAGGTGGATGCAAGCTCAGACACTGTGATTGACGGCAACCCGAACCGACCAACCGTGATTTCTCCGGACGCCTACAAGAAGGCGTTCGGATGGCAGCCACCATCGCTGGAGGACGGCTTAAAGCGATACTCGGAGGCGCTGCAGCAATGACCAACTTGAGAAGACGATTGGAGATATCAACATGACGGTGAACCAGACGAGTCCACTCCTGGATGCGCTCGCATCCCAGGTCGTCAAGATACGGGCTGGCGACGAAAGCGATTTCATGAAGCTGCTCAAAATGGCAGAGGGACATGATGACGTTATCCGGCTCGGACGGGGAGAGCCCGACATCCCTGTCCCCGCCCACATTGCTGCCGCTGTGAAAAAGGCGATCGATGACGGGCACACGACTTATACGAATCCGGCAGGCTTGCCCGAGCTCCGCGAAGCGCTCGCCGCCAAGTTTAAGAATGACAACGGCCTCGATTACGACCCCGCTTCGGAGATCATCGTGACCGCTGGAGCCCAGGAAGCGATGGTAGTAACCCTCCAAACCCTTCTCGATCCCGGCGACGAGGTCATCCTGGCCTCTCCGTTCTACATGGCATATGAGTCCAACATCCACATGGCGGGTGGCGTGCCAGTGTTCGTGCCGACGTACGAAAAGGACGGGTTCGAGCTGCTCCCTGAAGCGGTGGAAGCAGCGATCACCGACCGGACCAAGCTTGTCATCCTGGTCACGCCGAGCAACCCCACAGGCGGCATCCTCACACGAGAAACCCTCGAGGGGCTCGCCAAAGTGATCGAAAAGCACGACCTGGTTGCCATCTCTGATGAGCTATACGAGAAAGTGGTCTATGACGGTTTCAAGCCGGTTAGTTTTGCCACGCTCCCGGGGATGCGCGAACGGACAGTAACAATCAACGGCTTCTCCAAGTCATACTCGATGACGGGGTTCCGGGTTGGCTATATGGCGGGGCCTGCCGACTACATCCGGGCCGCGACCGAGCCGAGGCATTCTCTGTCGATATGTGCTTCCACTCCGTCGCAATATGGGGCGCTCGCCGCACTAACCGGACCGCAGGACTTCTTTGCAGAGATGATGGCCGAATACGCGAAGCGTAGGGCAGTGATGGGCCGGCAATTCGACGAACTCGGGGTCACTTACGGTCCGCCGCAGGGTGCCTTCTACTACTTGGCGAACATCACTGCATCCGGCCTGAGCGCTTTTGATTTCTGTGTCAAAGGTCTCGAAGACCATGGGATCCTCTTCTTCCCGGGGTCTATGTTCGGACAGGAGGGTGCGGAGTACATCCGGATCTCATACCTGACTGATATCCCCGAGCTCGAAGAGGCCATGTCCCGGTTCGGCGACCTGTGGCGTTCCTGTCTGGCGGCGGGCTAGCGGATGTCACCAATCATTGCACTTTTGGGTGACTTCAACTCCGAGCAAGTTTCTGCCCTGCGGCAGGCGCTACCCACTGGCGTGCGGGTAATCGAACACGGTTCCGAGCTCGAAAAGGCTGATGTTGCAGTGACATGGGACGTCAACGTCGATGAAGCGCTACTGGAGAGCGCCCCGAATTTGTCGTCCGTGGTGAAGTTGGACTCGGGCCCAGCCACCATTGACGAGAGCCAGTGCGCTGACCGCGGCATCACCGTTCAGATCGTGGAATCGCCCGGCCTGATAAGTGTTGCCGAGCACGCCGTAATGCTGATACTGGCTGTGATCAAACGGCTGGGCATAGCCAGCGACCGCTTCCGAGCCGGACAGATGGTGGATGGTGCAACTCCAGAGTTGACGACTCAAGAGTCATACGCATATAACTGGGTCGGGCTTGATCGCTTCGAAGCTCTCTACGGCAAAACGGTCGGGCTAGTCGGACTCGGCAAGATTGGCAGCGAGGCCGCTATCCGCTTGAAGGCCTTCGAGACCGATGTCGTCTACACAAAACGAAACCGACTGGATGCCGACGAAGAAGCTCGGCTCGGAGTCCGCTATCTACCATTTGACGAGCTACTAGCAGCCTCCCATTGCGTCTCACTCCACGCCAGGTTCTCCCCGGAGACTGAAAAGATGATGGGAGCGCGTGAGTTCGCGCTCATGCGGGAGGGATCGTTCTTCATCAACACAGCCCGCGGGAGGCTCGTTGACGAAGAGGCGCTAGCCGCGGCCCTTGCCTCGAGCCATCTGGCAGGCGCTGCCCTGGACGTGTTCGAATACGAGCCACTTCAGCTAGATAGCCCGCTACTCGATGTGCCCAACGTGATCCTCACGCCACACACCGCAGGCATCCCGATCGATATCAGCATCGCTCAGGAGCTCGAAATAGCCGCTAAACGGATATCGGCTGCTCTTGCGGGATGACAGACAACAAGCCAACTAGTAGAAGACGATAGGAGCACAAGATGAGGACAGTCCTGACCGGTGGAAGCATTGTGGATCTCGAGGGTGGGCCTAGCGCGATTCAGTCCATTGCCATCGAGAACGAGAAAATTACCGAAATTGGCGACATCACCACTGGTCCCGGCGACACCGTGGTGGACGTAACCGGCAAATTCCTAGTTCCAGGTTTCACCAACTGTCATGCCCACCTCGGGTGGGACGGCATCCACGATTTGCAGGATCAAGCCAATGAACCGGCCCCGGTTTCCGCCCTCAAAGCTTCGATGAACATCCGCAAGTCCCTGTCGGCGGGCGTCACCACCATCCGCGACCTGGGAATGAACGAAGCTAACCAATACGCCAAGAGGGGAATAGATGAGGGAATTATTCCGTGGGCCCGCCTCCTCATTAATGGCCGGGCGATTGCCACCACGGGAGGCCATACCTGGTGGTGCTGCCGCGAAGCCGACGGACCAACCGACTGCCGGCGAGCGATTCGCGAGCAGTTCAAGCTCGGTGCCACATGGATCAAAATCATGGGTTCCCACGAGCTCGTGCAATTCACGGTGGAGGAGCTCGAGGCAATGGTCGACGAGGCTCACATGAACGGACTGAAGGTAACGGCCCACGCAACATTCGACGAGGCGATCAATCGCGTTGTCAAGGCAGGCGTTGACTGTGTAGAGCACGGTGGATCGATATCAGATGACACCATCAAGGAGATGCTCGATCGAGGCACCTGGATGGTGACCACGTTCTCGCCACTCGTTCTGCAGTCCCAACGCGGGCTCGAGTATGGAATGCCGCCTCATGAGGTCGAACGGCGCCAACAACAGATGGCAGATAAGTCGCGATTCGAAGGCAACGTCAAGGCAGCAGAGGCCGGGATTCCAATCGCTTTTGGGACCGACGCTGGCAGCCCCGTGGTGCCGCACAACGAGATCGTCGAGGAGCTCAAGTTCATGGTCTCAATCGGCGTCTGTAAAGACAACCATGCAGCGCTCAGGTCGATCACGATCCGCGCCGCGGAGTTGCTGGGCCTCGACAACGACCTCGGAACCCTGGAGGTAGGCAAGACGGCCGACATAGTCGTGCTCAACGGTGACCCCGGCGCCGACCTTGACTCCGTCCGTGGGCCAGATCAAGTCTATGTCCGAGGCTATCTCGCTCACTCGGCGAACGGCGGCTACGCCCAAGGCATCGATGTGGGTCCGCCGGCGGTTGCTGAAGTGCGAAGATCGTAATGCTCTCCGCCGGCG
>Ga0114996_10005000_pt1 | contig 15718 bp, 12 predicted proteins | sample ArcticOcean_MG_C_4_FD_87039 | JGI IMG/M metagenome (GOLD analysis project Ga0114996, IMG submission 87039) | Marine microbial communities from western Arctic Ocean - ArcticOcean_MG_CB4_134 | ecosystem: Environmental > Aquatic > Marine > Oceanic | place: Arctic Ocean: Canada Basin | collected...
CCTAGCCAACTCGACTTATTCGATCCCAAACCGGAATTACAGCGTTGGCATGGGACGCCACTTCCTCCTTCCATTACAAAGGATCTCCAGCTGGCTTTCATCAAATCAGATGCGCGAGTTCTCGCTAGTCCTCGCGTTTTCAAACGCTATGGACAGAGTGGCATTGAAATGTCAGATTATTTGCCACATCTTAGCAAGCATGCTGATGATATCTGCTTAATTAGGTCTATGGTGACTGACGCAGTGAACCATCACCCTGCGCAGTCTTTTCTGCAGACAGGTTCTCCTTTGGTAGGACGCCCCACGCTAGGGGCTTGGACCATCTACGGACTCGGTAGCGAGAGTCAGGATCTTCCTGGTTTTGTTGTCTTGCCCTCGGGAAGAGGCACCAGTGGAGGTGTGAGCAATTGGGCTAGTGGTTTTATGCCTACTCACTACTCGGGTGTGCCATTTCGGGCTGGAGACGAACCGATACCGTACCTGTCTAACCCCGAAGGGATCAACGCCCAGGCCCAGTCTTCCCGGCTCAAGGCCATTAATGATTTGAATATGGAACGATATCTGGCGACGGGTGACCGTGAAATAGCATCTAGGATGGCAGCATATGAGTTGGCCTTTCGAATGCAGATGGAAGCACCCAAAATATTAGATTTTTCAGATGAATCTCCTGCCACAATGGAAATGTACGGAGTTGACCAAGAGCCTATGCATGACTATGCTCGGAATTGTTTAATGGCTCGCCGCCTGGTGGAACGTGATGTCCGCTTCGTTATGTTGGCTCATGCTAGCTGGGACGATCACGACGGCCTGGATAGAAAACTGAAGAAAAATTGTGAAATTACGGACCAGCCAGTTGCAGCTCTACTGAAAGATCTAAAGCAAAGGGGATTGCTGGACGAAACACTAGTGATATGGGGAGGTGAATTTGGGCGCACACCAATGGGGGAAGGTACCCAGGTGGGCGCAGAGTTAGGCCGCGACCACCATCCCAACGCCTTTTCAATGTGGATGGCAGGTGGTGGAATTAAGGGCGGTCAGGTGATTGGGGAAACAGACGTTTTTGGGCTTGAGGTGGTTAAGGATCCGGTTCATATCCATGACCTTCATGCGACTATTCTCCATTGCCTAGGCTTTGATCACACTCGATTGACATATAGGCACCAGGGGCGTGCATTCCGATTGACAGATGTGGATGGCGAGGTTGTCCATAAGGCCTTAATTTAGTCAAGTTTTTAAGGTTAGAGTTGCCCGGCAGACGGGAAAGTCTGCTGCTGGGCTGGTGTACTTGCAGTGTTCATTCCATGGAATCGCACTGTTGTCTATTCTGAGCCAGCATTTTCTGGCGATCTAGGGGTTGCACGTTGTCCACGATCCATTTTCTCATGTTTTTTCCTGATTGAGTTTCCTGGGGGCTTGGAACGAACTCAAGATCGAAGCCCAACCCCTTTTCGAGGTGTCTCACGAGAATGGGCCACGCGAGCCCTATATCAGAAACTATTGGGAGACTTTTCTCGAGACGAGCAAAGCCTGACATCTCCATTCGAAAGGGCAGCCCCGTACTTTTAGCTTTGGGAATTCCCTGATCGATTGCAGCCTGTATCGCTAAGTTTTCTCGCTGGTGAAGCCAGGCTCTTTCTAGCATGGGATCCATATCGATTCTGACGAGCATTTTCTCTTCTAGGCTGAAAGTTTCCTCTCCCTGCCACCCGCTCCATATACCGTGTCCAGTGTAGGTTTCGAAAGGGCCATCGTGAATTTCTTGAGCCAGGGCTACGGCTGATTCTATGATGATATCTGCCTTAGCCAACAGTCGAGCGATTAATCGTGCGCGATGGCTAATGGGGATAGAGTCGCCGATGGCTAATCCAACTGCGCCTCCCCCAACCAGTTGAGGAGTCGAAACGATCACTGGAATTTTATTCTGGGCTCCGGCACCGACCATAGTCCAGGGATCGCAGCCATGCCCAACGATGGCCTCGAGAGGTTTCTCGTCTCGTGCGGCTAACTTTACTGCTTCCTGTGCTATCTGCTCAGTTCTTAATCCTAGAGGCCAACCCATATTGCCGGCTGCTTTGATTATGGAGTCTCCAGGGCGTTGATTGAGGAGATCATACAGGCCCCAGTCGATATCCAGTTCCTTTTCTAAAAGGCGACGTTGCCCTCTGGATAACTGGCTGAGTTCGAAGTCTCCTCCCCTGGCCAGTAGATGGGGTTCGATGCCGAGCTGCCGGGGATTTTCCAGATGGACTCGATAGATTCGATCTAGAGTTCCAGCCATTTCGTGGGCAATTATCGCAGAACTGGTTATTACTCCGTCAACGACGCCCTGGTGGATTAGGCCAGCGATCAGGGTGGAGATCCCTTCGTGAAGATTGGGGCCACTCCCCGTTACCACTACTAGAGACTTACCGCTCCGTTTGGCTTCAACTATTTTCTCGGCGGCTCGGTCCAGCCGCAGTAAAGAATTTTCGCCTATTTGGTGGCGCCATTGTTCAATATCACTAGAGGTAGGTCTCATCAGAGGCCTCGCTGGGGAAGTCCCGGAGGAAAAGTTTCCCTCAGAATGGTTAATCCCCTTTCATTAATTGACGGACTTCTTCCAGATCGTCTGGTGTGTCTACTGAAATCCCTTTAACACGGCATCCAGACTCCACCACGTAGAGGCGAATCCCGTTTTCCAAAGCCCTGAGTTGTTCCAATCCTTCAGATTTCTCCAGAGGGGTTGGTCTCAGTTGGGCCAACTTGGCTAGGCAGGTCGACCGGTATGCATAAATCCCAATATGCTCGAAAGTCTCTATTGAATTCCCGGGTGTCGGGTAGGGTATCAAGGATCTTGAAAAGTAAAGGGCGTAGTGATCTACGTCTACTACTACTTTGACGACTGCTGGATTGTTGAGTTCGTCCTCGTTAACAATTCTCTGTTTAAGGGTACTGAACTCCACTTCAGGAAATTTTTCCAGGGGTGCCACCACTTCATTTATCATCACTGGATTGAGCATGGGTTCGTCACCTTGAATGTTTACTACTACATCACAGTCGAGAGAACGAGCTGCTTCCGCTACTCTGTCGGTGCCGGATTGGTGATCGGAGCTAGTAAGAACGACAGGTGCACCAAAGCCACGAGCGGCGGCCTCGACGCGGACATCGTCGGTCGCGATCAAAGTCTCACTCAGCAACCTGGCCTGACAACAACGTTCGTAGACGTGCTGCACCATCGGCTTCCCGTTAATTTCAGCTAGGACTTTTCCCTCGAGCCGATTGGAATGCCATCGGGCAGGTATGATACCGGTGACTCTCAAATTTTTTCTCCGGTTGAAACTGTTTCTCATTAGGAGATGCCGGAATCTCTCCAATACATTTCCTGGATGGCATTTGGCTGCCATCTATAAGTATACGTTCAACAAACCTTCTGGAAAACACCCAATGTTGATGTGTAACTAATGATTGCTTAGATTTCACCGTGCGAATCGCATTGTGACATTGGTCACGCGCCTTGTACCATGGGTGACATCACCGTACACTTGCAAGGTATTTTCGTATAAGCACAGAAAAGGAAAGAATTGCCAGGCAAGCTATCTTTCGAAAGAGCATCTGTGCTTTATGCTTTCGAGCCGTGGGCCTCAAACAGGCACATGGATTACGTCAGACAGGTATATTTTTTTATAAATAATGGTGGTGGATGGGATGAAACTCTCCATGTCGGTCAGAGTGGCCGAATCGTTTTTCAACAAAAAGGAGTCGTCGATGACAATCGACGAATTGATCGCTCTTGCTAAGGCCCATGGTTATCAGGCGCTTTGCATGAGAGCCTCGCAAGCAGGAATTCAAACGCCGATTGATAAGGTCCTGGAATTGAGCAAAAAAATTCTCGAAGCTGGAATGCGAGTATCGATGGTGACGGGAGATTTTGCGGTACCAATCAATGGAGAAGAAGGCCCGGAAGGGCTACGCAATATCACTCCATACTTGGACCTGACTGAAAACCTTGGAGCCGATTTAATTCGGGTCTGCATGAAAAAGCCTGAGGACATAGTTTGGGCCCAGCGGGCTAGCGATGAAGCCGCAGAAAGAGGGATTCGGTTGGCTCATCAGTCACACAATGCTAGCCTTTTCGAGACGGTTGAAGAATCGTTACAAGTACTCAAGGCAATTGCCAGGGCCAACTTCGGCATTATTTATGAACCGGCCAACTGGATGGTAGTAGACGAGGACTATGGTCCTCGGACGATTGAAAGGTTGGGTGGGTCGATATTCAACGTCTACGTCCAGAACCACAGGCTCAATCCAAATGCTGAAGATAGTCTCGAAACCTGGGTAAAGGGGATGGTCGGGGTTGACCACATCGGTCTTTGGGAATCGGAAGGCGTGGATTGCTCGGCTGTTTTTGACGGACTTAATGCGATTAATTACAAGGGGTTTGTAACAGTGCATCAGTCCTTTCAAGGCGTCATGTCGGTTACCGACTCCGTACGTCGCAGCGCGGACTATCTGCGGAGTGTAATGAATCCCGCTAAGTCTGAGAGCAAATAAAGCCCTTTACAAGGTGGTTGATATTGTACATTGTTGGTGGTCTGGTGAGGCCTGGATGCTGTACCAGAGACACATTTTACAAAGGGTCTAAAAAGGGAGAAGAACATGAAAAGTTCTAGGGGAATTGGTTCGATAATTCCGATTGCAATATTAATGCTTACGACGGTTTCGGTTTCTGGGGAAGACGGTTATATAGATTTAGCCAAGGCCGTGGTTGTTGCTTCGCCAGGGTCTGCCAAAGCCGAAACAGCAGCCCTGGAGACGTTGCTAGAGGAAATCGATAAAAGAACCGCAATTCGGTTGCCAGTACAGAAAAAATGGCCGGAAAATGGAACGACCGTTATCGCCGTCGGAACTGCTTCTTCAGCATCGCGATGGGCCGGCCGGTATGCGGATTCTCTCCGAGAAGGTGCAGCGGGAGGTGCCGCTGAGGGATATCGAATCTCTATAGAGACCACTGGCCGCTCAGCGCCGGCCGTTCTAGTTGCTGGTAACGATCCTCGTGGCGTCCTTTACGGTGTTGGAGCTCTTCTGCGCCAGTTGAGAATGTATCGTCACACTATAGCTGTAAGCCACGCCGGGGCCATCACCGATATTCCCGGTCGGATCTTAGTTCCCGCAACGCTGGCTGCCAACACGGCCCCAAAGTTTGCCCTGAGAGGCCATCAGATGGGCTACCGTCCTAAGGTGAATTCCTACGATGGATGGGACGAGTCGGATTGGGAGCAATACATTAGAGATCTGGCGATCTTCGGTTGTAACGCAATTGAAAATATGCCCCCACGTTCGGATGATGGTGCTGGGAGCCCTCATTTTCCTCGTCCTCAGATAGAAATGCTCCCCTTAATCTCTTCTATTTCCGATAAATACGATATGGATTTCTGGATGTGGTATCCAGCCATGGACAAGGATTACTCGGACCCGGCAACGGTGGAGCGTGCCTTAAAGGAATGGGGTGACGTGTTAAAAACGTTGCCGAGACTCGACACCGTATTCGTTCCAGGGGGAGATCCTGGCCATACTCAACCTAAATATCTCATGGCTTTGCTTGAGAAACAGACAGAGGTAATGCATCGTTACCATCCTGATGCGGAGATGTGGATGTCTCCCCAGGGTTTTTCGGGTGAGTGGTGGGACGAGTATTTCCAGATCATGCGTGAAGAACAGCCGGATTGGTTGTCGGGTATTGTATATGGCCCCCAGATAGGCCAAACACTTCCGTTTTTGAGAACTATTATTCCCGATAAATATCCTCTCCGTCGCTATCCTGACATCACCCACAGTCTATCTGCTCAGTACCCCGTGCCGGATTGGGACCTTGCCTATGCCCTGACTGAGTCACGTGAAATCATCAATCCTCGTCCTACCGACCAAGCCATTATATTTCGGCTGTTAGACGAGTATTCGATAGGTTTTCTCACCTATTCAGAAGGCATCAACGACGATGTGAATAAGGCAGTATGGAGTTGGTTGGGTTGGGATCCTGAAGCCGATGTCCTAGAGGGCCTGAGGCAGTTTAGCCGTTACTTTATTGGGCCTGACTACACTGATAATTTTGCCCAGGGATTGTTGTCGCTGGAAGAGAATTGGAGAGGGCCACTCCTTACTAATTCAGGAGTCTACAGGACTTTGCAACAGTTCCAAGAGATGGAGAACAATGCGACGCCGCACACCTTGCGGAACTGGCGGTTCCAGCAGGCGCTCTATCGGGCCTATTACGACGCCTACGTTAGAGCACGTCTCATCTCCGAAACCAGCGTCGAGGATCGTGCCATGGACGCACTGCGACGTGTATCGGATCTCGGCTCCCATCATGTCTTGGATTTAGCAGAGACGATGCTTAAGCAGTCCGATGTTGATCGTCCAGCTCAGGAATGGCGTCGTCGAATTTACCAATTAGCAGAGGCGCTTTTCCAGAGCAGTCACACTCAACTGGATGTGGATCTTTACCAGGCCATTGCCGTTCGCAGAGGGGCTAATTTGGCTGAGATCGATGTGCCGTTAAACAATCGATCTTGGTTGCAAGAGCAATTTTCCGAAATCCGAAACATAGCGAATGAAAAAGATCGGCAGAAGGCCATCAACGCGCTGGTTACCTGGACGAACCCTGGCCCAGGTGGTTACTATGATGACCTAGGTGATCATACGGCCCAACCACACTTAGTCCGGAATGTCCCATACAGTGAGGATCCTGCTTTTTTTCAGAATTCACAGATCAATTTTGCTTGCCGGCCAGGTTGGCGTCTTTCCTGGTGTCGCTTCGCGGATAATCTCTACGATACCTCGGTGGATCTCGAATATAAGGGGTTAGACCCAAATGCGTCTTACAAAGTCCGAATTGTCTACTCTGGAAACGTACCCGTACCAGGCAGGAGTGTAAGGTCCGGCCACTATGTTCGGCTTGTCGCTGATGGAGCAACCGAGCTGCATCCGCTTATGCTTAAACCTTATCCAGTGAGGCCGGTGGAGTTTTCAATCCCGGAAGAAGTGACTAGCGATGGCGTCTTGAGATTAAGCTGTTTCTCTACTGAGGGTCGAGGTGGAGCTGGTAGGGGCTGTCAAATCGGAGAAGTATGGTTGATCCGTGAGTAGAAAAAGAGTCAATGTTCTGGAGGAATTTCCATAAGGCCTGGCGGCACCTAGGTTCTCCGTCGAACATCCGTACTAAGCGGAGATCAAATCGACGGGGTGCTTACGGCCCCCTTTAGTTCGGAGTCCAGCAGGACTTCGAACCAGGCTTGAAACTCTTTGATTTGATCCGTTCTCTCAGGGCAAGGCGGTATAGCTGTAGGGCCGCATGGGTATCCACGGACCTCTAGTCCGGCTCGAACAGCCCAGGGAACAGGCAGCTTTCCAAACTCGGTTGCAATACGACAGATCAAGTCCTGGCAATGTCGGGCTTTTTCTATGTCACCTTTTCGATAACTAGACACAAGAGCCGCGATTAGGTCCGGGCAAAGGTTGCCAAGACCCGAGATACTTCCGTCCCAACCAGTTTCCAAAGCGTCAAAAATCAATGTATCCATTCCCATGAGGAGGCTGAAACTGTGCCCTTGGCGCCCATCTCGGTAAGCCGGGAGAGCTTTTCTGTCGCCACTGCTATCCTTGATCCCAATGATGTTAGGTTCACTTTGAAGTAGACGTAAGGCAGTATCGACCTCGTATGGGTTGGTAAAAACGGGTAGGTTGTAGAGAATAATTGGCACTGACAACTTCCTACTTACGCTACGGCAAAAGTGCTCCAAATCATTTTGTTGATACCGGAAAAAGTGTGGAGCGGGCAAAAGTAATGCATCTGGGGAAATCTTTTCCGCTTGCCTACCCAAGGCAAGTGTACGGCTGTAGGAGGATGACCCAATAGAGGCTAGGAGCTTTCCTCGTTTTCCCAGTACGTTTGATGCAACCGATATGAGCTGCCCGCGATCGGTACTGTCAAAGCGTGGATATTCTGCGGTCCCTCCCCCAATACAAACTCCGTCGATGCCAGATTCGATTAAAAAATCAAGCAGCCGCTCGAACTGAGGGTAGTCAACTGAACCATCTGTTGTGACAGGGGTTGCCGGTGCGATAAATGCGCCAGAAAGATTTATCATTTTAATGGTGTCCAAGTAATGAAAAAGAGTATCTAAAAATCCTAGTACGGATAATTTCGCCGTGTTGGATAGTAATAAAAATGGATTTGGTACGTCAAGTTACTATATTTCATAAAAAAGAATGTAGCCGACCCTTTGGATTTCCTCAACAAATGCGACAGAATGGAGCCCAATGAGCTAGCGCTTGCCAGGAAATCTGCTGATTAGGTTAAGGAGGTGCTGTGAGTAATCTGGGAACATTGGACCTGATCATATTAGTCGGGTATGCGATTATCTTACTCGCCATGGGTGCTTACTTCGTACGCAGGAGTAACACGGCAGAGGGATTTATGGTTGCCGGGCGAGGCATACCTGCCTGGGCTGCAGGGCTGGCGATAATGAGTGCATACACGAGTAGTATTTCTTACATTGCTACTCCGGGTAAAGCTTTTGCCGAGAACTGGCATCCTCTTGTTTTTGCTCTGACTGTTCCCCCGGCCGCATGGATTGCCTGTCGGTATGCTGTTTCACACTACAGGGCCAATAAGCTGATTTCTGCCTACGAATATCTCGAGACGAGGCTCGGTCCTTGGGCGCGATTCTATGCTTCGTTGTCTTTTGTTCTTTTCATGATAGGCAGAATGGCCGTTATTCTTTATCTGGCGGCACTCCTATTAGGAAACTTCTTGGACTGGCCCATCGAACTAGTCATTCTGATCCTAGGGGTTGTAACCATTGTTTACACCCTGATGGGCGGTATGGAAGCTGTGATATGGACTGATGTTATTCAGTCGGCCGTAATGGTAGGTGGTGGGCTGTTCTGTGCCGCCTATCTAACATATTTCGTTTATCAGGATCCTAAACCTCTGATGGCGATAGCGGCAGAGAGCGGCAAATTCAGTTTAGGGAGCCTTGATTTCTCTTTCAGCTCCAGGACAGTTTGGGTGATGATTATCTACGGGTTAACTGAAAATCTGAGAAATTTGGTGGCGGACCAAAATTATGTCCAGAAATATGCTGCAGCTCCAGATGAAAAAGCGGCAAAGCGCGCCATTTGGATCTCGGCCGCGATTTTCATGCCCTTGACTGCGTTGTTTCTTTATATTGGAACCTCACTGTATGCTTTCTATTCTTCAGAACTACACCAACTAGCTCCAGAAATCGTAAAGGGAGATCAGGTGTTCCCTTATTTCATTGCGACTGAAGTTCCTGCGGGCCTGAAAGGGTTAATTATCGCTGCCATTCTTGCTGCAGCGATGAGTACGGTCGACTCAGCCTTGAACTGTTCGGCGACGGTTACCTTGCTAGATTTTCATAAACGCTATATCAATCCATCGATCAGTGATCGGAATTCGGTCAAATTTTTGAGGTGGAGTACCGTATTTTGGGGTGTACTGGGTATTGGATTTGCCACCTTAATGGTTCGAGCTACCAGTGCACTTGATATCTGGTGGCAAATCGCGGGTATATTTGGTGGAGGTATTCTAGGTCTCTTCCTGCTGGCGTTGATGAGTCGTCGTGGTGTTAGGCCCTGGCAGGGGATTGTGGGGATAGCGGCCAGCATTCTGGTCATATACTGGGGGACTTTCGTGCGTGGTGATGCTTGGTGGCAAAGTCAAATTGACAGTATTCTGATAGGCACCCTTGGGACTGGCGCGCTGCTGTTGGTAGTTTTTACGCTCTCAATAATTCAGCCCAAGCGTTCCTGATCACCTGCCTAGAGTTTCTTGGGAATTTTCTCTAGCTAGCTTTTTCACTGATCTGCTCGCAAAACTTGACCAGCTCTAAGATGCGTTCGTCGGGTGTGCCCATTTCGTTATCTGCAAACACTATGTCGCAGGCTCCGTAATCTCGGGCGATGCTTTCCAGATCGTTTAGGATCTCTTCCGAGGACTTGTTAGCGACATCCATAGGTGTGTACATGATGGCTCGTCGAGGGGAAGAAAACGCCTGCTGGGCCCGGGGCAGCTCCGATTCCATACCCATATCAACGTAGGCCAATCCGGGTAATTCCGCATAGTGATCTATATAAGGGTTCGCATTCCAGGCGCAGTTGTGGACGCCGATAGTTCCGAAAGCTTCTGCGATTTCCCTGTCACAAGGGAGCAGAAGGTCTTGATAGTGGTCGGGTGAAACCATATTTACTAAGCAATTACTGACGGTGAAATGTTCGACGGTCACGCCCGATTCTTTCTGAATTTTATATAGTCGCTTGGCGCCTTCGATCATAGTCGAGGTTACACAAGCAAAAAGGTGACGAGCCCGCTCTGGCTCCATTACCATATCTAGGAACAACTTTTCACCGCGAATTCGGTAGGCATTGTTGATAACACCTTGCCAGTTGATGTATCCCTCGACTCGTCCTCGTTCTCTCTGGATCCAATCGACTTGTCTTAGAAAATCATTAAAGAAGGGGTTGTTGTCCAGATCAGGTGGCTCTAGCTTGGCGACCTCCTCTCCACTCAGGTGGTGGTGTGTGCTCCAGGGCCAGTTGTTTTCCTGGTAGTCGATCGGGACACCGTAAAGTGATGCTACAAAGGAAGCTCCGAAAGTACCGGTAAGAATATCGGAGGGCTCCTCTGCATTTTCTACATTGCCGATATTGACCGTGCCGAATTTTTTCTTTAACCGCCGGGCCATCTTAACGATGGATTGGATTCGATAGGCTGGGTCGTTATGCCATTGTTCACCGAAATCTACCCCAGTTTCATGGCGATACCATTGAGGAGTAAATCCTATCTCAGGTCTCATGAAAGGTTCCTCGCCCGTGGCTGGTCGCCTCGTAGCAGGTGCGGACGGAGCAATATAGCTGATTAGTTGGGTACGGGTGCTTTCCGTCATGACAAGTTCTCCTAGCTGTCTAATCGGGCGTTTGTTCTGATTCTAGATAGATCAAGTTTTTCTCTATGAGAAAAATCGCTCCTGCTGCTTGGGCGGCTTCCTGCAGTGCCTGCAGCAGGATATTCTTGGCGTCCGGCCCATATTCTAGCCGACGCATCAGGCCTTCACCTTTTCGATCTCCGATCGTCAGAACGATTGTCAGCCCTCGCCTCTTACAAGTAATTTTGAGGCCTTCTTCTGTATCTATGTTCAATGCTTTTATGTAAGCATCCGCATAGTTTACTCCAATTTTTGACCCATCTGGCTGGGATGGGGGTATTAGAGTTTCAGATTCCAAAATTTCGCTTCCGACGAATACTCTCATCTTATATTTCCGATCATGTTAATTGGTCCAGTTTGCGCCGAATCTCCGCAAGGTGAGCTGGAGTACTTCCACAGCATCCCCCAACGATCCGGGCGCCGGCTTCAAGGAGTTGATCCAAATCTGCTGCCATCTCTTTTGGGGTCTGTTTATAGACGACCTGTAATTTTATCAGTTCAGGTAGGCCAGCATTAGGCTGAGCCATCACCGGGATGTCCTTCAAAATCCGGCTGTAACGCCGGGCGATTTGTGCTGCCCATTCCATGTCGATCCCCGATCCACAATTCAATCCTGCGACATCAACACCCATAGAGGCCATAAATTTAGCGGCCGTTTCCGGATCGATCCCCATCATAGTACGAGCCTCACTGCCATCGCGAGTGATATCGAAAGCCATGGAGGCTATCACGCAAGGAGCATTAGCTTTTTTGGCAGCTTCAATGCCAAGGCGAAGCTCTTCGAGAGAGGTTTGAGTCTCAATTATTATACCGTCCGCACCACCTTCGACTAGAGCTTGGGCCTGCTCTTGGAATGCAGCCTGGACATCCTGTGGGCTGATCTCACCGTATGGCTTCATCAGGCCCCCAAAGGGTCCGATGTCACCCAGAACGTAACCTTCTTGTGAGCCAAAGGCACGCCGAGCGATTGCGGCACCTGCCCGATTGATTTCGGAGACTTGGTTCTCAAAGCCATGTCTTTCCAGCATGATACGGCATGCGCCAAAAGTATTGGTTAGTAGTATGTCTGATCCAGCTTCCACGTAATTTCTCTGGATCCTCTCGATTCGTTCAGGGTATTTAACATTCCAGCTCTCACCGCAGCCTCCAGGTTCAAGGCCAGCGAGTTGCAACTGGGTACCCATGGCACCGTCGCCGACGAGTGGTTGTTTTCTTATTGCTTCAAGTAGTGTTTGCATCTGGCCTTCTCAATGCGTAATGGATTGTCTGGAAGACAATTTTCCATTTATGGTTTCTGTCACTTTCCTTGCAAATGCAGCCGGAAGGAGTAACCGATGCATCCCATTGTAAGGCTGCTTCCAGGATGTGGCCCTCTAGAGGGTGGTCCGACCCAATATTCGTCATCAGATCCGCAGGGTTCTCCAGGTAGGAGCACATGGCCTTAAACCCGGCATCATTCTCCTCGGGACAAAGGTTTGCAGATCTAATCCAGTAGCCATCAGTCTTTCTGTCCAGTTTGACTTCATAACGTAGTTTTACCGGTATTCCCATGTTGCTGCAAGTAGTGCCATGAAAAAGAAAAATCGCCTCAACAACAGTCCTGTCTATTTGCAGGCTAAGATGTTGAGATTTCCAGCGCCTCAGTGCCTTATTGGGGTAGTCATACATAATCAACGGATTGAGTAATTCGTGAGGTGGCATCCAGTCGGGTAGCGGAGGAGATTGCTTCGCTAGTGCTATGGCCATTATCCACGTAGGCGCTTCTTCTGTATTCACAAGGAGACCAATCACAGTTCGAACAAGGGATGCGATGACTGGGGCCAATCACCAGGTCACGCTTTTGTGTCAATCCGAAAACGGCCAGCATTGATTTCTCTGGTCTTAACATCCCAGAAGGCAAAACTTCGAGAGGGCCCGCTAGGCGATCCGCTAAAATTTCCTTTAAGGTTGCTTGATCTTTGAGAGTCCAGTCTCCATAACCTGGGCTTTGTTGGCGCAAGCATATCCTTCCAATCATTTCTGCCTGCCCTGATATGCGTGCTCCAGCCCTAGCCATCAGCTGTTCGGATACGGCTGAAGAATAGGCATCCAGGATAAAACTTTCATCCAACCGATCATGGCGCCACAGGAAAGAAGCTCTTTCCGAGGCCTCTGGCCCTGCACTGACCGCGACCACCGCCAGTTGATCTGCCTCCCCTTGGTGAAGGTCTGCCGCGAGTCTGTTACTGGTGAGCCAGTGGCCAGTGGCCAGCCGGATGGCCTGATCTTGAATATCAGAAATTCCCAGAGAACAAATACTGGTCCAAGGACGACCATTTTCCCTATACCAAGCTCCAATCTTGGATACGATTTTAGTTACACGCTCAGCAGGAAGATGTCCGGGGGGATAGCCAAGAAGACGGTGTAATTCCCGGGCGGGGACAGTAGGGTTTTGTGAACATCCGTCCAGCGCTTTCTTTAACTCAAGCACTTAGGACTCCTAATGGGAATGAACTGACAACCATCCACAAAGAAATCAAAAAACTCCGGATCTGTTTCAAGTTCCACGTGCTCGATTCCAGCAACAAATTTCTCAAGGCGATGTCTGCGAGATATTGAGAGAAGAGCCCGAGTAGCACCCTCGATTGCGGCATTCCCTAATTGTATGATTTTTCCCTTGGGAAGGTCTGGTATCAGACCGATGCGCTTAGCTGATATCAGGTCCAGGTGCCGGGCAAACCCGCCTGCCAGATAAAATCGGTCAAGTTCTCGAAACTCCATCCCGTAACGTTTGAATATTATCTGGAGTCCAGAAACATTAGCCCCTTTAGCCTGGGCTAACTCGCTGATGTCATTTTCGGATAGGAAGATAGATTTTTCCTCCACGATCGGGAACCGGGGCTGATGATTTGTTAGGCGCCCTGCCGAGTTCATTTGTTCTGTTCTGAGTAGTTCTCCGAGTAGTTCAACAAGACCGGATCCGCAGATGCCTTCGGGTGTCTTTCCCCCAATTACCTGAACTCTTGGGTAGGAGTTGTCCCCTAGTTGAACGCTCTCAATGGCCCCATCTAGTCCAGGCATTCCACAGGTTACACCTCCTCCTTCAAAGGCTGGCCCGGCAGGGCAAGAGGCAGCCAGTGCACGGTGAGTGTTCCCGACGATTAACTCGGTATTAGTCCCGATATCCATGATTGCCACGAGCCCGGTTTCTTCTAGGAAGTCTACGGCTAACAAACAGGAGGCAGCATCTGCGCCAACATGACTCCCTATTAGCGGAAGTCCGTAAACTCGACCCTGCCGATGTATTGATAGCCGGGACTTGCGTCCTGTGAGCTCAATTTGAGTGCCAACTCTACTGCCTTTTCGGAACTCCAACTCGGTGATTGAGCGATAAGGACGTTGACCTATGGAGTAAACGTTCAGCCCGAAAAAAATGTCCCGCATTGTCGGGTTTCCCACTATTACGGTCTCGTAGATACTATCCGGTGGGCAGGGGAAATCCTCAATAGCGTGATTCATGTAGCCGATCAAGGTTCTTCGCAAAAGGCGACCAGGATTCTCAGAGTCAAAATGAATTCTGGACATGACATCACTGCCGGCAAATCGTTGGGGGTTCTCAAAAGACTGGGTGGCTACGATTTGACCGTTTTCCAAGTCGACAAGCCGAATAACGACTGTGGTGGTACCAAGGTCCACCGCTAGGCCGTATATAGGACCTGTGGACAAGTCGATTTCTGTGCCATCCAGTAGAATCTGATTTCCCTCCCCACGGGTCACCGCTGGATCTGGCTGCCAAGAGGATTCTTGATGGATGCAAGTAGAGCTTTCTTCGATTCGCATGGTGCCACGGCGTAAGGTGTGGCAGTTGAGAGTTCCATTTGGGGATACGATTTGAGCTCTGCAGGAGAGCCGGAAATTCTCCTGCAAATGGAGCTCTTCTTCCGACCGAGGCGACAGGACATCTGCACCCTCTGTGACCTCCACTAGGCATTCTCGGCACTTGCCTTGCTTAACACAAGAAGTAGGGACACGGACGCCCAACTTTTCAGCGCATTCAAATAGAGTCGGCCCTGCAGAAGTTTTTAACGTTATAGAGTTGATCGTTACATTAACGGCCATCTTTTTAGAGGTCTTCATCTGAGCAAGAATGCAATTTCAGGGCAGATTCTAATTCTTGCTGAACGGACTCGGCCACTTCGCGGGCGTTGCCTGGACGCTCACTCGACTCACCCCAATGCCAGGCATCCAGGTATTCATCTGCCCCCATTAGATTACGCTGCATGGCTGCGGCGTCGATGAGTTTTTGGAAGCGTGGATCGAGTTGGATGCTAGCCTCGCTCTGATCGTCTTCGGCTTTCACTTGAGCCGGAAATTCTTGCCAATAGAGCACCCGGTAGACAGCCATTTATTTCACTCTGTGAAGGGAATTGCAGTGAGAGCTTTGAATAGGTCCACAGCGCTAGAAGCATCTGATGCATAGCCATCAGCACCAACCTCATCAGCGTGCATCTGGCTGACAGGTGCTCCTCCTACGCATGTTTTCACTTGATCCAGGCCCGCCTCGGACAGGGCATCGACTACGGTTTTCATGTAGGTCATAGTTGTCGTCAGCAATGCACTCATTCCGACGATATCGGCGTTGTGTTCTCGAGCTGCTTGGACGAAATTTTCTGCCGGCTGGTCCACTCCGATGTCAAACACTACAAATCCGGCGCCTTCGGCCATCATACAGACCAGGTTCTTGCCGATATCGTGAA
>Ga0114996_10005004_pt1 | contig 15711 bp, 15 predicted proteins | sample ArcticOcean_MG_C_4_FD_87039 | JGI IMG/M metagenome (GOLD analysis project Ga0114996, IMG submission 87039) | Marine microbial communities from western Arctic Ocean - ArcticOcean_MG_CB4_134 | ecosystem: Environmental > Aquatic > Marine > Oceanic | place: Arctic Ocean: Canada Basin | collected...
GCCCAGCTCCATACGCGGGAACGCGGTGCACACAAGATCCTTCTGAAGATGTAGGGGTCTGGCCGACTAGAGCGCCGTCGGCCCGCTTCCACGGGACAGGTTTCCCCGCCGTTCCTGGAGCACCTGGATTATTACGTCCAGGCTGGCGATCGACTCCGGAAGGGATATCCGACCTCCGGGGAACACGACCTCTATGCGAGGCTCCCCGATGTCTTCGGGCGCAGCGGTCATCTCTGCAGGCGTCGGCAGCCCCTCGTCCAGTAAGCCCGGTATATCCAGAAAGCCCAACCCGGAACCCGCGCTGGACCCGGGAGGGGTAGACGACTGCTCCGACTCCCACGAGCTACGGGATCGATCCGGTCCTACCGCCGGAGGCAACAGGGGCAATACGTCTTCAAACACACGCGCGACGACCGCCAATCTGCGCTCTATGTCCATGCGACTTGCGCCGGTGATGTCTTCCAACAGAAGGGCCATCCGGGCGCGGTCCGGAGGTAAACCATCGAGACGGCCCGCAATCTCCATAAACAAGGGCACTGATGTCGCCAGGTCTCTACGCGCCATTGATGACTCTTCGGGCGTCAGCGGGTTCACGGCGCGCAGGCCATTACGTGTAAGACGGATGGTTCCACGCCCCTCGGCTATTCCCCAGATACGCATTGCGCCAATCCGAGCGCCGAAGCCACCACCACGGTCGCTCATCTGTAGCGCGCTTGCCAGTGTCGCCCGGGAAACAGATCCCATGAACTCCCGGGCGATACGTCGACCTATAGCGAGCGAATCATTAAGTGATGCATCGGGATATTCATAGAGGCTTAATTTTCCCAATATTACCTACCAATATTGCAATCTATTTCACGATCAAAGGCCGTTATATGGATCTGAGAGCGGCTTGCACACCTAAATGGGAGTTCACACCAGAATCGCCAGATGAGAACCCTGACAGGGCGATAAACGGAAATACGCAGGCGTCAGCTTTCCAAACAGGAAAATTGGCACATTCCACAGTTTCCCAAGCGTGTTTGGCAATTACCCTTTGTATATGCCGCTTAACACAGCATTATGCCGTCATATGCGCCGCTTGTCCACAAGTGTATTCCGCTTCTTGCTTTCACTAAAGGCTACTTGCTGTGCCCGTGCAGCACATACGCCGTCGAGTTGCCTGTGATGCCCGGGGTACACGTATGCGTGTAGGGAAACAGGTGGGGCTTCGAGGTTATTCGTATTTGCTACCCCCGGACCGTACCGTCAGTTCACGTCTGTTCTGTTTCCGTCTGCATTCCCAATTTGCCGTGGGACGGCAAGTCTCATCTGATTAACCTGCCGGTCCCGCCGTCGAACCCACATCGGGTTCACTCTTCGATCGAGTTCAGCAGACAGAAGGGTCCTGAACGTCCAGGGTCCTTTCCGGCCAGTCCCTCTTTTCGGCCCTCACTTTCTATGACGTTCTGGATCGGCACACGGCGTGCAAATCTGACACAACTCCGCCCCCCCCCAGGTGTGCCAGATACCGTCAATTGAAATACCAATTCAAGTCGGTAGCGCATCCACTCGGGAAACTGGAAAATTCCGGTTACGAATTCTCGCTTCTGAATAGGCTGACTCATCACCATGGCTTCCGCACTCAAACGGCACATAAACGATCAGCCTTCATATTTGCCGCTCGATGAGCGTAATCAGAAGCATAATTGGCGTTGTACTTAGCTAATGTTACTCCGCGATGTTAGCGATCACAGGTACGAAAGTACTAGCGACGTACGTGTATCTCGCAATCGGGAAATCGCATCACCGAATATTCATAGCTGTACTGTTCGAATACATTTTGGCCCAAATATTGGTACAAAAACATTTATTAGATACGTATAATAAAGTTTTATTTATCTCTGTTTTTCACTTAAATATCCATATGATGTTGATAAATATCACAAACTGATTCTACTTGTATTCACAACAATGATTGCTCGTATAGATCTTCCCTAGAGACACCCACAATCAGGGTCGTATGCTCCCTACGAGTCCGCAGGCATCCGAACCAACCCTGTCCAACCGGTAACTACCGCCCACCCACTTTCAGCAATACCGAACATGAGGCAGCACTTGAAGATCACCGATATAAGGACCTACCACTGCCACGACGGCCGTCGTAACTCGATCTTCCTACAGGTGTTCACCGACGAAGGTATCGTCGGGAACGGGCAGCCCTACACCATCGGTCCGGACGAGGCGATCATCGCCACCGCCGAATCCAGCAAGAACTGGTTCCTCGGACAGGATCCCTCTCGGATTGAGTGGCTTCTGCGTAGAGCGAAGAACACCATGCGTTTCCCGCTCGGCGCAGTCGAATGGTCCTTCCTGTCTGGGGTCGACCACGCTTTGTGGGACATCGCGGGCAAACGCGCCGGCGTGCCGATATACAAGCTGTTTGGCGGTCCAACCCGTGATCGGGTCCGGATATATCACCAGATCCATGGCGACACGGCCGCTGAGCAGGCCGCTGAGGCGACACAGCTGCTCTCAGAGGGATACACCGCCTTCAAGGCCTCCCTCTACCCGCCCGGATGGACAGAGATCCCCTGGCTGGCCGTTGTACGAGAGGTCGTAAACCGGGTCGGCACGCTCAGGAAAGCGGTAGGAGACCACATCGACCTCGCCGTAGACCTCCACAGCACCCTCAGAGAGCCGAGCAGAGCCAAGCAGTTATCCGAAGCGCTTTCCGACTTCAGGCTCATGTTCGTGGAGGAACCCGTACGGCCGGACTACATACCGAGCACCGCCCGACTACGCCGTGAGTTACGAGTACCACTGGCTACAGGCGAAAACCTGTTCGGCATCACGCAGTTCGCCGAGTTGTTTGATCAGGACGCCGTAGACATCATCCAGCCGGATCTCTTGGTGTGCGGAGGGTTACTGGAGGGCCGCAAGATCGCGGCGATGGCGGAGGCCAACTACGTGACGGTCGCCCCGCACAATCCGCTCGGTCTGCTATCTACCGCCCTGGGAGTCCACTACGCCGCCAGCATCAATAACTTCACGATCCTCGAGTATCACGGCGACCACAAACAGGATAAAGCCAGGTTCGTCGACGAGATGTGGGAGCCGGTCGATGGCTACTTCGAGCTTCCCACGAAGCCCGGCCTCGGCATGGAGCTCAACCTGGAGGCGATAGCCGCCAGCCCACCAAAGCACTGGAATCGCGGCTTCCCGACACATGCAGACGGCGCTCCCGCATTCATTTAATCTCCCGATCATTTCCGAACGCTCAGAAACCGAAAGGTCGTGATTTACCGATATGAAGATCACAAAAGTCGAATGCCTGGTCGCAAGCCGCTCAACCCGGGACGACCCCGGTGCGGGCAACAGCATGTTCGTCGTCACGCACACCGATGAAGGCCTCACCGGCATCGGCGAGTCGTACGGAGTTGGACCTGACCTAGCAACGAAAGAGTGGATCGGCTACTTCGCCGAACAGATAATCGGCCACGACCCGACACGCATCGAGTACCTGTGGGCGCTCATGTACCAGGGGGCGCGCTTCCCCCCGGGCTCATCAGGCCTGGCTGCCCTCTCGGGAATTGACCAGAGCCTGTGGGACATCACGGCACGTTCGTATGACATGCCGGTGTACGATCTGCTTGGCGGTCGCTTCCGAGACAAGATCCGTGGCTACCTGGACGTCCAGCTTGGCGACAGCGACGGTAGCGGGCTGGATGAGATGCGTTCGACCGTTGCTGAAGCGATAAACGTATCCGGCTATACGGCCTTCAAGGTCAACCCCTTGCCGAACGATTGGCGTGATATGTCCTGGCTCAAAGCTGTCGATGCAGGGGTGGAGCTGGTTGGAGCTTTGAGAGAAGCAGCCGGGCCGGACGCAGAGATAGGAATGGACGCGCACGCAGCGGTGTTCGAACCCGGCAGGCTGCTGGAACTTGCTGACGCACACATCGTCAACACGCCGATGTTCATGGAAGAGCCGCTCCGTATGGAGAATCGGCACACCATGGGCGAGTTACGAAAGAAGATGCCGTACGCGCTGGCCACGGGCGAGTGTCTTTACGCGAAATTCGAGTTCAGGGAGTTGTTCCGGGCCGGGGGTGTAGACATCATCCAGCCGGAAGTTTGCATCGTGGGCGGCATGACAGAGATGCGGAAAATCGCCGCCGACGCCGAGGCCCACGATATCTCGGTGGCACCCCACAACCCGATGGGACCGGTGGCGACGTCCGTAAACCTGCACTTCGACGCCGCCATACCTAACTTCCTGATCCAGGAGATGCGGCCGTTCACCGAGATCGAGCTGTCGTTCGTGAAGGAAGCGCCTGTCATTAAAGACGGACACCATGACATCCCATCGGGACCGGGCTGGGGCGTCGAACTAGAGCTCGACGCAATCGCAGAACGGCCCTATCGATCTAACTGGTACCGGGGCGACCGCCTGCTCTCGGATGGAGCGATTGCCTACATCTAGGATGTCATGAACACGCTCTCTCCCATATGGATATGGGGCGTGTTCATGCTGCATTTGATCAATTCTGGCTCATATCCGCCCACGTGCCCTGCGCCATCACGCCGCCGTCGACATTCACGAACTCGCCGGTCATAAATGAGGCCCTGTCCGAGCACAGGAATACGACCACATTGGCGATGTCTTCCGGTAGCCCGATGCGCCCTATCGGTGCATTCCCGCCTTTGGACTCGACTATCGCATCCAACTGATCCGGGTCCCCGGGGATACCCGCACGCATGAGCGGCGTGTCGATCGAGCCCGGGCAAACGGCAAGGATCCGGATATTCTGCCGGGCGTAATCAAGCGACATCTGGCGTGTTAGCGACAGCACTCCGCCCTTGCTTGCTGCGTAAGCTGTCACCAGCGGTGCGGACTGCTGGCCCTGGACGCTGGCGTTGTTCACGATTACGCCGCCACCGCGGCTACGCATTACCGGAATGGCGTACTTGGACATGAGCCAGTAGCTCTTCAGATTGATCGACATGATGGCGTCCCACATATCTTCGGTCGTGTCCTCCGCGTTCGCGTACGAAGCTTTTGGCTGTATGCCAACGTTGTTGAACACGAAGTCGACGCCACCAAAATGGGCCGTTGCAGCCTCGACAACACGACGTGGATCAGCCGGGACCCGGAAGTCGGCCTGCACGAACGCTGCTTTTCCGCCATCAGCTTTAATGTCGTCGACTATCTGGTGTCCGGCGTCGGGATCGATGTCTGCCACCAGCACACGAGCGCCCTCCTCGGCAAATCCGCGTGATGCGCCGCCACCAATGCCAAGCGCTCCCCCTGTGACGATTACGACTTTGTCGTCATGGATGCCCATGTTTACTTCTCCGTGTGCGACCGATGGCGATACGCGTATCGCACAAGCCAAAGATTGGTGTGATCAATTCTGCGTGGATGATACGACTGCCCTGCGATGTCCGACGCCGATCCGATTCAGCATTACGTCCAGATCATCGGCCCGTATAGTCGGTCCGGCCCGGGCAAGACAGGGGAATCCGATCGCCAGCGCCGCCATGCCCTGGATACAGCGTTGCGCTCCACCGCCGTGAGTTTTGGGTGACAACCGAAATAGATCCGCGGGTAGAGCACGATTCGCTTTGATGCCGCAAACCCCATGATATGTAGACAAAACAGACCAATTAGGGAGCAACACGCTTGTCCGGCAAGAAAAAAAACGTCTCGGCGTCAGACGAATCAAAGACAAATTTCGACCTGATCCTAGCCGGGCCGGAGGGCTGGCGCGATACGACCGTGGCGCGCCTCAGTCCTGACAAACGATTCGCGGTCACCGAGAAGATCGAAGCCGACTTCAACGGAGTCGACATCGCCCGAATATCATCCGCCGACGTATTAGTTTCCACGGTGGATCCTTCTGACCTCAGAGACCGGCGAAAATCCCGAAAAGATAGCTGAGGCTATCTGGTCAGCCTCGCGTGGCATGGTCTGGGTAGACCCGGAGATGAGCCTATGACTCAAAGACATTCACGCTGTGACTCAACGTCGATCGGTCGTCGTCCCAGGTTTCGACGCTTAGCTCACCTGGTTTAATTTTGGCCTACCGGTCTGACTCTGCGTCCGGGATTCCGTCAAGCTCAAGGGCTTCCTGGGATAGGCCCATCGCCCTGTAAGTGGAGTCAACGCTCTGGAGCGCGACAGAGGAACGTCGGTTGGCGCCTGGACTACTTCTTTGTGAACGCTGGTTTCACGGACAGAGTGACGTCCGCCGCAATCCACGCCGACGGTCTGCGTTCAGACCACTGCCCTGTCGCCATTGAGGTCACCTAGGCAGATCAACTCGGCTAATTGCGTGGAAGCCGAACGTGACTACGAGTTCCGTGATCTGGCTCGCTGAGCCGCCGTACTCCACAGTTCGCTGCGACAGCCGGAATGTCGATGAGTGCATCACCTCTGGTCGGCTCTTGGGCGACAGGATCAAGTTCACCCGGTCGGACGCTGGCCGCGTGAACAGGATGATAGTCGAGGCGATGATATTCCGAAGGTTGTTTGAGAAGAGGTAAGGGGTTCGCCCGTTACCGGATCACCACTGAACGAACATCGGCATCACGACGTGCGTGTAGCCATCACGGTCCGTTGCCCGAATCACGCCGGGGCTTGATGGCGTAGTTGTCTCCAGCGTCACGGTACCGTTGCCGAGCACGCCGAGGACATCCAGCAGGTATCGACTGTCGAAGGCCACCTTGGCCTCGTCTCCGTCGATCTCTGCCTCAAAGTCGCCCTCGTTATCGCCCAGCTCTTCCGCACGGGAAGCGATAGTCACCTTGCCCGGTTCGCCGTCTTCTCCGGGGCTGACAATCAAACGGACGATGCCGCTGCCGTCACGTGCGAAGATAGCCGCCGCCCGTGTCGCCTGCAGGAAGTCTTGAAGTTTCATAGTCGCCGTGGTGCCTGCGCTGGCAGGGATCAACTTTTCGTAATCAGGGAACGCACCCTGCACGAGCTGAGACACGATCTCGATATCGCCAAACTTGAACAGCACCTGGCTGGCCGGTTCGGTCACAGTGATCGTAATGTCGTCCGCCCTATCGCCGATGAGTCGCTGAACTTCCTGCATCGTGCGTGCTGGGACGATGAAGCCCATGTCCTCTTCCACGCCCGTAGCAAGCTCAACCGTCTCAACGCCCAGCCGGAAGCCGTCTGCCGCTGCCAGGGTGAGATTATTGCCGGAGATCTCTACCTTGATGCCTGTGAGTACAGGACGTGAGTCTTCGGTAGCGGCCGCGAAGGCCACGCGTTCGATTGCGCCCTTCAGGACGTCAGCCGGGACGGTAATCGTGGTTCCGTCGTCTACCGTCGGGATCGGCGGGAACTCTTCGGCATCAGTGCCGTTTATATTTGCCTTGAAGCGGGCGCATTCAAGCGCAACGCCTTTGGGGCTGTCCATGAGATCGATTTCGATCTTATCGTCGGGAAGCTGGTTCACGAACTCAGTCAGAAGCCGAGCAGGGATTGTCACAGAGCCTTCATGATCTATCTGAGCGCCTATCCAGGTGCTGATTGCGATCTCGAGATTGGTCGCAGTTAGCTTCAGACGCGACTGATCTGTGGTCAGGAGAACATTCTGCGTTACGGGAAGCGTGGCGCGAGTTGCCACGGCACGGCCAACGACGCCGAGTCCGCGTGACAGATTCTCTTGAAGACAGGTGATCCACATAGTTCTTTAAACCCCCAATATATTGGGCCGAGTATAGGTGCGACCACAACGTGTCGTCAATTACGCAAGGGGCCACGCGAGGCGGTTCTGAAAGTCTTTTTCATGAGACATATAATTGGCGTCCGGGATGCTTCTTAGTTGGTGTCCTGTATCGATGGACAATTTCCCCTGTACACAAACGAGATAATTTTATCGACGCACAAGAGATACGACGCATCCTGGAAGCGGTATCCTCCGGAGAGACCAGCACCAGCGATGCGTTTGAACGACTGGGACGCCTTCCTTTAGAAGACGCCGGAGATGCGCTCCTGGACCATCACCGTGCTGTTCGAACCGGCTTCCCTGAGGTCGTATACGGCCCCGGCAAGACGGCTACGCAACTCGCCGAGATTTCGGAGCGTCTATACGAACGATCTGATGTAATTCTGGTCACCCGGACCGATGCCGAAGGTTTCGCCGCAATTAAGTCGACCGTACCGAATGCGCAGTACAACGAGCTGGCCGGCATCGTGTGGGCAGACCGCCGACAACCAGAGGAGCCGATAACGGGTGTAGCGGTTGTGACCGCCGGGACGTCAGATCTGCCTGTGGCGGAAGAGGCGACTGAGACGGCAAGGCTTATGGGCTGCGACGTTGTCCGGATCGTTGACGTCGGAGTCGCCGGGCTGCACCGCACACTTGGATCGCTGCCTGATCTACGGACAGCGAAGGTGCTTGTGGTTGTCGCCGGAATGGAGGGCGCGCTTCCAAGCGTCATTGCCGGGCTGGTAAAAGCTCCGGTGATCGCCGTTCCAACCAGCACCGGGTACGGAGCAAGCCTTGGCGGCATCGCCGCCCTGTTGGCGATGCTGAACAGTTGTGCGACGGGCATAGCTGTCGTGAACATCGATAACGGCTTCGGCGCGGGAGTGATGGCGGCAAAGATCGCCCGGTCTATCGCAGGACGAGACTAAGGGAACTGATCCGGATCCCGGTCCGTGTTGGAACCAGATGTTCCGACACGCAATCTGATCACACCGGATTCAGGAACTACCACGACGCGAACAGCGCCCCCGCCGATCACAGGTGGGGGCGCTGTTCTTATTTCTTTCGTCTTGTGCTGTTCTACGGAAGTGAGACCAGGTAGGCGACGAGGTCTGCAATTTCCTGCTTACTAAGACTGTCACCAAACGTAAGAGGCATTATCCCTGGGTAACCGTCCACCAGGAAATCATTCGGTGCGACTATCGCATGTGTCAGATATTCGTCTGCACTCTCACCATCTACCCGGGTCGCCGCAGTTGCGCCTACATCGGAAAGTCCCGGTCCAACGATGCTATTTGCTCCGGTGGAATGGCAACCGGAGCATCCGTTCACCCCGAACAACGTCTCGCCGTTTGCGGAGTCGCCCACAAGGGCGGCCGGAGCTTCGTCCGGCACGGCGGTCGAAGCGGGGTCTGAGGCTGCGGGCACTGAAGTAGATTCAGGCTCACCCCCTGACGGGGCGGCTGTTGGTTCAAAGATTGGTGTCGGTACCACTTCAGGGCCTTCAGCTTCGCAAGCCGTTACGAATATGGCGCCCACAATCAAAAGGCCGATAAGGCCCAGTAGCCGGGTCGATTTCATTTCTTAGAGTCTCCAATTAAAAATACTGCCGCCGCACTAGATGAGATCGGTTGCTGCCGGGCATAGAGGTCACGCGTTGGGCAAACAGCGCGCTGTACGTGTCACGATCGAAAATTTATCGGTGGCAAACCAAACCACTCAATCGTATCAAACCATCACCCGAAGTCCTAACTCCAAACGATTGAATATCGAGTGTTTATGCACCGCCCTGTCCCATACGTCGTAGACAGGGCCTGTAACTAGCCCAGGGTTTAGAAACCACGGCAAGGCTACTTACCCCGTGGAACGTTTTATTTCGATCTCTTCCCCGGGGGCCAGCGCGACCCTGCGCACTTCGATTCCAAGTTTCAGCATCCAGTAGTTGAGGGTTGCCTTAGACAACTTCAACTGCTTGGCCGTTTCTGTGAAACCTTCCTCGTTGAGCATCTCGGGGATTGCTTTCTCGAGGCCTCGCCCTCCAAGGAAGCGTTTTTCAACGTCGAGCATCTTCTTGGTCTTTCTGACCGGCATGCGTTTCCTTCTCTGCGCTTCGCCCTGCCTACGTACCTGAACAAATTTCTGGCCGGCGTCTATTGATGCGCTGACAGTCATTATATACCTCATTGAACTATATTAGCTTTTTACATGTTTTTATTTAAGACTTTTATATACTTCGTTCAATATTATGAAGGTATACTCTAATTTACGCAAAGCTAGTCTAGCTTTAGTCGAATATGTAAGAATCGACCATACTTTCGTGGCCAAGAATGCTTCCGTATGGCTGTTGCTGGTCCGAGGTTCTCACGACAATCCCGATCAGGCTGTAATTTCACCATCCGGATCCGTGTATCACGGCGTTCCTCCCGACCTACACAACTATTCCTCGTTTCCCAGACCTCAGAGTTCCCTTGCCTGATGAAACGCTTTTACCCCATCGACTAGATAACGAGCGTCTTCGGAGAGCCCTTTCTCCGTTCTCCTATGCGGGGGAACCTTGATTTGACTGAAATATCGGCTCTCCGACGACCGTTACGTTCAAACCGTCGTATCAACATTCAATACCCGGTGGGTCGGACCGCATCGTGGCTTTGCTAAACTTTCATGTCTCATCAGGTCGTGTCGGGCCACTTCCCGGACCAGACCCCTGCCCTACCCGAGTTTTCCAGCCATTACTAACTACCGGAGGCCCTCGCCATCGACTTCATTCGCGATCTGATCGACGGCACTGAGGAATGGGTCCTTGAGTTCGTCACCAGCGTCTTTGATGCAATCGGTTGGTTCGGCCTTGTCGGTCTGATGGCCATCGAGAGTACTGCCATTCCCCTCCCAAGCGAGGTCGTCATGCCTCTGGGTGGATGGAAGCTGGTGGAGGAGAGAGACCTTGGATTCTGGTTCGTCGTCCTGGCGGGGCTGGCCGGAGCGATCGGAAGCCTTATTGGTTCGCTGATCGAGTATTACGTGGCTCGGGTGGGCGGGCGCCCCTTAATAGAGAAGTACGGCAAGTACTTCCTCATCACGCACGCCGACCTCGACCGCGCAGATCGCTGGTTTGGCACCCGCGGCGAACTGACGGTATTCGTCGCCCGAATGATCCCCGGGGTGCGCGGCTTCATTTCTATTCCCGCTGGCATTGCACGCATGAACGTCTGGCGGTTCTCGATATTCACCTTTGTCGGCGCGTTCCCCTGGACCTTCGGTATGGCACTGGGGGGCTACCTGCTGGGTGCGAACTACGACGACATCAGGCATGTGACTCGCCCCTTCGACATTCCAATCATTGTTGGAGTCGCAGGATTAATCGGTTGGTTCTTATGGCACCGGGTGCGTGAGATAAGGGCGGAAGGACGTTCTGCAGTCCTATCGACGCCACCGCGTCCGGATTCGGAGGACAGATGATGAGCGGAAAACGAAACAAGCGTAGATCTGAACAAGGCACGGTACTCGCATGCCGAAGCCTGCCCCTTCCGTTCTTCGCCCTGTACGGGCTGGCTGCCGCAGGACTGACCTGGATGGTGGCCGCGTGGAGAGACAGCCGGAACAGTCGACGATTACGCGAAGAAATTCGGGCGCAAAATCGAGCGGATAACGACAAGGACGTATAGATCTGGTGGGATACGCCGGGCGCCTGTCACCTGTAACGGGCGCCCGGCGGTGCCGCCGCACCGCCACTACCCTTCGAGCATCCTCATGATGTCTTCCTGGATCTGCTCCAGGTATCGCTCATAAGACGTGTTCTGGTACGAAAGCGCTGACTGGCCGTCTGCCGACTGGTACCAGTCAAAGTGGCCGGGATTGGCCTGGTACACCGCCATCGCGGGATCGGCCTCTACCAACTCGTAGTAGTCGTTTACGTACTTCTCGCCAGACATACGCCAGGTCGGTCCGCCGCTGATGTTGAAGATGTTTCGTCCCGCACCAGGAGCGGTAAGTGCAGCCGAGAGAGCGGACACGGCATCGTCTCTGTGAACGAATTCGATACGTTCGTCTGGAGTGAACGGCCACTCAGCTGGCGGCTCTTGAAAGACGGGAACCGCAACACCTGAAATCCGGAGTGCTACCCAGTCAAGGTCCGACTCCACAACAATGCGTTCCGACTCTGCTTTGGAAGCAGCGTACACATCATCCGGGTTGGCGGCGCGCTCCACGGTTATCTCGTCGTCCTGGGGCGTCGTGTCTCCGTAAACGCTCACGGACGAACTGAGCACCAACCGGGCCGATCGTGCTTTGGCCTGCACAGCCTCCACCACCACGCGAGTACCGTCTATGTTGACGTGGCGTGTGAGATCCGGATTAGCCTCCGCTACCGGCGGCAGAATGGCTGCAAGGTGTGCGATGGCATCCACGCCGTCGCAGGCGTTACCAACATCAGAAGAATCCGTCAGATCACCGCGAGCTATTTCAACTCGCGGTTCTCCTTCAAGCCCTTCGTAGTTGACGTTAGGTAGATCAAAGACGCGGACGGAGTGTCCTTGCGCCAGCAGGTTGCCCACGACGAGGCGGCCCATACTTCCGGCGCCGCCCGTAACAAGAATCGTAGACAAGGTTAGGTCAGCACCGTACCGGGGGCGTCAGCCTTGTCGTCTATCTCTGCTGCGACCGCTTCAATCACCGTTACCGTGGCATCGCTTGCTGATGCGACGAGGGCCTTGGCAGCCCTGTTCGCCTTGACCGCGAACGGAAGTCCGGTGAGTGACTGGAAGAAGAACTTCTCTCGGTGAACTTCCATCGCAGATGCCGCCGCTTCCAGTCGTCCCTTGAGGTCATCGTCTAGCCCGCCGGCCGTCTCACGAATGATTCCGATAGCTTCATCGAGCTGATCTTGTGCCCTTGCCAAGTGATTTTTTCTCCCTCTGTAAATCAGGTTATTTCTAGCTACTAGTTACACCGGCACCGAGAAATCCGGCGACGGGGATGGTCAGATAATCGCTCCAGCGCTCTTCTCTCATAAGTAACGCTTAGCGTAAGGCCCTCAGGATGGCCGAAAAACCGTCCTGAGGCAAGCCATCGAGCCCACTATTAAGAAAGGAGCGCTCCCGTTTCCAGGAACACCCCTTTCTAACTAATTCAGGCAATCTCAGGTTGAGATCCGCTTGCGACTAATCGTCTCCGGCGGGTGTCTCAGCCTTGTCATCGGAAGTCGGGTTCATTCCACTATGCCCGGCAGCCTCTTCCATACCCGGGTGCCACACACCGTCTCCGTGGTACGGAGCATCGCCGTGTGAGTGCGGGTCCACCGTCGGGCCATTGTGACCTTTGACGGCATCCAGATCCACCTCCGGGAGGCGGTTGAATCCGCGGGTATCGTAGCGGTCAAACGGGAAGGGCTGGAACTTGGCGAACAGCTTTCCGAAGCGCTGTCGAGTCGGCCGCCTGTCGAGCGGGAACCGGAACTTCTCAGCTCCTGCCCGTTCTACGTGAATGAGCTCGTGCTCACGAGAGCCAAGGCCGTTCACGACGGCCGTGTTGATGGTTGTCTGCTCACTTGCACCTTCGATAGAAGATCCAGCCAGGTCGAACTTGCGATCGCCCGGTGCGTCCACACCAACCTCTTCAGACAGCGAACCGGGGATGCCCGGTGCGTGCTGGGCGGCGTCGACACAGGCCTGGTCGATAGCGACCGGGTCGATGCTGGCGAATACACCGAGGTGGGGAACAATTGGCACGTCGGAGAAGCCGGCGCAGTCACACTTGGGTGATACGTCGACTGCAACGGTGACGAAACCGACGCGGTCCGGACCGACGGCCTTGACGACGCCAAGAGCGCCGTCTGCGATCGCAGCGTCCGTTGCGTCAAAGTTAGCCAGGTTGGGCCGGAAGATACCCCGTGGGTTCATGATGCCCATGCAACCCAGGCAATTGATGCATTTCTCCCGCTCCCACTTGAGTTCATCGTCGTCCGTGACCTCAAACAGGCTGAGCGGGCAGCAGTCTTCAAGAATGGTCCAGTCCGGGTCCTTGGCCTTGCCCTGGAAGTTCTCCGGGTGGAAGTCCATCGCATCGCCGGCTCCGTATTTCGGGTGCCGTCCCATGTGGACGTTGAACTTACCGCGCTTGGACTGTGCGCCAATTCCCAAGTTCTTGAGCGCTCCGCCGATGACGCCCATTCCGTGGCCCTTGAAGTGGGTCAGGGTGATCAGCACGTCCGCTGCGGCGATCGCCTGTGCAACGAAAGCCTCTTTAAGAATGTAGCCCTCCGGGATGTCGACCCGGTAGTCGCTGGTCCCAACGTATCCATCTGCGCAGATGAACGGGCAGTTCAGCGTGGTGGCATTGAAACCGTTTCGGGAAGCCGTCTCAAGAAGGTCAAGCTCCGTGGCCCGGCTTCCGTACGGGTTATAGGTCTGGGTCGTGGTGTCGCATACAAACGGTCGGCCGCCCAGTTCCTTGATGCGGTCTGCCAGCGCCCGTGCGTAAACAGGCCGGAGGTATGCGCTGCTGTTCCACTCACCACAGTGGACCTTGATGGCGACGACGTCGCCCTCGTTGACCAGCTTGTCCAGCCCTGCGGCATCGAACACGGTCAAAGTCTTCGCAATGAGACTCGTATCCGCCGAGTCACTGCGGGCGTCCATGAAATAGACCTTCGAGGTCATCGCTGCCTCCTGTAGGGCGGGCGTACCGACGTATGTGTTAGCTGTGCTTCAGGTTCCGAACGAAATCGGTCCAACGGCAATTTCCGGGATTATACGCTCGCCCGCGTGATTAGGGTTGCACAAGGGAATATGCAATTTGCTTCGATCACGCTGATGCCGAGACTAGTTTTCGCCTCTGAGTAACGAGGTACGTTCCCCCGGCGATGATCAACACCAGCCCCGCTGTTGTCGTTATTAGTGTCTGGAGCGTTGTTGGAAAACTGTCCCCGGCCGATGGGAGTTCTGCGTCAGGTGTCTCGTCCGGCACGGATGTCACTCTGACCCGTGATCCCAGTCTGAATGTAGAGAATCGACTCAGGCTGGTATTGAACTTATACAGTCCGTCCGCGGTCAGACTGAACGATGTCACGAACTCAATCCACGGCCCTACCGTGGGATCCTCAGCTTTGAGTATCACGATACTCTGGGCGTCTATGCCAACGGCTTCAAGGTCGCCGGGTGCGACCGTGAGTGACACCGTCATCGGGGTGTCCAGAGTAATCCCGGTAACCTCTTCCCCCTGTGCATTGGTCAGGTCGATAGTGAACGACTGTGCCGGTGCGGTTTTGAACCCTTCAGGTAACGGTTCAAAGTCTGCCTCTTCCAGTTCTGAGTTCAACGAGGCTTTCACACCCAGCGCAACCCCGGCCTGAGCGGCCCCCGCAGGTATATCCACGGTTACTCCAGTCGTGAACGCGAAATCGCTATCGCCAGAAGTCGGAGCTGCGATCACAAGCATCGCTCCCTGTGTCGGCTGAATGACTCCGGCTGACGCCTGTGTATCTCCGTCAAGACTCGGCGTATCCGGAATGACGATCGGTTCAGGAGAGCTGGGAGCGATGGGGGGAGGCGCAATCGCTTCTTGGGGAGCGGCAATGTTGGTGACCACAGTGTCCACCATTTTGGTCACCCCGGTTCCAGCCTGGGTCACAGAGGCCCTGACCACAACAGTCCCGGCTCCTGTGGCTCCGTACACAACGGAACTGCCGGATGCCGTGCTTGACCCATTCACCGTTCCAAGACTCGAACCGAATATGAGTGACCAGTTCGCCTCAAACTCAGCTAGGGCTTCGCCCGTACCAGTCACCGGAAATACCGTCAGGTTCACCGAGCTATCGACTTGCACATTCGCTGAGTTGACGTTCATCGTAACGTGATCGAAGGATGGTGCGGAAGCGGAGTCAAAGGGCGTAAAGCCGCTAGAGGCTGCTGAGGCGGCGCCCGTCCCAGCGGAGTTTGTTGCCGTGACGGTGAACGTATAAGTAGTCAGGTTGGTAAGGCCGGTAACGACGGCTGCCGTGTCGGACCCGCCC
>Ga0114996_10005008_pt1 | contig 15699 bp, 16 predicted proteins | sample ArcticOcean_MG_C_4_FD_87039 | JGI IMG/M metagenome (GOLD analysis project Ga0114996, IMG submission 87039) | Marine microbial communities from western Arctic Ocean - ArcticOcean_MG_CB4_134 | ecosystem: Environmental > Aquatic > Marine > Oceanic | place: Arctic Ocean: Canada Basin | collected...
AGCATGTTCTTGAAGTTTCAACCGCTCTGACACTTACGCTACTCATCGTAACCTTTATGATTTCCAAGAAGTTCCAAGTTGAGGCAGGATTTATGCCCATTGATGTTCCAGCAATTCAAATGGAAGATATTCCACTTATAAAACACATCAAAAAAGTGGTGGTACCGGTTAAGCCAACGATTCCAGTTGAAGACCCAGAAGCCGAGTTAGAGCTTAATGTTTTGATGGAATTTCCGAGCTTTAAGGGTTTTATTATTCCTAATCCTCCACCACCTCCCGCAAACTTGAGATCAATTGACTTTTACGCAGTTGAAGTGCCACCAGAACTCATTGGCGGTACAAAAGCTATTATTGACTACATTATCACTAATAATCTTTATCCCAAAGTAGCGGGTGATGCCGACGTTTCAGGAAAAGCGATTGTCACGTTTATTGTGGATATAAATGGTATTCCCCAAAATGTTGAAATTTTTCAGGAACGACCCGCAGATCTTGGATTTGGAGCTGCTGCGGTAAAGGTGATGCAGGCGATGCGTTTCACACCGGGGATACAGCGTGATAAATTAGTAAATGTTGACATGCAACAGGCGATTTATTCTACGACTCGTTAGATTATACCGTTTTTTTTGATGCGAACTTGAATCAATTTCACACTTACTATACGGACTGTGTAGTGATAGTACTTTCGAGATATTTGGATATCTGGATTTCCATTTTCCATTGTATCCGAGAAAAAGGGAAAGTGTCTCGTCTTTGCGAGCGAAGCGAAGCAATCTCATTGTTAATATAAAGAATAGAGATTGCTTTGTCACTGTTTTCCTCGCAAAGACGATATTCTCGGACACAATGCTTCACGTGAATGAGGATTTCATGCGAAATCTACATTACTCAACTTTCCTGACTATCACATATCTCGCGTAAAGGTTACAAGATGTATAAAAAAGTACTAAGTTTATAAAATCACTCCCTTCAATAGCAGACATCACATTTGAATATCTACTGTCTTGCAGTGCTAAGCTTGAGAAGCTATCTTATTTAGTCGGTAAAGAACTATAAATTAATTGAATCAAAGTACAGTAAATCAGCGCAATTTAATGAAAGCACTTCGGATAAAAAATAAAAACCTCTCTTTAAGAGAAGTTAAAAAACCACAACCAACTGAAAATGAAGCGTTGGTAAAAGTTCTCATGGCGGGAATATGTGCCACAGATCGCGAAATAATCAAAGGCTACATGGACTTTGAGGGAACTCTCGGGCATGAATTCGTGGGAATAGTCGAAGAGTGCGAAACCTCTCCAGAGTTGATCGGCAAACGAGTGGTGGGCGAAATAAATTCTGGCTGCGGATATTGCGAACTCTGTCGGAAAAACCTTTCCAGACATTGTGCTGAGCGTGATGTGCTCGGTATTTCCGGTCGCGATGGTGCCTTTGCCGAATACCTTTTACTCCCCGCTTGGAACCTGAAAGTAGTACCAGATTCCGTATCCGACGAAGCAGCGGTGTTTACCGAACCACTGGCAGCAGCGATTGAAATTTTGAGCCAAGTGCATATTCCCCCCGAGTCAACTGTGCTCCTCATTGGGGATGGCAGATTGGCTCAATTGATTGCAAGAGTGCTGAAACGAACATCCTGCCGTGTAGAAGTGGTCGGCAAGCACGTTCTCAAAGTAAAGCGTATGAAAGAATTCCTCCACAAAGGTTATCTTAACAAACAACCTCCCAACGTTCGCTACCCATTCGTAATCGAAGCCTCGGGGTCAACACGCGGCTGGAATACTGCGATAGATGCAGTTGAGCCACGCGGTACGATCATTCTAAAAAGCACTTATGCTAAGAACTTGGATTTCAATCCCGCACCCATTGTCATCAACGAGCTTAACATCATTGGCTCACGCTGTGGGTCGTTTGCACCTGCCCTTCACATGCTCGAATCTGGCTTGGAAGTCGAAAATCTTATTGATGGCACATACAGCCTTGACGATTGGCAGGAAGCACTAAAGAAATTTCAAGAACCAGACACTATAAAGGTGATGCTGAGGATGTCAGACGCTTGACTAATCGAATTGAGTTATCGCAAATAAAGCATCCAATAACAGTTGACCCTCATTTCGATCCTGTAGAGTGGGAATCATTCTGGGAATCAGCGATGAATGGGACTGTTTTTAATTCGCTGAATTTTCTGTCTTATCACCCACCAGAGCGGTTTAATTCGCATCACGTAGTGTTCCGGCGTAAAGGCAATATCGTGGGGCTGTTTCCAGCGGCAGTTGTAGAGGATAAAAAGCTTGGCAAATGTTGGGTCTCACATCCAGGAGCCTCCTATGGCGGTCCGGTGTGGTCGCCACAGTTAAAATATATTCACATCTTATCTATGCTTGAATCGCTCGAGAGTTATGCCAAACAACAAGGTTTCAACCAGATAAAAATGACGGTACCTCCGATTATTTATAATAATTTCCATGACCAATCGCTTGACTTTGCACTTGTCGGGAGCGGTTTTAAGGTCATTAGATCAGAGCTTTCACAAGCTGCGAGATTAGACTTTGATGAAAAGGAATTACTTAGCACTTTTGTAAACAAAACCCGTACTGCGTTTCGTAAAGCCGAGCGCGAAGGCATAAAATTCAGAATGATTCAAAATCCTAATCAAAAAGAGCTTGACCGCTTCTGGGAAATTTTGGTGGAAAACCGAGCGGGGCTCGGTGTAGTTCCTGCCCACAGCCGTGGTGAGATTGAAAGACTGCACCAGCTGATTCCGGATAGACTGATGCTCGCAGTTATTGAGCACGAGGGCAAGATAATCTCAACCATTTGGAATTTTGCCTGCAACCGCTTCACACTACTCGAGTTTTACATGGCTCATCTCGATGAATATCAACACCTTCGCCCCGTCCCCTATTTGACTTACAAATCAATGCTTTGGGCGCGCGAACAGGGATTTCGCTATCTTGATTTTGGAATATCCTCTATTTGGAGCGAGCCTACTTGGGGACTGCTGCGATTTAAGGAAAACTTTCGAGCACGACATTACTTACGTTTGACATATCAAAAAAATCTCTGAGAGTCCTTACACCGTTAATCAGGTACCCACATAGACTGTGAAAAGCAATCGCGAAAGAAATATGTTTCTCAGCCTAATAATACTTGGGATAGCACTGCGTCTGTTCTTTGTATTTACCACTCCCCTGTACCCAGAAGCAGGATTTTTGCCTGGGTATAACGACGAGCCATTGCACCTGAACTACATCCAACACCTTGCCAATGGTAACGGCTGGCCTGTTTATCAACCAACAGGTGATATTGCCATCGATCATCCCCGGGGTGAGTTTGTACAGCCACCGCTATACTATAAATCTGTGGTGCCTGCATACAAAATAGGCGAGTTCTTTCGACCAGGTTGGGGACTGTATACGGTCAGGCTCATGTCTGTATTATACGGCATTATCGCCGGAGTGTTCGCCTATCGCATGGCATACATCTGGACGAACCGCCGCCGAATCGCTCGCTTTACATTGGCAGCCATGATGTTCGCACCTAATGCGGTTATGTTTACATCGCTCGTGAGCAACGATGCGCTATTGATTTGCCTTAGTTCTATGACTCTATACAGCCTGCCGCTTTGCCGTCAACCCCGAATCAGCGGTTTGCGAATCGTAATAACCGGTGCATTTCTCGCCGCTACCATGTGGGTGAAATTATCAGCTATCGTGCTCGTTCCATTGATAGTATTTTGCGTTCCCCCAAAAACAACATTGAAAAACTGGTTTGTAACTTCATTTAAAATCTTCGCTATATTCGCCTTAATAGTTATGCCAATGATAATATGGAGTGTTGCAAACTATGGTCACCCATATCCTGGTGGTGGCGTTCCCATGCAGGCTCAATATCTTCCTGAAGCCGCAATTGGGGTTAGTGGAGGGGCAATTCATCATCCGCTGATGGCAACCAAAATATTCTTACGCACAGCATCCATGCCAATAGCTGATCTCTGGGGTTCAGCATTAGAAAAGATAATATCTGCTATCTGGTTATTAATCTGGGGTATTTTTCTCATAGTAGGCACGACTGTTTCTGTATTTAAGAAAAATCTATCCTACATGTTTGTTGCTGCCGTCACGCTGATGACAGCAGCTTTTATATTCCGCAGCGTATTTCTGTTTCAAGTGGAGTTCAGGTTGTACGCCCCAATCTTCGCTATTCTTTCCATATTGACTGCCCTGGGATACGAACGCCTGAACCTCCCACTGTGGTTGTACGCGATAATATGGTCGGCACCATTTGCCATAATCCCATTTGCATAGAGATTAAAACTTAATCGCAGCTTGCAAGCCAAGTTGATTATTGTCTTTATTTTCCTTGACTCTATCTCCTTCGCTAAAGATGCTGTACTCTATCTTAAACACAACATCAGACGTAGGATAATACGAAAAACCAAAAGCAAACTCAGTTAATTGCTTATTTGTTGATTCAATCGTAATCATATCTGTGGGCGCATTGGGGATGAAAACTCTCTTATCCAGATAATCGAGCCCGCCAAAACGTATGGTTGGTCTATACTTATTGTGAACCAGCTTTGACACCTGAATGAAATATCCAGACATTTCACCATCCTTAAACTTGGCTCCTGCGGAGTCAGGATTTTGTGAAGTAGCGGAGGAATATTCGCCATAGAAATCGGCAATTTCAGTATTGAACATAAAATGTGCTCCAATCATATTGACATCAAAATTACTGCTGTCATCCCAGGCACCTGTATAAAAAGATCCTCCAACTTCTAATCCCCTTGAGTTTACAAGCAATATTCTACCACCTAACGCGATATTTTCGTTGTTATCTCTATAGTGCCTGCTTCCTCGCAAGTTATTTCCTGCGCCCAGTCCATTAATTCCATAGAGATCAATACCTATGCTATTATCGGCATTTAGATCTAAATATCCATGTAAATTTACTCCCACATCCTTCCAAGCACTAACACCGATTTCACGTGAAACTTGAGAGCGCGTAATAAGCGTGTTTGCCAGTGGTTCATGAAAATCATCAAAACGATTGAAAGGGACAAGCATTGCACCAATTTTCAGGGCAATGTTTCGCTTAAACCAATAATCTATAAATGCTTGCTCTACAAATGTGTTATCGCCTTTTCCGCCGTGCTCCAGCTCAAATTCTGCTAAAAAGGAAATCTCTTCACTTGCCCAACCCGAAACCGAAAGTGCTAAATAGTGGAGATCAAAATTCTTGGCTTTCTCCTTGGTTTGAAAATACTCAGTATATAGATAACCACCCAATTTAATATCATTTTCATAAACAACTCCCTCTTGTGACTGATCCTTACCATTAGGATAGTATCTCCCAAAATTACTTGAATTAATGGCTTGATTGAGGTATGTACCAGTAAATCCAAAGAGCTTAGCTTTGCAAATTTTTGGGGTAACATCTGACGAGTAACTGGAGCTGTAATTGAATTCTTTGCCTGTTTCAGCAATTGTGGTAATCACGGTTGATAGTAGTAATAAATTCACAACTATTGCCGTTGAGGTAAACGATCTTTTCAAAATTAACATGCTTTGTAATAACTAATTTGTTTAATTCAATCCCATTTGATAGACATGTCTATCAATAGCAGAAAATTATAGTTTCAGGTGTTAATTATCAACAATAAAATTAATAATAGATCAAGATATGTAAAAAATAGTCTAAATACTTTGGGTTTTAAACTCAGAGCTACCAGACCGCCGGAAGCTCCAACCAGTCCCATACTACGGTCAGTGATTTCCCCGGCTCATCAAGGAAGGGATAATGACCAGCATTGGGCAGGATTGTGATTTTAGAGTCCTGTATCAATTGATTCATACGCTTGCCAAGCTTTACGGGAACGGCACTGTCTGTTGAGCCCCACAATAGAAGTGTTCTCGTTTTGATTTCACGCAATTCCAAAGATAAGTCTTCTCGGATAACTCGACCAAGTATCCGTCGCATTACGGGTGAAGCCGCTTTCCAATCAGCGGATCCAAGTTTGCTTTTTCGTGCATGTAGTTTTTCCTTAAGCTCTCCACCTATCAAATTACCGAGCCGATTAATTGAGCGAGACAAAAATAATTTAGCCCAAACCTTTGGACTTCGAGGCAGTACCAATCCAGCACTATCGATCAAGACCATTGTGTTTACGTTCTTTGGATATCGGTGAGCAAGTCCAATCGCAACTCTTCCGCCAAAACTATGGCTGATAATGTCAACGATTTCTAAACCGTTCAGATCCATCCATTGGTGGACAGCTTCTACATAATCCCACGTCCCCCACTCATCCGACGGCTCAGGCGAATTGCCAAACCCTGGCATTGAGATAGAAACAGTTTTTCTATGCGCACTTATCGGTTGTATGAGTGAGTTCATGGTTGTGCAGTTCCCGCCCCACCCATGTAGAAACAGCACTGGAATTCTCAATTCACCAGCAATGATATGCTCGATGGATTCCAATGGATAATCAATCTGCAACCGATTTTTCCTCATTTTGAACGACGACATCACTCCAGAAATTGCTGACAATCATGTGCCAATCATTACCACCATATTTCAATGCATTAAGCCACTCTTCTGGAAGTAAATCAACATATCGCTCGCTAATATAACGGTCATCCATTAATAAAATTACACCTCGCTCGTCCTTGTGTCGCAGCATCCTACCTGCAGCTTGGATGACCTTTTGCATTGCAGGCATAATATAGGCGATTTTCTTGCCGTCCTCCCCCATGCTCTGCCAATAATATCGCAACGCCTGACGGAATGGGCTTGGCGGCGGAAGACAAGGTCCCACAACGGCGACACCCACACAAGAATCCCCTGTAAAGTCAATTGCCTCGGCAAGCCTTCCCCCTGCCACTATTAATGCCAGACTCGTCTCATTGCTCGATTTTAGCGACTCCATAATTTGTTTGATTTCAGCCGCTCCCATACCTCTTTGCTGCACCAATAATTTTACATCTTTGCGGTAAATATATGGTATTATCAGGTCAATAAACTTAAACGATGGAAAAATCGCCAAATACCCGCCTATTTTTAGAGAACAAAATTCTGCTAATGTTCTGCCAATTTCTGGGGCACATTTTTGCCTGGATGTGAGCCGTGTATCTATGTCTTTTGCCAGCACCACCTTACTATTCTCTACTGGAAATATAGAGCTTGAGCAAAGTTCCTTTAACGATCTATCGTCAATACCTAAAGCTGAACGGTAATATTGAAATGGTTGAATTGATCCAGAAAAGACAGCTACCGATCCAAATCCTGCGTTTACGTGTCTGAAATGATCCGCAGGATCGAGACACATTATCCCTATTTCTGTGCTGTCATGAATGCCGTAAAATACATGGCTACTCCGGTCATATTTTAGCAGCTCGTTCATAAATTTCACATTATTATTTATTTCAAATAGCAATACCTTTAGGTCAGGGTCAAGTTTATCAATTGCTCCTATCATTAATCTGCCCAACCCAATTCCAAACTCAAGAGAAAGCTCTGACCAAATACCTTCCGCAGGCGGAATAGGAGCCATCACGTCTCCTTCTACATCTCGCAGCAGCATTTGAATCGTCTCAACGAGAGATTCTGTCAGTCTAATCATCTCCTCGTACGTCTCATTTTCCGAAAATTGCCAGCGATCTTCGATCAACAGTTGTAAACAAGTATTAATTTCTTTTACATCGATCTTTAAGCTAAATATATCTTGCCCACGTTGCACGAGGTTGTGCGCTTCATCTACCAACAGAGTCCAGTGTTCATATTCAGGTTGGCGAAACACAGATAGGCGAGCAGATGGATCATAGACAAAATTGTAATCCCCTACAATTAAGTCAGCTCTTTCAATCATCCATTGCTGAAGCTCAGTCGGACAAAGTGTGTGTGATTCAGCAACATCGCACAATATCTCTTCGTTGATTAGGTTGCAATCTAAAAGCTCTGCGGGAATATCTTTGTCTGTAGGGCGATGGATCGGAGCTTGCCTTCGCTCACAATGTTCTGCTGAACAACCTTCAAGCGATGGGGTACATAGATCGTCTCGCGATGCTATAAAAAGGACTCTTAGATCGTCACAGTTTGGAAGAATTTTATTCACAAATTTCCATACCGGATCTTTGCCGGTACCTTTGGCGGTGGCGTAATAGAGTGTACCGCCCGCTGAAAGAGAATGTTTCAGAGCAGCATATAACATCGTAGCCGTCTTACCATACCCTGTTGGAGCCTGCCATAGCAGGTTCGCACCCTGCTGTAACACATCTTTAATATCTTGAATCATCTCGCTCTGTCCGGAGTGAAATGATATTTCTGGCCAACGTAATTGGGAAGCAAGTTTTGCTCGCCTTGCCTTGTCAGCCACCGCGATAGCTGCCCTATCCTCGAGAAAAGCGATATAATCTTCTAAGCGATTTTCAATTTCCGTACGATCCCAGTCAAACTTCCAAGTCTTAAATTCGCCATCGCAAAGATTTAATACCTTAACCTCACACTGTACCTTTACAGGTACTGTTAGATCATCAATTGAATACGTCATATCCAATAAATATGCATAAAGAGATGCCTGTAGTCGGAAATCTGCCATGCTTGCAAGTGTCAATTCATCAAGACTACCGGAAGGGAGCACCACCGTTTTGAACTCTGTTATGATGCTATGGGAATCCGTCTCACAAAGAATGTCGATTCTACCACGAAGTTTTAATTGTGTACCAGATTTCGAAATATACTCACCTGAAAGGGCGACCTCAGACCTGCAATCTTTGCTATTCTCTACGAGTTCAATATGCGCTTCAACGCCAAAATGATCTCGAAACGGAATATTCCCTCGGCTTTCGTGTCTTACGGGCTCATGAGTTGAGGCGATCTCTCGAACAGATGCTTTGAATTGATTTGGTTGTGAATTCATGACTGAGGAGAATATGTGGTTTGCAATTGTCCAGTCATATGGACAAGTAAATAAATTGGAATAGACTGTGGAGCGAAATATCTAATCCTGCTTGAAATTGCATTTAATATCAGATATGTGAATCGCTCATCAGCAAACAATCCGCTAAATTCCCTTTATTTTAGGTGTAGATGATGTAGATAAATAAAAACAGTGAGGATAGCCCCCACATCACTCCACCCGTAATGCGGTGATTAGCAAATATGGCATAGTCAACTGAGAACAACCGTTTTGCTCCATTATGTTTATTGCCAAATTTCCCCCCACTTAGCCAAGTGTTTCCAATGGCATTCCATTTAATCAAAAGACTGGGAATGAAGAATATCAGCGTCCCTACTATAAATAGTATAAGGCCTGCGACAAGCAACAAATCAGTCAGTACTGTAAGAAAGTTCATGATCTCAATATTAATAATTTAGTGTACTGATTCAAAATATTTATTCGTGTACCATAGTTTCTAATGATACCTTTGTAGCTAAAAACCAATGGTATAAATATATAGTTTATACCGACTAACTTGCAACCAATGTTTTAAAAATAGCGCAAAATATTGAATATTTTTTAGTTTATCGAGCAACGAATCGAGCGAATCACCAATATCCCTTTTTTTTATTGGTGCTTTGGGTTTTCCATCTTTATAAACAGCCAGCATGTTTTCTATCTTTTCTCTCATATCACCGTTTGCTGTTGTTTCGTAAAGCGTTTTAAGGAATTCTATCACCATATCTCGGTGTCCCAGCCCACACTTTGAAAGCCGCGGCTTGTTGAACCACGTTGGGTGGTGCGTTAGGTCGAATTGCTGCCTTAATCATATCATCGGCTGCACCGCTCTTGTCATTTAAGTAAAACAATTTGATAAATCCACTATAATAATACATTTCCCACTGCTCTGGAACAGCTCTTATCCCCTTATTCAACAATTCTATAGCTTCGTCAATCCTGCCAAATTCCAGCCCAAGGTTAATTGCACCTTCATAATATGGAGTTACAAATGTTGAGTCCAAATCCGTCACCATATTAAGTAACTTAGTCAAATGTATCGCATCATTACGATGCTCATTAGAAAATAGTAATTTTTTAACGGCAATATTCTCGCCAAAATCAATATTATGAAAGCTTTGAGCAGAATCGTATTTTTTCTCTCCTACGTCCTTGTCATGCTCAATATGATTTTTTTCAGTTCCATGGGCATGGTGGTTGTGAAAGGATGCCATATAAAATATACTGAGTAGCCAAAGCAGATCAGCCGCCACAGCGTCATCCCCAAGCATCAGTCCATGCAGTACTCTAATATCTGGAACATAGAGCAAATTGGTCGTGTCATTATCATCCTCAACAGCCTCAATCCGATTTTGTAATACCACAATCAGAATTAAACAGATTACGATGAAAAATGCTTTGAGCAGTGTCGCTTTCATTATGCCAAATCACGGTTTTTAAAAGCCATAACTGCTATTATTAGCACAAGCCCACAATAGACAATACCATATAAAGTAGGGAAAAATATTTGTTCCCAATTTATCTCAATAGCATGTGTCGCAGCATAGCGTTTATTGAAATATGAAAGGTGAGGAATGATCGTATACACTATCTCCAACACAGGTCGCATAATGGTCTTCGGGTTGTTCTCTATAAATACTCTAATGTCCCAGCTAAACCTACCGATGATAAAAAGAGAGATTGAAAACATCGCGCTGTAACTTGGCGAGGCGAACGCCGAAAACATTATCGCCACCGCCGCAATTATCAATATTTCCCATGAACTCAGGTATATCGCCCATACCAACTCCCAAGTAGGCATAATATTGAAAAATGTGAGGAAAACAATCAAAAACAGGCTCATGCCATAATATACAGCAATAACAGCAGTAGAGAATCCCAAATATTTTCCCACCACAAACTCCCACCGAGCAATTGGCTTGGCAAGGGTGGTCAAAATAGTATGATGCTCAACTTCGTTCCAAACCAATACAATCCCAGCAAACAGAGCTATTATCACCCCAATCAAGACTGTTATAGTCAAACCCAGATCGGTGATTATCTTGCCCTGCTCGCCGAGCGACCAAATGCTGACAACCCAGGCAAGTATTAGCATAGCGACCGCGAATCCCAACATGTGAAGCATGATTTTGTTGCGAATAGTCTCTTGAAAGGTGGTGTGTGCAACTGCGAGGATCCGATTTATTCCGTTGATTTGCTCAACTCCTGTAGAAAGACATCTTCCAGACTCAAGCGACGATCTTCTATTGATTTCAAATGTATTAAACCCTGACTCGCCCAACCTAAAATTGTTTTGAAATCCCTCTCATTCTCTACTTTGATACTACAGCTATTTGAGTCATGAAAAATTGTGGTTTCAAGGTTGGCAATCTGCCGTAAAATATCCCTATTGGCAATCGGGGCAAGTCGGATATCCCAACCTGATTTTGTAGTTAGCAGCTCATTTAAGGTTCCCACTGAGTCTAACTTGCCTTTATTAATAATTCCAACTCTATCAGCTATGCGTTGTGCATCGTCCAATATGTGTGAACTAAAAAATATGGTTTTTCCACGCTCCTTTAAATTCAGAATTATGTGGCGAAGCTCTGCCCTTCCCGCAGGATCGAGACCAACAAGAGGCTCGTCGATAATTAATAACTCAGGATCATTAATTAACGCTTGAGCAAGTCCAATTCGCTGTAACATTCCGCGAGAAAACCCGCGCAATGGATCATTTTCTCTACCCTCTAACCCAACCTGTTTGATTAACTTTCGGCTACGATCTATTCGATATGATTTATTTATGCCAAACAATCTTCCTGCATAATCAAGAAGTTCAAGCGAGCTGAGAAAATTGTAAAAGTGCGGAAGGTCGGGTAAATAGCCAACTTTATATCGTGATTGTGGTTTTCTTGAATCAATTCCAAATAAAGATGTACAACCAGAAGTGGGGCGTGCGTGTCCAAGAAGTAATTTTATAGTGGTAGTCTTACCCGCACCGTTCTGCCCAAGGAAGGCAAATACCTCACCCGCAAAAACGTTCAGGTCGAGACCTTTTACAGCCTCAACCGAACGTCTTAAAACTCCAACTCGGTATATTTTGGTGAGATCATCAATTTGAATAACTACTTGGTTATCCATCAAACCGAAAATGTTTATTCATTAGATTCCTGCAAATACAAACTGTTTAACTAAGCCAATAAAGGAATCCGTTCATACCAGTTCTCTAAGTTCCGTGAACCGTACATGTAACTTGACCGGTTGTCATCGAAAACGCACCTGTTGTTGGGCAAGTTGGAACTGCACCAGTTGAAAACATTGAATCATCAACATCGCCAATTACCGCATCCTCTAACCAATCAGCATTGGTAGGGTCATCTATCAGCAGCGAAGCATAAGTCATGGCAACAGCCAATGAAATCGCACCACGATTAGAAGCACACTTAGCACCGTTCGCTGAGTCGGAAAGGTTGATAAACTTCGGTACAGCAACGGATGCCAGGATACCGATAATCACTATTACCATAATTAGCTCTACAAGCGTAAAGCCGTGGTCGTTTGAAGGTCTAAATTTCTGCATTTTCTTCTCCTACATATTATTGTAAATTAATTTAAATATTTTGAACTGATAATGTTATTAGTGCGAATTGTGTGTCAGTTCTGAAAATATGTAATGCAAGAGACGTGCCAACTAACTGAGCATCAATCATTAATCCTATATATATAATATCTTAATAAAAAATGCTGGTCATTTATAAGAAAAAATAGAAATGTATAATAAATTAATATGTTCAGATATTGAACACTATTTTGGTTATAATCTTACAACTGTTCATTAATAGAACAATTTATAAATATCTATTTAAATGAGAATTGCCTATTTTGACAATGCTTCAGCCACCCTTCGAACTCTACATCGGATGCTATTGATGCATTTATGGGATGGGTAATAATTCGGCTTGAAGTGATATTCCTCCCACTATTCGGTATCACAATTCCCTCAAGAAAGCTCCCATCGGGCTGGGGTCTGACAATCAGTGTAGAATTTACCACAATTGGTGAAGGAGTATATACTCTTCTGCTGCTAGTAAGAACAATGTCCAACTTGGGAAAGGTGGGAATGAGATCATTTAGGTCACTCTCGCTTAAATCAGTCAGTAATATGATCAGATCTGTTTTGGAAGGAACGGTAGCTCTAATTTCCCTCAAAGCTGAATCAAGGGGAACGGTCATCCAGCTATCCATACCAGGGATTCGCTTATGCGGAAAGTGCTGTGTCAGTCCCGTGAGTGCCAGCTTTACACCATTGTGCTCAAGCTCAACCCACATTGGAAATATCGACTTTCCCGTAAGCTCATCAACAATATTAGCACATACAAGCTCCATTTCTGCCGAGTCAGCTATTTCCTTGATAAAATCAACCCCATAATAGAGGTCTCTGGTTGCCACCAAGGCGACTTCGGTTCCCATTCGACCCAATGATAGAATCGCACATGCACTACGCATACGCCCACCCTCGGGGTCTAAATCGAGCAACTGACCACAATCAACACCAAGCAGATTGGTTTGCTGAAAAAGTTGACGCATTAGAGTTGCTCGACGAGTAATTCCACCTCGCTTAGCCGATGGACAGGCACATCCATTCAGCTTACCTCGGAATCCGCCTGTAACTAATATTGTCAAGCTGTCAGCTGGTGTACTTGCCGAAGCCTCTATCTGGAATAGAAAGCACAACAATACTATGCACGACCAAACTTTTACATTTCCAATAGTATTGGTTAGAATGGAAGGTCATCCTCGTATTCACCGTTGTCTGCCCCGGGAGGTGTACCTTTATCGGCGGGTTGTCGGGATTGTGAAGGTTGCTGATAGCCCTGTCCCTTAGAGTCTTCTCTTCGACCAAGCATTTGCATATTATTACCAATAATATCGGTTGTATATCTTTTAACCCCTTCAGACTCATAGCTTCCGTAGCTTATCCTACCTTCAATGTAGACTTGGTTGCCCTTTGACAGATATTTTCCACAAATTTCAGCAACTTTACCGAAAAATACTATTCTATGCCATTCAGTGTGATCTTCCCGATTACCATCTTGGGTTTTCCGACTTTCTGTTGTGGCAAGCGAGAATTTTGCGATTGCGAGCCCACTTTGGGTATAAGTCAACTCTGGATCTTTCCCAAGATTCCCAATTAGCATAACTTTATTGATTCCTTTTGCCATAATTTTATCCTTTATTAATTAATATTATAAGCATTCTTATTATTTCAGATCTTCCGGCTCAATTTTAGATGGTGTGAATTGAAATCGCGTCCACAACACCGGAACTCCAGCTCCTACCAAATTTGCCAGTGCATCACTGACAGAAGATACCCTGTAAGGAACATAAAATTGCAACAGCTCATTAGCCCCACCTACAACCCCACCAATTATTACTGGTACCCACCACGATAACTCGGATTTTTGCAACCATCCTGCTACAGCGAGGTATTTCATCAGCAGAATAGCGAGAATAGCATACTCGATAAAGTGCAGGATCAAATCAGGTCGTATTGCTCTGTATTGACTTAAAAATCTTGTGCTATATGACTGACTTGATAGAATAAATGTCAATACCATGTAAGCTATTGAGATCCATAACCAGAATGAAGGCTTCAATTTACGCATCATATAGCTCTTTAATTGCATAGGGTAAGCAATCAACTATATCACCTGCGAGCATACCATGCTGACCCTTTTCCATTGATGCGCGATCTCCAGCTTTGCCCATAATAAATGTTCCTGTCCATGCAGCTTTTAGCGGATTTAATCCTTGAGCAATAAATCCAGCAATAATTCCCATGAGTACATCACCACTTCCGCCAGTTGCCATCCCTGGATTACCGGTCATGGTTACAAATGTGCTACCATCGGGTGCTGCTATCACAGTGGACGGACCCTTTAACACAATTATTGTCTTCCATTTAATAGCAAATTCTGAGGCAATTTTTAATCTGTCCTTATATAGTTCTTTCATACTAATTTCAGCGAGCCGAATAAATTCTCCAGTGTGCGGTGTTAATACGCAATTATCGGGCAAATTATTTAGAAGTTTCCGATTTTTAGATAGCATGTATAATCCGTCTGCATCTATTACCGTTGGTAGATTAGTCTTTTTTAGAATATTTGTTAATAATTCCTGTGTTTCAGGGTGACGTCCCATCCCTGGTCCAAACGCAAATACGTCCGCCCATCCCAATAGCTGAGTGACATTAGGTAATGCTTCTAATGAAAGATATCCAAATTCTGTTTCCGGTAATCCATGTGTCATGGTTTCTGTCAGCTTTACTTCCATTATCTGATTCAATGATAATGGAACCCCAACAGTAGTCAGCCCCGCTCCACTACGGATAGCTCCTCGTGCTGCCAGAGTTGCCGCACCCGTCATTCCAGGCGAGCCTGCCAACAAATAGACAACTCCGACATCACCCTTGTGCGCAGTCGGATGACGACGTGGAATCGAGAGCCTGACATCAGAGGGCTCTACCAATTGACAACTAATATTTTGAGCTTTTATTACCTGAGGAGGTATCCCAATATCTGCAATGCTGATTTGTCCGGACAGCTCCTTTCCTGGAGAGAATATCAAACCGCACTTTAGCAGACCGAATGAAACGGTGCGATCTGCAGAAACTGCTTCGCCAGCGGTCTGACCGGTATCACCATTCACGCCTGAGGGTATGTCAATCGATAGTACCGGTGCACTAATCTCGTTAATTTTGCATATCACAG
>Ga0114996_10005017_pt1 | contig 15673 bp, 16 predicted proteins | sample ArcticOcean_MG_C_4_FD_87039 | JGI IMG/M metagenome (GOLD analysis project Ga0114996, IMG submission 87039) | Marine microbial communities from western Arctic Ocean - ArcticOcean_MG_CB4_134 | ecosystem: Environmental > Aquatic > Marine > Oceanic | place: Arctic Ocean: Canada Basin | collected...
CTTAACCTTAACAACCCAAGCAGCCCCTTCTCCCCCGCTCCCCCTGCGCAAGCAAGGAGCGGGGGAAAGGGGGGGAACCGATTTCCCGCCGTCAAAGCCGAATACTTCAACACGCCGTTACGCAGCGGGCTATGAATCTAGGCACCCGAACCTAATATTCAATATTGACGATGCACTACCTTATCATCACCAGCCGGTACGTTCGCACGGACCCGGTCGAGTCTCTTCCTGAAAACCGAGCCAGCAGTAGCAAATCCGGATCGGCAGCGTTCTCGGCCAACGATGCGTCGATTTGCCGGTTGAGCGCCGGACGCTGGTCGGCCGCCAGATCCTTATCAATCACCAGGAGGTGAGTGAACCCCGAGCGTCGCAGCCGAGCGATCGATTCGCCAGAAGAATTTGGCCGTGGCGGTTGATACGTCACCCGACAATTCAGTAGACACGTACGGGGATCCTGACTCAGAACATGGGCGTGGGGCGTCAGGATCGAATTAGCGGCCAGCGTCACGCGACACTCGGGCAGGTGACGCAGCAAATACTCGTCGCGAGTTTCGAGCCCGATCGCCAGTGGTCCGTTGTCGTGATGATTGATCGCCGCCGCAACACACGAGATCGTGGCGATGGCCGCAAACGATACCGCCACAATCACACGGGGCACGATAGGGAATCGGCACACTTCGATCACAACCCATATCGAGGCAATAAGCAACACCGAGAGCATCGGCACAAGCGATAGAGGCAATGAGCCGATGGCATAGCAAAGTCCCACGTAAATCCCCGCCACAGACATTATCGCACCAACACCGCGCAGCCTCCGCACGAGCACCAATCCCGGCAGCACCGCGACGATCAGCGGGCAGGCCCAGAGAAACTGCCCTGCCGTTGGCAACTCCCCGATGCCGATCACCGGCCCGGAAAACGATCCGCCGTGAACAACCCGCCATAAGAGCATCGCCGCGCCAGCAACACAGAGCATGATCGTCATTCCGCGAAACAGCGACTCACGGCGCTGTGCGGTTCGCAATGCCATGGCAAGATGCACAACCATCACCGCGACGAACAACATGATTCCGGCCCGATCAACGATCGTGGCACCGGCGAGCATCGCGCCAGCAGCAAAATACCATGACGTCGGTTCATCACACGCCGCCGCACGCCACCACGCCGAAAGGGCCAACGCGGCGAACATCATCAGCGCAAGCTGAGGGGTAACGGTCGACATCTGGGCGATGACCACGGGCGTCGCAATCATCGCGGCGCCAACGACGTTCGCCCAGGCATGTCCTATCAGCGGCCGCGCCAATAGCGTTCCGGCGCGGCACCGACCAGACCAATCGCCCAATGAAAAACTCCGCCGGCGGCTGGGGTTCCCAGTGCCATCGCCCAGGCGGTCCATAACTCGGACAGCCGCACTCCGTCATCTGTCGCCATGTGTGTCGCTGGATCGATTGTTCCTCGAAGCAGCCACTCTTTGGGCGCGGCCAAAGTTCGGGATAACGACGCGACGTCAATCGCTGGGCTCAACGCCCCGGCAAGCGACACCAGAGAGGCGATCCCGGCAGCCACGCAGGCGAATATCATCAACCAGCGCGGCGGGCTTGGCCATGCTGTCAAGGACGCTGCGGCCAGCGGCAATCGACGTAGGTCGATCACCCGGCTTTGCCACGCAGACAACCGCGTCGCGATGACGTCGAACATTCCCCAGCAGAGCGCAACGCAGGTCAATGGCACGATCACCTGCCGCTGTAGCCAGCCGAACTGTCCTAACGCGGCCAACACTCCGCCTGCCACAAGAAGCCCCAACGCGATACCCCAGACGCCCGACTCCAAGGCTTCTGTCTCGTCTGCTATTGCAAGTCGAAGCAGCGGCCGACCGATTCCATAGGCGGCCAACAGCAATATGGCTGCGGCCCCTAGCGTTAGAAGATGATCCCAAATCATGTACAACTCGATCGCCTCGTGCGTCTTACCACGCGATTAAGCTCCAGACCGTAGCCGCCAGAACACCAACGGCCCACATCGCTAGCGTCCAGGCTTTCCAAGCGACGACTTGCGGCTCCTTGGGCGACGCCGGGAGTTGCGGTTGCAGAAGAGACTCGGCAACGAGACGTCGGGCACGATGTACGCGGCTTCGTGGAGTCGGTTTCGATGGCTCTGATTGTCGCAATGGGGCGATCATCTGGGAGGTTCTCCGACCAGTCGCAACAGCCCGTCAAATCGATCAACTCGCAAGTCCGCGTCAACTCCATCGTCAGTGCTGACCGCGATCGGACGCATGCCGACACGCTGCGCTCCCCAGAGATGCTGTCGATCGCAACCGACAAAGGCTGCGGCCTCGGGCGTCAGGCCCAGTCCGGCAAGCCCGGCTTCGTAGCACTCTGGGTCGGGCTTGGCATGTCGCACATCGCGGGAAGAGATGATCGTTGAAAAATACTTCGCCAGCCCGATTCGTTCCAGTCGCTGGTTGAGATGTTCGGCGTCGAGCGTTGAATCGCCCAAGACCCCCAACACCATCTTGCGAGAGGCGAGCACCTGAAGTGTCGATCTGACTCCCGGTAGCGGTTGCAGGTCGGTGCCCAACTGACGGCGCTTCGCCTGTGCGGCGGCGGCGACTTCATCGACCTGACCGCGCGAGAGCCCGACTGCTTGCAAGAATGTTCGCAACGTCGATTGAAAATCGCGCCGCCCACAGTGTACTTCGGGAAGATACTCGTGATCCCAAACATAGAACAGCGAGGCAAACTCGCCGTGAACGCCGATTCGGCAGAGCAACTGAAACAGCCATCGCCGCCAACAGGTCGCGTCGTAGAGCACGTTGTCGGGCTCGAAAAGCAAGCCCCGCGGCGCGGGCCGAAGAAGATTAGGATCGACACTCACTAGTCCATCGCGATGGCCCACGAGATCTGCTTCGTGGTGCATATCGACAAGCGTCCTACTACGCGGGGAGTGCATGCTTGCCAGAGTCCTTTCTGGGAAAGCGTCTCGATCGAAGTGCTATTTGGTGTGAACTGCTTCAGCCGACAGCTTTGTTTAGGTCTGGCTATAAGACCGATTAAGATCTGCCATTCGCTGCCGCAGCGCCGGATGGTGGTCCAACAGACCGGCGATTCCTTGCCAGTCCAAATCGTCGGGCCCTAACGCATCGTAAATTGTTTGGGCATGTTCCCAGTCTTCCTCCGACTCAATCGCCAGACGCACATCGTCACGATCCAACGCGGCGGGGACGGGAATCAAGCGAATGTTAAATCGCTCGGGATGGGAATAAATATACCGGGTCACTTGGTCGCGATCCGCGGGATGCTCGGCCAGACGGTTCGCCTCGCGTAACGAGTCGGCCCGACACCATTCGGCAAACATGCCCAACGGCGAAAGAATCGCCGGACGACCGTCCGCCTGAGAGTAACCAACATAGTCGCATCGATGCTGGCTCTCGGCAGAACAAACCAATCGATCAATCAACACCGGGTCGATAAACGGGCTATCGACGCAGACGCGAACCACCGCTCGTGCCTCGTACTCCTGCAACGCATCGGTCAGTTGGGCCAGCGCATCGCCCGAGTCACTGCAGAACACCGGAACATCTGGCGGCACGAGCGCCGCCGTCTTGCGCTCGGCTGGGCTGCTGCCCAACACGACGATCACTCCATCGAGTCGCTGAGAGTCGGTCACCCGCCGGACAACCCATTCAAGCAGCGGTTTGCCGCCGAAACTTCTTGTGTCACGATTTCCCCTGCGGCGGTGCGGTCCGTTTGCGCCGGAGCGAACCTGCACAATTCCTAGTGTGCCGAGCATTTTTTCACCCTCGATCCGTCTACGATGTTGGTATCTTGCGAAGAAAGAAACGTCGCCGCCTTGCGTCTACTGTGGGCCGCTTCGTGCCAGCCGATGCGCGAGTTTAGCACTAGTTCTTTGAAAGCGTCAATACGAAGCTTTCCGATGGCGTATCGCGGCAATGCTAGCACTCAGCCCGGCCAACCGGTCGGCATGCCCCTTGGTACGAGTGACGCGCAACCATGGTTCGAGAGGTTCACGAATGTCTTGAATAAACCCGATGGTAGGACTGTCATCTTGGCCTTGGAGCCCCCATGTCGGCTCGATACAATCCGCCGCCCATTAATGCGATCAAGATATGACCAACCGCCCTGTTTCCGGCAAGATCTGACCGTGACGAAACTGTTAATCACCGACGTTGACACACTCGCGGGCGGGAATCTGGCCGTGTCGCTGCGCAAGCGCATGAATGTCGTGGGGCTCTATCAACGCCGTCCGGTTCAGTACGACGGTTGCGAGTCGCTGCTGTGCGACCTTGATGACTCGACAGCCATTACCGAGATCGTTCGCGAGGAGAGCCCCGATTGGATTATTCATTGTGGACCGTTGGCCGCCTCTAGCTGGCAGTTGCAGTCAGACGCCACTGGGGTCCGCCGCAACGAAGCCGCACTGGCCGGTGCCATCATCCGGGCCGCCGCATCGGTCCGCGCGGCCGTTACCATGATCACAACGGATGCCGTTCTGACCGGCCCTCGGATATTTCACTCGGAAGGAACACCCGCTCGAGCAACCGGTGCCGTGGCAATCGCCGGTCGACGGACCGAACGCGCAATGCTCGACGGTGGTGCGCTGGTTGTGCGGACGCATCTCTATGGCTGGAACACCGCAGGCGAGGCCAGCGGCTGGAGTGCACAAGCGTTTGAAGCGATTCGTCACGGTGAAATTTGGCCGGAAACCTTGGCACCTTACGCCACGCCGATTCTGGCGAGCGATTTGGCATGGCTGCTCTATCGAGCGTATACCATGAACCTGCGAGGCCTGTGGCATATCGCGGGCGCTGAGCGGACCAGCCCGCGGCGATTTGTCACAACGTTACAGTCGCTACTCGGCGTGCTACCGAGTACTGCGCACGCGGTGGGCGATTCATCGACGCCATCGAATGCAGCCACCGAGACATCGCTCGACACACGCCGTGCACGACACGCCTTGGGTCGCAGCATGCCGATGCTCGGCGATGGCCTGTTGCGCTTTCTTGAACAGGCCGACAACGGTCACCGAGACGCTTTACAGCAGGCACCGGTGACGGACCAACTTCCGATGGCAGCGTGATTAGCTAAATCCTCAATGCCGCCATGATTCGCTCATCCTCCAGCGAATCTGCAACGATCGCCGCGCCGCTGAAGTCGTGCGTGCGGCTGCGTCCGCCGGGAACCGATACGACAAAGGCACCCGCGTCGACGCCGGCTCGCGTGCCGTGCTGGCTATCTTCGAGAACCAGCAGATTCGCCGGCGAAATACTCAGTCGCTCAGCCGCCGTAAGATAGATCTCTGGATGTGGTTTGCCGCTGGTGACATCGGCGGCAGTCAGCAGAAACTCGAACCGCGGCTCGAGGTCGAACTGTCCTAAGACCCGCTGAGTAAAAGCGAGTCGGCTGCTGGTGGCGATTGCCTTGGGCACGTCGTTCTGTTCGAGTCGGTCCAACAGCGACAGTAGACCTGGCATGGGAGCGAGGCGTTCGCTCAGCAACCCCTCGAACACCTCGTCCGTCTCCTGCTGAAGTTGCTCGATGGTGTCGGAGAGTCCGTGCCAGTCAATCATGATTTGCAGCGCCACGCGGCCTGGGCGGCCCATCATGGCATCGAGCAGTTCAACCGGACACGGTTTGCCACGACGCCGCAGAATCTCCGTGCCTACTTCTTGATAGAGGTCTTCGGTGTTGAACATCAGGCCATCGAGATCAAACGCGACGGCACGCAAGTCGGGAGAGTCGGGCATAGGGGGCGCTGACTTGGGTTGATAAGTAGGCGGTGTGGTGTAATGACGAAGGTCTAATGTCGAATGAGTAAGTCAGCCGACCGCGTGCGAAGCCAGAATCCTCTTCCGCAATTATTGCCGCGGCACAGACCGATCTTCTTTATGCTCCTCAAGCACTGCGACCAGTTCGGCCAGCATCATGCTTGTGGCACCCCAGACGATATGGTTGGCGAGATGAAAGTGTGGCGCTGAAAACTGTAGTGGACCATGGCTATGCAGGTGTGTCGCGTAATACGCGGAATCAACGAGTTGGCCGAGTGGTACCGCGAGCACTTCGGCGACCTCCTCCGAACAGGGCTGCCACACGGGTCGGTGCTGCACAACTCCAACCCAGGGCGTGACGAGGAAATTACTGCCGAACACATAGAGATCCGTCAGACGCCCTAAGACTCGCACGTCACTGCGAGGCACACCCAACTCTTCTTCCAATTCGCGAACCGCTGCTGCCTCGGTTGTCTCACCAGGCTCGACGGCGCCACCGGGAAAACTGACCTGGCCGGCGTGGTCGTCCAGGTGCGCCGGGCGAAGGGTCAGCGGAATTTTCCAGCGATCCTCTTCCCGATAAAGAAGTATAATCACCGCCGCCCCGCGCGCAGCGGGAGGCACCGGACCGCGATGTCTGCCAAAGCTCAACTGCGGCTCGAAGCGAGCTTGAGCCGCTTCCCCAGGCAGCGGAAGAGCAAGGCGCGCGGCAAGCGAGTCGGGAAGGTCCGAGGCGTCTAACATATCTGCTTATTTTTCGCTTGAAGGCGCACGCATCCGACTGGCCCACGGTGTTGGCGTGGGACGATAAACAACATACCAAGGGTTGCTGTAGGCGATCTCTAGTCCCAGCGGTCGCTCCGCATGGGTCACGATGTAATCGGCCCCGTAATGTTCGCACAGTTCGATGAGCCGCTGCTCGCCGAGCGATTCATCCGCAAGCGAGCCGTGCCAGCTTCTTTTTTCTGGTTCCTCGGGATCGGACGGGTATCGATAGATCGCGTCGATACGAGTCCACCACTCGACAATTCCGCGCGAGTCCTGCGGAATGTCCTTGTGACACACTACTAGCGCCCGCCCAGTTCGCCAGCGAAACGTGCTGGCCTGACGCGGCACGAGAAACTGTGCATTGTCTGCCGTGTTTTCCGCGATCCAATCGCAGACGTCACGCCACCCGTGGGTGTCGATCACCGATTTCTGCGGACGTTCCGAACGCGGGTGCCGGACGTTCACCTGCTCGACCAACCCCGGCGCGAGGCCAGCGCCGACTGCGATAATTGCGGCCACCAATGGCAGATTCGCCCAGCGAGATCGCCGCTCTCGTACCCAGACGATCCAACTACAGACGACCATCGCCACGCCGAGCGGCACCATCGCGTCAGAAAGTCGAAACCAATAGTAACGCAATAGCGCCGCAGCTAGATATTTGTCGTTCAGAGTTGCCAGATTGATAATCAACCCGATCGCGGCCAGGGCGACGGCCCCATGAATCACCGGTCGCAATCGGCGCAAAGGCGAGTCCTTTGGTATGAATCTCGCTAACAAGAACCAACTGATAATCAACGCGGTATGACGTGCAATAAATTGCCACTTGAACTCTGTAAGTATCAAATGATGTTTTAGGCGACGAAACACATAGATGTAGTTTGCCTCGCGAAACGATTCGCCGTCGACGGTCGCGGTTAGCCCAAAAGCTGGCAAAACACCGGGCAAACTCAACGCGAAGCCCACGGTCAGCGACGGTATCATCGAACGAAGCGAGGGACGATCATCGCGCCTCGTCAGCCAGACACCCGCGCAGACAATCAGCATCCATCCACCCACCAACACATGAAACGCCGTGGCAGCACCCAGCAGTATCCACACCCAATTCCATCGTTTGCGCATGAGTGCTTCGAGGCCGAGGAACATGAGCGCATAGGCGACTCCCTTGGCCTCAAGTCCGCCGACAACCCATTCTCCGGCCATGTGGCACTGATCGAGCAGGCAGATCCACAGTGCGGCAGAGAGGACGCTCAGCCACGGTGCCGGCACACACGCCAGGCTTAATCTGCGCCAAGCCCAAGCCAACACTCCCCACGACACCACCCGGCCAATCCAGGCGGTCACGGTGAGCGAGAAGAACTTGGTGAGCCAGCCAAACGACCAATAAAACACGAGGTGTGCATCAGCCGACTCACAGAAGAAGTCACCTTGGCACCAGTCGGGATTCCAATAGTGCTTCGCCTTGCTTAGATAGTGCACCTCGTTCACGTCGGGCACGGGCCAGCCGGCGTAAAGAAAGAAGATCGCCAGGATCAGAAGCCACTCGGCTCCGGCCGTCGCTCGCGAGGTCGGGCTGGGTGCAATCGATTTGGCGCTGAGATTACTCAAGGCGGCAGGACGCAGAACGGAAGGTGATCAAACGCGGACCGGGCCAGTCCGGGTCACAATCGCCATGATAGCGTAATGGGTCAAGCGAAATGCGGCTAGGCGAGATTGACAGGACGACGCCCAGCGAGGCTCATGGCAACTGCTCTATCCAGGCGTCCAATTGCTCGTAGTAGCGTCTTGGTGGCATTTGGTTGTGGCCATAATTCTTGAGCGCGATGAATTGTTTGTTCTCTGTTTCTGCCGCGTCGAAAAGTTGCTGGCCCAGTTTGTACGGAACGATCTGATCGGCCGTGCCGTGCGACTGTAACAGGGGACCCGCGTAGCGACCGATCTTCGAGAGCGAATCGAGTCGGTTGCGCATCAAAAGATTCACCGGGGCCCAGGGATAATGCCCCGCTGCCACATCGGGAAGCGACGTGAAAGTACTCTCAAGAATCAGCCCGCGAGCTCCGTCGCTTGTCGCGAGGTCGACCATCACACCGCCGCCCAACGAACGACCCAGCAACACGATCTCGGTCTCGGGCACATCGGCCCGCTCGGCAAGCCAGGCCCTGGCCGCCCGCGCGTCGGTCAAGATGCCGCTCTCATTGGGCGAACCTTCGCTACGACCGTAGCCGCGATAATCAAAGATCATGACCGACAGCCGCAGATCGGCGTGCAGCACCCGCAACACGTCGGCCCGCCCGGCGAGATTGCCGCCGTTGCCATGAGCAAACAGCACCACCGCACGGGCGTTCTCGTGAGGCACATACCAACCGTGCAACTTGACTCCGTCTGCTGCCGCAAAGTGTGCATCTTCAAACTCAAGCTCGGCAGGATCCCAATCTCCTTCGGGATAGGGCGATGGGGAATATACAAGTTTCTCTTCAAATAACATGAGGCTCGCCACTAACACGACATAGGTGATCAAGACGATGACGGCCAAGCGAGCCGTCGCCCGACGAAACGACTGCACAGCAGAAGGTCGCTGAGAAGAATGCAAAAGCGAGGGACCTCTTGCGGAATAAAAATGACCTCGCACCGAAACTGTGAAGTCGGTGCGAGGTCAGGAAATTTGCGTCTTGGAATCTGGAAATCACCCGACTAGAAGTCGTAATTCGGATTCTCCGGATCGAAATCTTTAGGAGTGAACGCCTTCGTGGTGTCAAGCTTCAAGTAGGTGTATTCTTCTGTCAACACCGGCTTGCCGTTGGCACCGGGAAAGTCATACGACTCGTACCGGATCGGTATGTTTAGTTGGTTATCCACAAACAGCCGAACCTTGTGAAACGTGTGTTTCGGGTGTTTTTCGGGATGCGTTACTTGGATACAGGTCACGCTGCGGCCGTTAATCTTGAGCTTCTCGCTCTTAAAGAACTTGACCTCAGTGGGTGAATCAATCAGTTTGTCCTCTTCCGCGCGACGGATCAATTCGCGGGTCAGATTCAGTACACCGATCGTAGTAATCGGATAGCGCTGATTGCGCATCGCAACGATGCCGTTGGGATCAAGTCGCACCGTGCCGACGAGCTTTTCAAGCGCGCTCGTGCCATGCGCGATCAATTTATTGTTGTTCTGACCTTGGACGTAAATACACTCACGGCCCTTCATTTCGGCCGGGCCGATAAAATACATGTAAACGCTAAACGGCTCGTGACGCACCTTGAGATAGATGTATTCCTTCGGCAACAGCGTCTTGCCGATCCGCTCTCGTTTGATCAGCGTGGCCGAATACCCCTTGATCCCCTCCATGTCCTTTAAGCTGGACCTGGCCCAACGAAGTGCCGGATCGAGCGGGTGCTCTTTGACAGCCTCTTCGGCCGTTGCGATGTGCGGCGCAAAAGAAAGCAGAACAGCGCCAATCGCTGCCAGCGAGGTTCCTCGGATCAGTCGTCTCATCATGATACGCTCCTTGTCGGCGGGACCGGTGGAACAAAAAGCGCACCGCCAACGACCCGTCTCCTGCGACGGCGCTGCGGAGCCCCCCTTTCTGCGTCCACAAGCTGTGGTGACAACCTGCTTCCTACAGGCTGTTTATGTTTCGCAAATCACAAAATCTGCGTTGTTATTTCTCGCGGATTACAAAATCCGCGGCTGTTACTTCTCGCGGATTACAAAATCCGCATCGGTGAAGCCGTTGTTTAGCTTCATGTTTAGGTAGGTGTATTCTTCTTGCAACACGGGCTGGCCGCCACGTTGCTGGGGCCAAGTGTACGACTCGTATCGAACCGGCACATGGGTCTGGTCATCAATGAAAATACGCGCCACGTTGAACCGAAACGTCTTGCGAGGCACCGGGTGAGTCACCTCGATACAGGTCGTGATACGGTTATTCACCTTGGTGTTGTTATAAAACTTGACGTTGCACTCACCGAACTGTTTATCATGTTCGGCCACTTCGATCAACCGTTTCGCGAGGTTCTTAACGCCCACTTCGGTGATCGGATAGCGGTTGTCACGCATCGCTGCCCACCCTTTGGGGTCGAGGCTGATCTGGCCAATGCGCCCCTGTATTATACCCACGGGCTTGGCAATTAGCTTCCCGTCGTTCCGGCCTTGAATATAGAGGGCTTGCTGACCTTTTTTTCCAGATGGCGAAAGAAAATACATATACACGCTAAACGGGCGGTGTCGTACCCGTGTATAAACGTACTCATACCCACTCAATTTACCGTTGATCAGCTCTCGTTTGACGAGCGTGCATTCATAGTCGCGAATTTTCTCGATGTCCGCGAGCCCTCGCTTGGCCATCTGGATAGCGGGCTCAAGCGGATGCTGGCGAGCCTGAGGGGTCGCCTGCTGGCTTTGCTGTCGAAGCTGCGTTTGGCCCTGGCGTTGCGGGGCAGCACCATATTGCTGGGCGTTGGCAGTCTGAAGGGCCGTGGACTGGAGAGAGGCCGCGGCTGCCAAAACGGGAACAACCATCCATTTTGCACTCGTACCGTACTTCATCCATGCGCTCCTTGCGTTATCGGGTACGGTTTCGGACGAAGCGAGGGTCAAGGGCTTCGTCCGGATAACGTGCCTTGCGAGCGGTCCTTGCTCAGCACGATGAAAGCGGCGACCATAAGTCGTGCGGGTCACAACCGCTATCAAGATCAACCTATATGCAAATGGCGGGCCAAAATGCGTTCCCAGGCAGGTCAGCCTTTGCGGAAGCACAACGCAGTGGTGTTGTGTCGGAATATTGTGATAGAAGCGGTCACAACGAACGCACTCCTCACTGGTAGTTATCGCCAATTGACATGGAGATTATTACAATCGCGCCAGCAGTTGCCCGCAACTACCCAAATTACCCCTCTTTTCTAAGCCAGTTTTTTTCGCGTGACCTGTTTTCACTGATGTCCTTTTTTTGGAGAATCTTCGCGTGACCCAACCAAATCTGCATATTACAGGTGTGGTTTCGTTTCCCTATCAGGAAAATACACTGATCGTGAATCTCGATGGGTTCGAGGACTGCCTGATCTTCGACCCGGGCCTTGAGCCGGAGAAAATCTTCGCCTGTCTGGAAGAAAAACAGCTCACGCCGGCGGCGATCATGTTGACTCACGGGCACAGCGATCATATCGGTGGCAACAAGGCGCTCAAGGAGCAGTGGCCCGACTGTCCGATCGTGATCGGTCGCCGGGACGCCGACATGCTGTCTGATCCTGTTCTGAATCTATCGGCCGATTACGGCGTCGAAATCACGAGCCCGGCGGCCGATGTATTGCTTGACGAGGGTGACACTTACACGGCTGCTGGCATGGAACTGAGTGTGCGTGAAATCCCCGGACACAGCGTGGGGCACATTGTGTTCTTGTATCAGGCGCACTCACCGTGGGTCGTCTTCGGCGGCGATGTACTGTTCGCCGGCAGTATTGGGCGAAGCGACTTCCCTGACGGCGATGGCGAATTGCTGGCGCGAGGGATTCACGAAAAACTCTTCACGCTACCGGACGACACGGTCGTGTTTCCTGGCCATGGCCCGAAGACGACCATTGGCCGTGAGAAAAAGACGAATCCATTCGTCGGCGAACCGTCCGGCTACCAGCCGTAACGTTTTACTCACCCGCTGCACCCAGCGAGGCAAGAAACTCGCTCATTTCGGCTGCGGCGTGCGCGTCGCCTTGAGTGCGAGCCTGTTCGATTCCGTCGCGGAGCACAGTCCGGGCTTCGTTGATGCGATCCAGCCTTGTCAGTTGCTGTCCGGCCATGAAGAACGCCGCAACATAGGGCGGTTCGTCCTTGGTTAGCTCATCGAACTTTGCCAGACTTTCGTCGTGGCATTGCTCTTTGTCGAGTTCCATCGCCAAGCTATATCGCAGGAACACATCGGCCGGATCATCAACCAACATCGCTTCAATCTTTTCGCGTCGGGACGGAGTGTCGCTCATGAGAGCCTTTCGGTCTACAAGAATCGCCAACTCCCAATCGTCTCGGGAGTTGGCGATTTAGTGCGATTGTAAAGTAGGCCTCACGCTCCGCGTGAGGAAGCTTCATCACGCGGAGCGTGATGTCTACTATGTAAGCTTTACAGCTTGCCAGTAATCTTCACCAGCGAACCGGGTTTCTTCTTAGAGCCTTTTTTGGCCGTGCCGAAGACCGTCACGTAAAGCGCCCCGTCCTTGCCGAACGCGAGAGCCGACGGTTTGTCGAGTTTCGAGATGATCGCCGACTTGACCGACTTCTTGTCGCCGGTGGAGTCCAGTCGGTACACACCCGCGGCCGCCGGAGCCATCCAAGCGAAGTCGGCCGCGTAAAGGCGTCCGGTCGGACTGTAAGCCAGACTGGCGATGTCATAGAGCCCCGTTTCCAGGTTCATTGTCATCTTACCATTTTTGACGTTATAGAACGTAAGCAGACCATCCTTCGGCTTGCTGATTTCGCCCATTTGGCCGACGACCACGAACTTCTTTTTCGGATCGATCGCGATTCCCACGGGGGCGTCGACTTCCGTTGCTTCCTTGGTGGCAATGGTCGGCTTCAGAACTGGTTTCTTGTCACCCAAGTTTGCCGTCGAAACCCAACCCTTGGTGTCGTCGCCGTTACAGGTGATGTAGATGACGCCGTCGACGATCGCCACGCCATAGAAATTTCCTTCGCCCTTGATCGTGACGCCTTCTTTCGGCTTGATCGGGCCAATCGAGTGCTTCATCGCCGATGCCTTCAGCGTGCCGCCCTTCGACAGGTCATAGACCCTGAGCAACTCCGCTCCGTCGGCCTGTCCGCCGCCACCAACCACCAGCGTATTCTTGTCGGCGAATGCCAGCCCTAGCGGACCAATCTTATAGATCGGCCCTTTGCCGTAGGTGCTGAGCGGGAAGTCCACGATCACGGGAGTCACTTTGCCGGGCGACGCCGGATCAAACTTCACGATCCTGCCGGCGGCACTGTCAGAAACAAACACATGGCCAGTTCCTGGTTGGACCGCCACCCCACACGGATTATCTAGTCCCGTAAGGACCGTTTCGACTTTTACTTCGGCCCGTGCTGCAACCGTGAAAATCACCGCAACCAACAGTCCGGCAAATGCTTGAGAGGTCCATTTCATCGATCAATTCTCCTTGTGCGCTGTGAAAAAAATGCGTGCCGTAATTTCGACTCACTGATTTCGACTCACTGTTCGCCATACCGTGCCGTTACTTCGGCAGCTGTGGCGCCTTGACCATCGGATAGCTCTTGCTGCTCAAGCCTTCCTTAAGAAACGTGACCAAGTCGGCCTGATCTTGCTTGGTCAGCTTAAGCGAAAAAATCTCTTCGTCTAATTGCGGATTCGCGGTGCCACCCTTCACGTAGAACGCCACCACCTCTTCCAACGTCGCGAAGCGACCATCGTGCATGTAGGGTGCCGTGCGGGCGATCTCTCGCAATGTGGGCGTCTTGAATGCGCCTCGATCACCCAATAGCTTCGTTACCGCCTGGCGACCGACGTCGGGCTTCTTGTCATCGATGCCGACGCCGATATTGTGAAAACTGGCGTCGCTGAAGTTTCCGCCGGAATGGCAAGCGCTGCAATTGGATTTCTTGAAAAAGACATTCATCCCGCGCTGGGCAGCGGCTGACATCGCCGACTTATCGCCCGCCTTGAACTTGTCATACGGTGCATCGCCCGAGAGGACGGTCCGCTCGAAACTGGCGATCGCCTTGGCCATCCCGTCGGGCGTGGCGTCCGTCTTAAAGATCGCTTGGAATTGCTTGCGATAGCCCTCGATCTTGTTCAGCCTGGCAACTGCTTCCTTGATCGTGAGGTCCATCTCGATTGGATTCTCCACCGGCCCCAACGCTTGACCCTCTAAGTGATTCGCACGGCCATCCCAAAACTGCAAGGGGTGATAGCCCGAGTTGATCACCGTCGGAGCACTGCGCCCACCGACCTGCCCACGGACGCCGGTGGCAAATCGCTCGCCGTTCGACCAGCCCTTGGCCGGATCGTGGCAACTGGCACAACTAACGGTATTGTCGCGAGAGAGCCGCTTGTCGAAATACAACTGTTTGCCAAGCGTGACTTTTGCGGCGGTCACGGGATTGTTCTTGGGAATCTTCATCTTGGGCAACCCCTTGGGGATCACCAAGACCGAGGATTCTTGACCGACACCGACACCAGTGGTGCAGGCCACCGCAAGCAGAATCGTGCTGAACATCGCTTTTCGCATGCCGTCACTCCCATCATAAGGTGGAACATCTAGGGTTGAGAAACCGCCAACATTGTGGACGATCCCCCGCGCCACAGCAAGAGGGCGAACTTGCGGGGGTTAGCAACTCTGTGCCGCCTCATACGCCGTGATCTTGCCCTCGTGCTCGAGAGTGAGCGAAATGTCGTCCAGCCCGTTGAGCAGGCAATGACGCCGAAAATCGTCGACCTCGAACGAAAGAGACAGTCCGTGCTCATCGGTGATCGCACGCTCGTGCAAGTCCACGCTCAGCCGGTAGGACGAACTGTTCGCCGCTCGCCGAAACAGGTCCTCGACCTCTTCCTCGGTCAGTGTGATTGGCAGCATGCCATTCTTGAAACAGTTGTTGTAGAAGATATCCGCGAAACTCGGAGCGATGATCACCCGAAAACCATAGTCTTCCAGCGACCACGGAGCATGCTCGCGGCTCGACCCGGAACCAAAGTTCCGCCGAGCCAGCAACACGCTGGCACCCTGAACCTCCGGCTGATTCAATTCGAATTCAACGTTTTCCGAACCATCGTCATGAAACCGCCAATCGAAGAACAGAAACTGGCCGAAGCCGGTCCGCTCGATCCGCTTGAGGAACTGCTTCGGAATGATCTGGTCCGTATCAACGTTCGCCCGGTCCATCGCGGCAACGACGCCGGCATGTGTGGTAAAAGAATTCATGCGGTCTTTCTGTGGTCGAATTTGCTTAGAGGGCGCCATTGAAATTCATTTCGTGCGCCATTGTAGCCCGATGCGTCAGCGAGGGACGCGATTGGAAAAGTTTTCCATGCTTCTCCCTCGCTGACGCTTCGGGCTGTGATAATTTTGAAATACGCTATACATATTATCTGATTCACTCGCCTGGCATTTCTCAGGACCGATAGTCCCA
>Ga0114996_10005025_pt1 | contig 15664 bp, 10 predicted proteins | sample ArcticOcean_MG_C_4_FD_87039 | JGI IMG/M metagenome (GOLD analysis project Ga0114996, IMG submission 87039) | Marine microbial communities from western Arctic Ocean - ArcticOcean_MG_CB4_134 | ecosystem: Environmental > Aquatic > Marine > Oceanic | place: Arctic Ocean: Canada Basin | collected...
AATCCGGCCGATCCGCCCGATTTCGAACCGGTGGAGACGCAATATGGCATGAAGATGGTCATCTCACGGCCGGAACCTCACGATGGCACCGTGTTTGTCGACGAAATGAGTCTGGGTTTTCCCAGCATTCTGCAGATTGGCGACACCGAACTCGTCCATGCCAAGGAAGACCCCCAGAAGCTCGCCAATTCCGGTTCGGACTACGAGCATTTCATGTTCCTGACGCCAAATGATGATAACAGCTTCATGATGTTCACTGTTGATTACTACACCGGACCCGACCCGGATTTTTTTGCCAAGCTGGCCGAGATGCGAAAGAAGGAAAAGCCGAAACAAGACGTAAAATCCTATGACACTCGCCCGCTGATGCCGTTTCGCGGCAATGTACGGACCGAAGACATCGTAACCCAAGGAACACAGAAGCCCGTCGGTGAACGCGACGAGCATCTTGGCACGTCGGACCGTGGCGTAATCATGCTGCGCCAGATGGTGCGCGAGGCGATTGATGCGGCGGCGGCGGGGCAGGCGCCTAAGGGGCTTCTTCTGGACGAGAACGCCGAAGGTCTCGTGAGACTGGATTCGTTCGTCGGCGTACGCGCGTCCCCCTAAAGCGCATCCCGCAAAAGATCGACGGTCGATTTAACCGCGAGGCTCGAATTTTCCATGAACACTAAACGGGTCGTCGTTACAGGCGGTAGCGGCAATCTCGGCACCCAAACGATCCGTGAGCTGATAGCGGCTGGCTATCAAGTGATGAGCCTGGATTCCGCACCGCCAAAGGAAAAACTGTTCGAGTCCCGGATCTGCGATTTGACGCATATGGGCGATCTGTATGAGGCCTTAAAAGATGCCACCGCGGTGATTCATCTGGCGGCCTATCAGGCGCCGGGCATGGCGCCGGATTCTGAAGTCTTCGGGAACAATGTCAGCGCCAGCTTTAATATTCTCAAAGCGGCAACCGACAGGGGTGTGCAAAGGGTCGTAATGGCGTCAAGCATTGCCGCCTATGGTTTCCTGTACGCCCCGGCAATGTGGGCGCCCGAATATTTGCCGCTCGATGAAGACTACCCCTGCAGGCCGCAGGACCCCTATTCCCTGTCGAAAGTGTTTGGCGAGCAACTCGCCGACTCGTTTGCATCGCTGAGCGACACAAGCGTGATCAGTCTGCGGGTCAGCGGCGTCAATCTCGATCTTTCATACCGTTCGCTGCCGGAGCGCTGGGCCGACCCGGGGGCGAAAATGGGGACGTTCTGGAGTTATGTCGATCTCCGTGACGCGGCTGTCGCGTTCCGGCTCGCCGTCGACGCCGAGATCGAAGGGCACAAGATATTCAATATCGCCGCGGAGACGAGCCGCTATCTGGAGCCGACAAACGATCTCGTCCGGCAATACCTTCCGGGGACACGGATCAGGGACGGCATGTCGGGCAACTGGGGCGGTCTGGACATAGGTCGGGCACGCGAGCAGCTCGGATTTCAGGCACGGCATGTTTGGCAAAATTTTATCCGGCCGGACGGAACGGCAATCCAAGGCGCCTGATCTCACTCCATCGCTTTCTAATGACGTGACAATGCCGATCCATTCGGGCTTTAATATTTGGAAAGACGTGGGATCGGAAACAATGACAATGAATGTAAAAGTTCAGATCACGGAATATCTGGATATCGATTTACAGAATGAAAGATGGTGTTGCAACCGGTGCGCGCACGATCTTGGAGATGCTCGCGAGTCCTATAAAAAAGGCTGCCTGATACGGGAGCGGAATCCGCAAGAGGTCCATTTTCCGATTGGCCCGAGCAAGGAATTTAATTTTTCGTTTGATCCCAACTGGATGAGGATTATCGAATTTTATTGCCCTGAATGTGCCGTGATGGTTGAGGTTGAATACTTGCCGCCTGGGCACCCGTTAACCTGGGACATTCAACTCGACATCGATCAGCTCAAGAAAAAGCATGGCGTTAAAGCCAAGCCGAAAGCGGCGGCAAAGACCAAGCCGAGACCGGCGGCCAAGACACAGAAACGGGCGCCAAAAAAGAAGGCAGCAAAATGAGTGCCTCGTTAGGCGTTGATATCGGCGGCACCTTTACCGATGTCGTATTTATCAAGGACGGCCAGCTGTATCGGGGGAAATCGGATACGACCCACTACGATCTGAAGGTGGGTTTTATGAACGCCTCCAGAATCGCGATCGAACGTGCGGATTTACAATTCGATCAGGTTTTAAAGGATGCCGATTCGATCGTTTATTCCACAACGGTCGGCACCAACGCCCTCATTGAACGGCGCGGCACCAAGCTTGGCCTTATTACGACAAAAGGATTCGAGCACACAGTACAGGTTGGCCGGGCGCGAAATTGGGGGGACGGCTTACCTACCGAGCAGAAATACGATCGCGGACGGGCAATGCGCCCGGTACCGATCATCCCGCAGAACGCCATTATCGGGATACAGGAACGAATAGATAATTTGGGCAACGTAATCGTCCCCATGAGGGATGAGGATGTGCGCACAAAAATACAGGCCCTTGTCGACCAGGGGGTGCGCGGTTTCGTTGTCGTGACGCTGAATGCCTTCGTCAACCCCGAGCATGAAAAGCGAATCGGAAAGATCATTCTGGAGCAATACCCGGAGTGTTACCTGGGTCATATGCCGGTTTATCTTTCGCACCAGATTTCTCCCAAAGCGGGCGAATACAGACGCTCAATGACGGTGATTATCGACGCATATCTGCGCGACCTCACGGAAGGGCATATTCTGAGATTGTCCGACGAATTGCGGGATTACGGTTACACGAGACCAATATTCGTCGCGAAAAACACGGGTGGTCTCTCCTCGTTATCGCGATCTCAGGCTCTTCATTTGCTCGGCAGCAGTCCGGCATCGACCGTCATTGGATCGGACTATATCGGCAAGGCAATCGGTTACACGAACATAATCGTCTCCGATATGGGTGGAACCAGTTTCGATGTGGGGCTGGTCGTTGAAGGACGGGATAAAGTTTACGAATACGATCCCGTTGTTGACAGATTTAGAGTTCAAATTCCCTACGTCGCGCATTGGTCGGTCGGTGCCGGCGGCGGGTCAATCGCCAAACTGGTAGGCGGGGAATTAAGGGTCGGCCCGGAAAGCGCCGGTTCCAATCCCGGCCCGGCCTGTTACGGACGTGGCGGGCAGGATGCAACCGTCACCGATGCCGATATTGTTCTTGGGTATATCAATCCGGATAATTTTCTCGGCGGTAAAATAAAGCTCAATGCCGAACGCTCTGCAGAAGTCATAAAAACCAACATTGCAGACCCTCTGGGCGTCAGCACCGTCGAAGCCGCGTGGCAGATAAAGCGCCTGATAGACGGGTATATGGGTCAGGAGATGTACCGGATTTGCGCTCTTACATCTGGACAGGACCCCCGCGATTTTGTGTTATTCGCGCTGGGTGGGGCCGGACCTGTTCACGCGGCCGGTTATGCCGAGGGGGCGGATGTCGACAGGATCGCGACCTTCCCGTTCTCTAGTGTGTTTGGAGCCTTCAGTACGCTGACACTGGATGTTCTGCAAACCTACGAAAAAACACTTCGCCTCAATATGTATTCTCATCGCGGCCAGAGCTATAGCACCGAGAATATAAATTTGTTCAACAATGAAGTCGGCATACTTTTGGAATTCGCCCGCCGGGATATGGAAGAAGAAGGGTTCGACTTTAAGGTCATTGAATTCAAGCTCGAAATTCAGATGTGCTATGGCCAGCAACGACAGACACTTCCAATTAACGTCCCCGGTCTCAGATTGGATGGTGAACAGGACATAATCGATCTGTGCGACAATTTTAACGCGGCTTATGCCGAAAAATACGGAGAAGGAGCGTGTTATCCGGAGGCCGGCATGGAGTTGGTGGAGATCCAACTCAACGCCGTGGCCCCCGCTGACAAATATCAGCTCCAAAAACTGAAAAAGCCGAAGAAAAAAGTGAAGCTGGTTCCAAATCACAGGCCTGCTTACTGGGGCCCGGAGCATGGCAGCCTCAAGACACCAGTATATTCGCGGGATGACCTGGTGGACGTGGTTCAGATAAAAGGCCCCGCTCTCATAGAAGCCGAAGATACCGTGATCGTGACGCCGCCTGGTTGGGTGTTCCGTACCGATGAATGGGGTGTCGGGTGGATTGAGAAGAGGTAGCCCCATGGGAAAACTTTTCGACGCGCACGCAAAATTGTTTCCTGATCTCATTTACGAAAAGGATGTGTACGAAAAAAGGCCGGGATGCGATCCGGAACTCATTTGCCAGGGTCTGGAGCCCATCACCGACATTGAGCGCGAAGGCATGAACGGCTTAAGCGATATCGACACCGAGATACTGACTCATAAGCTCAGCTCGATCGTCGAAGAGGCGAGAGACGTCTACATGGCCCTCTCGATTTCCGAAGGAATAATTTCTGGCGACATGAATTGCGGCATTTTTACCGCATCAGGCGATCCGGTGGCGGTCGGCACCGGCATTTACTTTCACACCCTGCTCAACAATGCCCAGCTGAAATACATCCTGAAATATTATCGAAACGATCCGTCCGTTGGCCTGGCCGATGGCGACGTGTTCTTTTTCAACGAAGAGCTCGCAGGCGGCGTCCACAATTTCGACATGTTCACGGCAATGCCGATTTACTGGGAGGGCGAACTCGTCGCCTGGGCGGAGGTTGGCGGTCACCAGGGGGATACAGGCTCGATCACTGCCGGCGGCTTCGCGCCGACTGCCAAATCCCGCTACGAAGAGGGATTTCACATGCCGGCTGTCAGAATCGGCCGGGATTTTCAGCTTCGCCGGGATATCCTGGATTACATGGGCGGCTCGGTCCGAAACCCCCATGTTTTCATCGCCGATTTAAAGTCGAGGGCGGCAACGCTGTTCCAAATTCGCAAGCGTTTCCTGCGCGAAGTCGAAAAGCGTGGTGTCAGCCACGTCGTCGGCGGAATGCGGAAAGTTCTGGTGAAAGGCGAAGAAAACGCCCGGACCCGCCTCAGGCAAATCAACGACGGTGTTTTCCGCTCGATCCTTTTTAACGACGAACACGGGACCTTTTTCGGCCTTACCCGGGTTCCTCTGACCGTATTCAAGGAGAAAGACGAACTCACGGTGCTCGTGCAGGGTGTGTCTCCCGAGAATATAGACGGGCCGTTTAATTCTTCCTGGCACCTGACGCGCGCCGCGACGGCGGTTTATCTCTTTTCCTATATGTTTCGCGGTCTGCTGCCCGCCAATGCCGGGCTGCTCGAGCCGGTGCGTTATTATATCGAGGGGCCGTCGATGATGAACTCTTCGGCAGATTTAGCGCACGGCCTGGCAAATCATACCTGCGCCTTCGTCACCCAAAGCATGTACATGGTCGGCGCCAAGATGTTGTTTGCCAGCCCCCACCGGGAAGCGGTGCAGGCTCCGCAATCCCGCAATTATTCCTTGCCGATCGTCGGCGGGCAGAATCGACGCGGATATTATTCGGTGAACTACAGCGGCAATGCAAACGCCGGCGGTGGTGGCGGAAGATACGACATGGACGGCGAACATGCGCTGGGGTTCTACTGGGGCCCGTGGACCGACGCCGGGGAAGTGGAAGAGCAGGATGAACGGCTTGCTCATCTCGTCCTGGCCCGTCGGCTTGACAAGAATTTTCATGGCTACGGAAAATATCGCGGCGGCACGGCGCTGCTCGAAGTCGCGATGGGACCCTGCGGCGATGACGGGTGTTCCATGAGCTCGTGGGGTAGCTCCGACGTACTGAGTTTCAATTTTGGGCTGTTCGGAGGTTATGCCGCCCCGCCAAATCCGCGTGTCGTGCTACGTAAAACCGATTTGCTGGCCCGTCTTTCGCGGGGAGAGAGTATAGAGCTCGGGCAACATTCATTGCTCACCGACGGTATGCTGGATGCGGAGTATCACCTCACATCCAGCTCAAAAGATGCCGAACCGATGGGGGAAAACGATCTGGTGATCCACAGCGTCGGCTCCGGCGGCGGATATGGCGATGTCCTCGAGCGCGATCCAGCTCTTGTCCAGGCCGATTTAACGGCCGATCTGATCACCAGGGAGGTCGCCGAAAAAATTTACGGCATTCGCTTCCAGGCCCAGACAGGAGAAATCGATCAGGCAGCGACACAGAAAAAACGAGCGGCAATCAGGCGGGAACGGCTTACCAAAGGCAAAACATTCGACGAGTTTATCGGCGGTTGGCTGAAGAAAGTTCCCAACCCGGATGTGATAAGTCGCTACGGCGATTATCCCGATCCAAGATCACCCAATTATGACAAGCCATTCTGGGGCTTATATCACTGATGGGAGCGAGAATAGATCAACTTTACGCCAGCTCCCCCGGCAGTCTGTTTGTGCCTCTAACCTTCCGGTTGGCGTTGCATCTGGAGCAGTTGACCTGGCGTGAGTTTTTGGCGGATCCAAATCTTGCCAGCTTCGCCTTGCGGTCTGCCTCGGGTCTTTTTCAAACCAAAGTCTTTATCAATTGGTTCGATGACTGGATGGAAGCGGAAAGCGCAGATATTGAGGTCAGCCGCGATGATTTAGGACAGGCGCAGCGAGTACCAGGCAGTTATCTGAAGTCGATAGCGGTTGCCGACGTGCTGAAGAACGATCCGTGCAAGACGGTGCTGGATGTCACAAAGCGGCTTTGTGCGGAAGTGGGCGATAACACGGCGGTTCTCGGATACGTAACAGGCGGGGCGACTTTACTGGCCAGATTGTACGGCGATGAAGATGCGGGTGCGATTGTAAAAGCTATAACCGCAGGAAAGTTATCGGCGGCGCAGAAAAAGAAGCTCGATTCCGTCGTCCAGCTTTCCAGCGCGTTGATCAACGAATACTGCGAAAGAGGGATCGGGGGCATTGTCCTCGTCGAACATGATCCCGTGTCGTCCTTCGGATATCTGAAGGCCTTCGATTCCGTCTTTAACCTAGCCCAGTATTTCGGCGTTCCGGTCCTGATACTCGTCCGTTCCCCGTTGACGGCCGGAATGATTGCGGCTGCCCAGGCCCTGGGCGCGGCGTGGGCTATCGGTACGGGAGCCGCTCAGCCCGGTGCAAGTGTCATTACGCAACTGGCAGTTGGCGCGGGCCCCGAAGCCCTCGGCGCTGAATTCGGTGAGAAGGGACTCTATATCACCGAGTGGGATTTGGCCGCCGACACCGATCCGGCCATGGTTTCCGCGTTCAGCGATCATTTTATGAAACACTGAGAGAGCATTTCAAATGTTCAGTATTGATGTCGATATCGGCGGTACTTTCACGGACGGGTTTTTTACGGATGGAACCCTGAACCGGACGGCTAAGGTGTTGACCACGCCGCACGATATAACCGAGGGCCTGATCAACTGTATCGAGGCCGGCGGCGCCGAATTCGATTTGGACCTGGGAAGTTTTCTTCTTCAGTCTTCGGTTGCCCGCGTGTCGACAACGGTCGGCACAAATTTGATTGTCCAAAAATCCGGCCCGCGCCTTGGTTTGGTTGTTACAAAAGGACAGGAACGAAAATTGTACGGACAGGGCAGCGCCCGGGTCCTGGACGGATTTATAGATCCTGCGATGGTGATGGGCGTGCAGGAGTCCGTTGATGACAAGGGCAGGGTTACGAAAGAGGTAAACGAAAAAAACCTTCTGAAGGCGGTGCGGACGCTTGTTCAGGAAGGCGCGCGCATGATTGTGATCAGTTTCGGGAATTCATGGCGCAATCCTGCAAACGAATTGAGAGCACGCGATATTATTCTTGCCCGATACCCCGTTCATTACCTCAGATCCGTGCCGATGCAGCTGGGGACCGAAGTAATCCACGACGCAAACGATCATTCGCGAACGAATTCGGCCATATTGAACGCCTATATCCACGCGGAAATGGCGCAAACACTTTATCGCGGCGAGGACAAACTTCGGGCGGACGGCTTCGCCAGACCTTTGTTGGTTGTCCATGCAAATGGCGGAAATGCGCGGGTCGCAAAGACAATAGCCCTCAATACCCTGCACTCCGGTCCTGCCGTCGCCGCCCGGGGCGCGGCATTCCTTGCGAAAATGCTCAAACTCAAGAATGTCGTCACCACCGATATGGGCGGGACCAGCCTGGACGTTTCGTTTATTTCGGACGGTTTGGAACGCTTTAATACGGCGCCTCAGATCGACGGGGTCTCGGTCGCGACGCCAATGATCGACGTCGAATCGATCGGCGCCGGCGGTGGGAGTATCGCAAGCGTCGCCGACGGCGCCCTGAAAGTTGGTCCGGAGAGTGCGGGCTCTGCCCCCGGCCCGGCCTGCTATGCCAAAGGCGGGCTTGAACCGACCGTCACCGATGCAAACCTGGTTCTCGGATACATTGATCCTGACAATTTTCTCGGCGGGAAAATGCGGCTCGACCTGATGGCGGCACAACGCGTGATGAAACGAAAAGTCGCTGATCCGCTCGAAACATCCATCGAAGAGGCGGCCTTTAATGTGAGGGACGCGATAAACCGTCAAATGGGTGTCGAGCTCGTGCAGCGTCTCGGCGTTCATGACAGTCCGTTAGCCGATATGACCTTGTTCTCGTTTGGCGGTTCGGGGCCTTTGCATGCCTGTTCGGTCGCCGAGGAAGTCGGCATATCGAAAATCTATAGCTTTCCGTTCGGGTCGGTTTTCAGCGCATTTGGCAGCAGTACAACCAACGTTCAACACACTTATGCCCGGACACTTGGCGTCCCTTTGAAGGATGCGAGCGTTGCGGAAGGCCACCTGGAACAATTCCGGGGCCAGGCTTTGGTCGATATGGAAGGCGAAGGGTTTAGTGGCGACGATATCAGCTACGCTGTTGAAATCGACCTGATCGTAAGCGGCCGGGAGAGAACGCTGTCTTCGTCCGGCAAAGGGGTAACTGTTAAGAAGTTAGTCAAGGATGCGAAGGTCAGCCGGGGCACAATCGAAGTGGTTCGGTGCAAAGCGCAATGCGAAGTGCCGCACTGGACACCCACGCTTTTGAAAGTAAATGCAAAATCTCAACCACGCAGAAAATCGGTGAGAGATATTTACTGGAATTTGAATGGCCCGGTCGAGACCGCTATTTACGATAAATCCGAATTGAAGTTCGGGCACAAAATCTTGGGTCCCGCGGTCGTCGAAGCGCCTGACACGGCATATGCGGTAAATCCCGGTTGGTCCCTGGATGTCGATAATTTAGGGAACTTTGTTTTAAGCCGACCGGCCCGGTAAATCGCGGTCGGGTTGCTCGAAGTCTTGATTAAGGACAATGCGGAATGGGAAAGCTCTTCGATAAGTACGCGATGCTGCGGGAAGGTCTTATTTATGACCGGGATGCGTACGATCAGCGGTTGGGCGTAGACCCGGAGCTTATCAGCCACGGTCTTGAGCCGGTGACCGAGGCGGAATCGCTCGGGATGAGCCAGGTTAGCGACGTCGATGTGGATCTGCTGTTTCATAAATTGACGGCAGTAACGGAGGAGGCACGCGACGTTTATATGGCGTTGTCGATTTCCGAGGCGATTATGACGGGCGACATGAATTGCGGAATATTTACCGCGTCTGGCGACCCGGTCGTGGTGGCGACCGGTATTTACTTCCATACAATGCTGAATAACGCCCAGCTAAAATATGCCAAAAAGTACTATGAGCCGGACCAAACCGTCGGGCTGTCGGACGGCGATATTTACTTCTTCAACGACGAACTCGGCGGCGGCGTACATACCTACGACATGTTCACGGCGATGCCGGTGTTTTTTGAAGGCCGCCATGTCGCCTGGGTGACATGCGGCGGACACCAGGGGGATTCGGGCTCACCTTCCCCCGGCGGGTTCAACGCAAAGGCGAAAACTAGATATGAGGAAGGCTTCCACGTCCCGATGCTGCGGATCGGCGATCATTTCAGGTTAAATCAGGACATGCTGGATATGCTGGCCGGCGAGGTCAGAAATCCTTTCGTCTTTTCGTCGGATTTGAAGTCGCGTGTAGCGACGCTCATGCAGATGCACCGCAGAATTGTCCGCGAAATCGAACGCCGAGGTTTCGACTATGTCGTCGGGGGTATGAGGACGATATTAAGTCGGTCGGAAAGAATGGCGCGGGCACGCCTGCTGGAACTGAACGACGGCGTTTTCCGCGCGGTCATGTTTAACGATGATGATATCGGGGGCGAGCTCCGATTGACGCGCATTCCCGTCACGATGTTCAAGGAAGGCGACGGTATCACTCTTCTGGTTCAGGGCGTCTCTCCAGAGAACAGACAGGGACCGATGCATGCGACGTGGCATTTGGTGCGCGCAGCAACTGCCGTTTATCTGTTTTCCTATTTTTTCCGCGGGCTGTCCCCGAATGCCGGGCTTCTTGAGACATGCCGCTATCTGGTCGAAGGGCCGTCGATCGCAAATTCCACCGACGAAATTGCACATGGGATGGGAACGTCGATCGCTGCGTGCGTGACCAACGGTCTGCATGTACTCGGGTCCAAGGCTATCTTTGCGAGCCCCTATCAGATTGCAGTGCAGGCGCCGCATTCACGCAACCAAAATGTGTTCACTTTCGCCGGGGAAAATCGCCTCGGATATAATTCAGCCAATATTACCGGGACCTGTAATGCGGCCGGTCAGGGAGGCCGTTTTGACGGCGATGGAGAAAGCGCCGTCGGGTTTTTCTGGGGGCCGTTTACCGATGCGGGCGAGGTCGAGGACATGGACAACCGGCTTCCGCATTTTGTGTTAAGCCGCAAGATCGACCGGAATAATCATGGTTACGGGAAATATCGCGGCGGCGCGTCTCTGGTTGAAGTGTCGACCGCCTGCGGCGATCAGGGCTGTCTGCTGAACTCGTGGGGCAGTGCCGACAAGATCAGCCATAATCCGGGTATTATGGGCGGTTATATGGGGCCGCCAAACCCCAGGGTTGTCATTCAGGGAAGCGATTTCTTCGACAAGGTCAGGAACGGCGAGGAAGTCAATCTCGATTTACACGAACTGATAACCGAACAGAAGCTATCGGGCGATTACCGACTTGAATCGTCAGGTCAGCCAACCGAACAGTTTTCGGAGGGCGATATAATGATATTCAGCATGGGCGGCGGCGGCGGCTATGGTGACGTTTTGGAAAGGCCCACTGAATTGGTCGCCAAAGACCTCAAGGAAGGGATGATCACCTCAATTGTGGCGGAGGGCGTTTATGGTGTCGTGCTCGTCGACGGTACCGATCAAATCGATCTCGCCGCCACGGAAAACCGGCAAAAAATGTTGCGCCGGACCCGGCTGAAAGAGGGCAAAACCTTCGACGAATTCATCAAAGTCTGGTCGAAGAAAAAGCCTAGCCAGAATATTATTGAGTACTATGGAGATTGGCCGGAACCCCGGGCGCCGAGCTACAACAAACCGTTCTGGGGTCTATTGGTATGATTGGATAATCGCGTTGAATCCGGGAGGATGTCCTTGAAAAATTCGGGTCTGATCGTTGGCATTGGCGAGACGGCGGTCGGCAAACATCCTGGACGCTCGGCGCTGGATCTTCAGGCGGAGGCCGTTCAAAAGGCTCTTGCCGATGCCGGCATTGAAAAAAATAAGATAGACGCCATCTACGCGCTCGGCTCTTACATTGAGCCAACCCAACTTCATGGGCTAGGCGTCGCGGAATATTTGGGAATTCAGCCGCGTTTTCAAGAAAACGTCGATGTTGGCGGCACCGTCGCCTTTATGTCGATGATCCTAAGCGCGTTTGCAGCGATCGAAGAAGGCCGCATAAATATTGCCGTCTGCGTGTTTGGCGATAACGCCTCGACGCACCGGCCGCCCGGCACCCATGGTTTTCTGACGCAGATGAAGCAGGGCACCGAAGAGTATGAAAACCCCTATGGTTCCAGCCTTGTCGTGTCGTATGCCCTGTTGGCACGACGGTATCTGGATCTTTACGGGTTGGAACCCGAGGAAGTATTTGGACCGGTCGCTATAACACTCCGAGGCCATGCTCAACTGAATGAAAATGCCGCTTACCGCAAGCCGATTACGATGGACGATTATAAATCGTCGCCGTGGATCGCCGAGCCATTCCGGCGTCTTGACTGCTCGCCCGTGGTCGATGGCGCGGGTGCCTTCGTCATCGTATCCCGGAAAGTCGCGCAGCAAATGTCGCTGCCGTTCGCACCGGTATCGGTATTGGGCGTGGGCACCCAGGTAACCCACAAAATCGTCAGCCAGACCCCCGATATACCAGAATTGGGAATGGCAGATGCCGGCAAAAGAGCGTTTGAGGAGGCGGGACTCACCCAGAAAGACGTTGATTTAGTGACGATCCATGACGGCTTTACGGCGTCCGTGCCGATCACATTGGAGGCATTGGGGTTTTGCGGCCTCGGGGAATGCGGCCGGCTGGTCGCGGACGGAGGAATTTCCCATACCGGCGATCTGCCGGTGAATACCCATGGCGGCCTGCTGTCGCAGGGGCATGTCGGCGGCGTTATGCATGTTCTGGAAGCCGTTAGACAGCTGCGGGGACATGCCGGCGAACGTCAGGTGCGCGACGCGGAGGTCGCCGCGGTGGCCGGAAACGGGAACATCTTTTCGATCTGCGGGATGATGCTCCTGGCAAAGGGGTCAAACTGATGGCCGATTACGACGAAGCCTTTTGGAAAAGCGTCGACAATAACCGGATGGAAATCCCATTTTGCCGCTCGTGCGATGAATTTTTCTTCTATCCGCGACCGTTTTGCCCAAATTGCTGGTCAAAGGATATCGAGAGGCGGCCAATTAGCGGAAAAGGCTCGGTCTGGAGTTATTCGATCGTGCATTTCCCGCATGGGCCCAACGAAGGATGGAAATCGAGAGTTCCCTATATCGTTGCCCTGGTGACGCTGGCGGAAAACGTGCGGTTGATGAGCAATATCGTCGATTGTGCTATCGACGACGTGCGAACCGGAATGGACGTCGAAGTTTCCTACCGTCCGTTCGATGGTCGGACCCTGCCGACTTTCATCCCGGTTTGAGGTGAAACACGAATCCCGGATCCTGGGTCCTGGATGTTTTAAGTCGTCCGCTGGGTGCAGGCAGGTTTAGCCATTCTCCGGCGATCCCCGGATAGCCCGCCAAACGCGTTCCGCCGTCGCAGGCATTTTGATGTCTTTTATCCCAAGCGGTCTCAGCGCATCGAAGATTGCGTTCATCACCGCCGGCGGCGCGCCGACGCAGCCAGCCTCTCCAGCCCCTTTGACTCCGAGCGGATTGGTCAGACAGGGAATGTCATGATGGTCGAACGAAATTTGGGGCAGGTCGTTGGCACGCGGCATCGCGTAGTCAAGGAAAGACGCCGTCAGCATCTGGCCGGACCCGGGATCGAACACGATATGCTCCATCAGAGCCTGCCCGATTCCCTGGGCAACGCCGCCATGGACCTGTCCGGCAAGCAGAAGCGGATTGACCGCGCGGCCAACATCGTCGACCGCTGAATAGCGTTGTATTTCGACCTGCCCGGTTTCGGGATCGATTTCCACTTCGCATATATGGCAGCCATTGGGGTAGTTCGGCGCGGTCGGGGCGAAACTTCCCCGGCCTTCCAGACCGACGTCCAGACTTGCCGGCATTCCTGCCGGGGCATGAGCCGTTCTGGCAATTGTCTCGATGGTGACTGACCGGTCGGTTCCTGCAATGGAGAAACGTCCTTTGGAGAATTCGATATCGTCTGCCGCCGCTTCGAGGAGATGGCCGGCAACCAGCTTTCCCTTTTCAATCACGTCGTCGGCGGCAGCGCGCAGGGCCGAACCGCCGATCGTCATCGACCGCGATGCATAGGTGCCGCGACCATAGGAGACCCGGTCGGTATCGCCCTGGACCAGTCTGATCCGGTCCATCGGCACCCCAAGCCAGTCCGCGACAAGTTGCGGGAAAACGGTTTCGTGCCCCTGACCGTGCGAAAACGTGCCTGTCAGCACGGTCACGCCACCGGACGGATCGAAGCGGATTTCCATGCGGTCGCTCTGAATTGCGGTGATTTCAATAAAATAGGAAATACCGAAACCGCGCAGCTTTTCCCGGTTTTCCGATTCTGTCCGCCGGAGACCGAAGCCGGCACGGTCGGCAAGGGTCAGCGCTTTCGCCATAACCTCATCGAACTCGCCGCCGTCATAGGTCTGCGCCGTCGGCGTCGTATAGGGCATTGCCTCCGGACGGATGTAATTGCGCTGTCGGATCTCTTCGGAAGATAGACCGGTTGCTTCGCCCGCCCGCTCGATAAGGCGCTCGACGACATAGATCGATTCCGGCTGCCCGGCGCCGCGATAGGGCGACGTCGTCGGCGCGTTGGTGAATATGCCGCGGGTTGAGATATGCACTGCCGGACAACGGTATACGCTAGGCAGGATATCGGCCGCGAGAAGGATCGGCACGTGGCTGGTGCCGACAAGATAGGCGCCGAGCGCAAAATCCGCTCGTGCCCGGATTGCCAGAATTCGGGCGTCGCGGTCGAGCGCCATGTCCGCGTGCCACACCTGATCCCGCCCATGCACGTCGCTGAGGAAGCTTTCGCCGCGCTCGGCAATCCATTTGACCGGCCGGCCGACCCGTTTCGCCGCCCACAGCACCAGCGCTTCTTCGGGAAATGTCGGACCTTTCATCCCGAAACCACCGCCGACGTCCGCCGCCACGACCCGTAATTCTGTTTCCGGGATGCCGAAGACGGAATCGGCCAGTACTTCGCGCACCCGGTGCGGGGTTTGGGTGCTGCTCCGCAGCGTGTACCGGTTATCCGTTGAATCGTACGAACCGACAGCGCCGCGGGGCTCGATCGGGCTTGCCGACAATCTATTATTGACGATGGAAACGCCTACGACATGGGCTGCCGCCGCAATTGCCGCATCGACCGCTGCGGCGTCACCGACATCGTGCCGGAAACAAACATTTCCGGGCGCCGCGTCCCAGATCTTCACCGCGTCGGTTGTGACCGCGAGATCCAGCGTCGCCGCAGCCCGTACAACATCGTAAGTCACGCTGACCAATTCGGCGGCATCCTTCGCCGCTTCCAGCGTCTCGGCGACGACAAGCGCCACCGGCTCTCCGACATACCGGACACGGTCGGCGGCCAGTACCGGACGCAGCGGCCAGAAGGCGTCCGGACCGCCAAACCCCGGCGGCAGACCGCGGGTGCCGAGCCCGCCGAGTCCGTCGGCGACTGCGTCGGCGCCAGTCAGCACTGTCAGTACGCCGCCGGCCTGTCGCGCCACGGTGGTATCCACCGCTTGCACACGCGCATGTGCATGGGGCGAACGGACGACGACGGCGTGGGTGACCGCAGGGCTGACGATATCGTCGACATACCGACCGGCACCCGTGAGAAACCGTCGGTCCTCGCGGCGTCGGACCGGTTGTCCCATTCCCGGGCGGATCACGCGGGGCCGCCGTTCGGCGCGCAAATTTTTAGTAGGAAGCTGCGCGGTTCCATTATCTCACTATTCCCCGGCTCAGGTTTTGGACACGGCGAATGTGGACGGATGAAATATATCCTCAATCGTTAGCTCCCGGGCCAGCAGCCCCTGATCCCAGGAATAACGGATCAGCGTCTCGATCTCGTCGCGGCAGTCTTCGATCCCGTAGTGCCAGTAATCGGCGCCCATGAAATCCTGTATCTGTTCCTGAAAAACGTCGATCCAGGGCAGCGAGACGTTCAGTGCGG
>Ga0114996_10005029_pt1 | contig 15652 bp, 15 predicted proteins | sample ArcticOcean_MG_C_4_FD_87039 | JGI IMG/M metagenome (GOLD analysis project Ga0114996, IMG submission 87039) | Marine microbial communities from western Arctic Ocean - ArcticOcean_MG_CB4_134 | ecosystem: Environmental > Aquatic > Marine > Oceanic | place: Arctic Ocean: Canada Basin | collected...
AGACCCGTCGCCGTCGTCGGGCCAAACGAACTCAACAGATAATCGCTATAGAGGGCTAACAGATTTTTATCCATGATCAAAAAGATAAACAAAAGCCTCAAGGCTGCGTAACATCAGTTATTTTAAAGGGATAGTCTAATAACATCAAGATTAATCCGCCCGAGAATGGGGGATTTATTGAAAGGTAGATGAGAAATGGCCGCTAGGATGGTGGATTTGCGCAGTGATACGGTGACTAAACCTACGGACGAGATGCGCGAGGCGATGGTGCAGGCTATTGTGGGAGATGATTCATTTGGCGAAGATCCTACGGTGAATAAGTTGCAGGATATGGCTGCGGCAAAGGTAGGCATGGAGGCGGCGCTCTATGTACCCAGTGGGACGATGGCGAATCGTTGTGCGTTAGTTGCGCATACGCGGCCGGGGGATGCGGTTTTCTGTGAAGAAGAGGCGCATATGTATATGGGAGAACGCAAAGGTTATGTCAATATTGCTGCTCTGGCGCCGCGTATCATAAAGGGGGAATCGGGCATTATTAAACCCGAGCAAGTGGATGAGGCGGTGGAGGGCAGCAATGCGTTGATGGCGCGGCCGAGTTTATTGTGTTTGGAGAATACGCACAATATGAGCGGCGGGACGGCCTGGTTGCCCGAGGAGATCGAGGTAACGGCGGCGGCGGCGCATCGGCATGGGCTCAAGGTACATATTGATGGCGCGCGGATTTTTAATGCGGTGGCAGCCATCGGGGTGGATGTGCAGGAGTATACTCGGCATGCGGATTCAGTGATGTTTTGTGTGTCTAAGGGGTTGAGTGCGCCGGTGGGATCGCTGTTGTGCGGCAGTCGCGATATGATTGAGCGGGCGCGCGGTATGCGCAAGCGGCTGGGAGGGGGGATGCGCCAGGCCGGTATGGTGGCGGCGGCGGGCATTGTGGCATTGGAGACCATGGTGGAGCGGCTGGCCGAGGACAATGCGCGGGCTAAGAAGTTGTGTGAGGGGTTGAGTGAGATTGAGGGGATTGAGGCGGTGCAGCCGTTTAGGCCAACCAATTTTGTACTTGTTGATGTGGCGGGCATGGGTTTGCAATATGCCGAGATGTTTGAGCAGTGGAAACGCTGCGGTATTCTGGGGCATCCGCGTCCCCCGACGGCTTTGCGGTTGGTGGTCAATCGGCACATTGACGACGAGGATGTCGACTATGTAGTGAGTGAGACGCGGCGGCTTATAGCAGCGGCGAGGTGAGGGGACTTGGCAGAAGTGAGGGTGCGTCTGGACAAATTCCTTGTTGAAGAGGATCTGGTGCAATCGCGGCAGCGGGCGCACGATTTGATTGTGGCCGGTCAGGTCAAGGTGGATGGGAAGGTGGTGACGAAAGCGGGCCATGGGGTTTTGGCTGGCAGTGATGTGCGGGTGGAGGGCGATGAGTTGCGTTGGGTCTCCAAAGGTGGACTCAAACTGGAGCGGGCGATGGATCAATGGGGGATTGGGCCGCAGGGGTGGACCTGTCTCGATGTGGGGGCGTCGACGGGAGGCTTTACCGATGTATTGCTGACTTTGGGAGCAGCGAAGGTCTATGCCGTCGATGTGGGGCATGGGCAACTCGATGAGAAGCTGAGAAGCGATGGGCGCGTAGTCAACTTTGAGAAGGTCAATGCGCGGCAGATTGATGCGGAGCTGATTGGGGAAGCGGTCGATTTTATCTGTATTGATGTATCGTTTATTTCACTTGAGTTGGTTTTGCCGGGGGTTGTTGGGTTGTTAAAGGCGGGTGGAGAGATGGTAGCGCTTATTAAACCGCAATTTGAAGTGGGGGCAGAACGGGTGGGCAAAAATGGCATTATCAGGGATGAGAAATTATGGGATGTGGCCATTGAGCGGGTGCGGCGGGTGAGTCGGGAGATAGGCTTGTGTGAGGTTGGGGTTATTGCTGCGGGTGCGGCGGAACGGGGAAAGAATCGGGAATTTTTGATTTATCTTAAGCGAGAAGAATAAGGAGTTTCTTATGATCTATGTCGGTGTAGTATTGTACGCGCTGCTTTTCTTACTCTTGGTTTTGTTCTGGTCGAAAGCTCGGGGAATGTCGCTTGATGATCTATTGGCGAAGAATGAAGAGGATCATCATCATGTGCATCGAGTCATAAAAAAGCAGCCGCTTGGGGGGGCCTGGAGAGAACATCAGCAGTGGATGGCCGAGACTTTGGATGAGAGAAGTTGAGTGCTGAGGCACTGTTTATCGGCTTAGATCTGGGCACCGGGGGGGTGCGGGCCGTGGCTGTGACGGCGGCCGGGGAGGTGGTCGCCAGTGGCACGGCAACGCTGACAGGGCAGGCGGTGCAGGAGGGGTGGCACGAGCAGGAGCCCGAAATGTGGTGGCAAGCCACTGGCGCTGCGATGCAGGCGCTGGGGCGGGAATTGGAGGAGCGGGGGGCGTCAGCTGCTGCCTGCGTGGCCGTGGCAGTGGATGGGACATCGGGGACGCTGGTCTGCGTCGACAATGAAGGTCGAGCACTGCGGCCGGCGATCATGTACAATGACCAACGCGCCGAGGCGGAGGCGGCAGAAGTTACAGCGCGCGCCGGGGTTTTCTGCGAGAAGCTGGGTTATACGATCGGTGGGTCGTTTGCTGCGGCGCGGATTCGTTGGATACAGCTACATGAACCAGCGGTATTTGAAACCACGCGCTGGTTTTTGCACCAGGCGGATTTTATCGCCAATCGCTTGACCGGGCAATTTGGGGTAGCGGATTATAGCAATGCGCTGAAGACGGGATACGATCTGGTAGACGAATGCTGGCCGGATTGGTGGAGTGCATTTGATGGGGTGAGTGAGCGTTTGCCTCGGGTGCTGGCGCCTGGAACGCCGTTGGGGCCATTGCAGGAGGAGGTTGCTGGCGCGCTCGGTTTGCCCGCCGGCGTAATGGTGGTCAGTGGGGCCACCGATGGCACGGCGGGGTTTCTCGCATCGGGGGCACATCGGGTGGGCGATGACAATACGACGCTGGGCACGACGTTGGTATTTAAACGACTGGCGGCTAGATTAGCCAAAGATGCGACCGGGCTTATCTACTCGCATAAATTGCCGGGTGGATTCTGGCTGCCCGGTGCGGCCAGCAATACGGGGGGAGAGTGGATTCGGCGCGATTATGAAGATGCGGATCTGACACAGCTGGATGCACAGGCCTCGAGGATATTGCCCAGCCAGCACCTGGCTTACCCATTGGCGCGCAGCGGCGAGCGTTTTCCGTTTAAGGTGGCGCAGGCGGCAGGATTTTGTCTGCCTCAAGCGCAAGATGCCTTGGGCCATTACGCCGCCCACTTGCAGGGCGTGGCTTTGACGGAGCGCTTGGGCTACGAAGTGCTCGATCGCATTGCCACAGTCCCCCAAGGCGATATTTACGCCACCGGGGCGGCCAGTCGCAGCGACGCCTGGTTGCAATTGCGCGCCGATGTCAGCGGCCGCAAGATTCACCGGCCCGGCTGTCCAGAATCGGCTTTTGGCAGTGCGGTACTGGCCGCGGCGGCGCTCCAATTCGACGATGTGTGGGGGGCGGTGCAGAGTATGGTGCATATAGACCGGACCTTTGTTCCCGACGCCAATCGGGCTGCAAGTTACGATGAATTGTACCAAAAATTCAAGGGGCTATTGGCAGAACGCGGCTATTTATGAAATCCCTTAGCCGATTATCGACTGCAATAAAATCTATCGTGTTCTATGGTCTGATGCATGTTTCTCAAGTGTGTCAGGCCGCAGATAAAGAGCAAGTCATTGACACCATGAAGAAAAGTACGACGTACATGGTGGACGTTGTATCACTAAAGGGCGGTTTTCTGCAAAGGTATGCAGCAGATCTTTCCGAGCGTTGGGGGGAACTACCTGCGCGTGAAAGTATGATTTGGGTTGAAGGAGCGGCTACGGTCGGTGTCGGCGATGTGCTCCTGAAGGCGTACCAAGCAAGCGGCGATGAGTTTTTTTTAGCTGGCGCCAAAAAGTCGGCCGCTGCCCTGATGGCCGGTCAATATCCCTCTGGTGGATGGCATTATTTTATTGACTTCGACCCTCAGGGGACATTGCAATGGTATGAGGAGGTCGGCAGGAGGGGCTGGGGATTTGAGGAGCACAACCACTACTACGGCAATTGCACTTTTGACGATCAAGTAACCACAGCTCCAGCCCGTTTTCTGATGGCCTTGTATTTTGCCACGCTTGAGCCAGAATACAAGGCTGCTGTGCTCAGGGCACTAGACTTTGTTGTCAAAGCGCAATACCCCAACGGCGGTTGGCCGCAAAGATATCCCCCAGCGCCAGATCATTTTGGCAAAGAGTATCCCGATTATACCACGTATTACACGTTTAATGATGGCGTCATTGAGGGCAATATTGATCTTCTTCTCGACGCTTATGAAAAGTTCGGTAACGAGCAATACAAAGAGGCCGCCGGGCGCGGCATGGACTTTGTGGTAATGTCACAGGCAGAGCCGCCACAAGCAGGATGGGGTTTGCAGTATAATATGCAGCTGCAGAGTGCCAAGGCACGGTCTTTTGAGCCGGCGGCGCTTACTCCGTTACAGACATTGAGCTGTATCTACAGCTTGATGAAATATTATAAAATAACCGCTGATCGTAAGTATCTTGGGGGCATCGCAGATGCGATAACGTGGCTCGAAGATTCGACTTATCCCGAGTTTAAAAAAACCGGTGCCGGTAATAGTCATGCGATGTTCTATGAATTAACTACAAATAAAGCGATCTATGCGCACCGTGAAGGTACGAACGCTGAAGATGGTCGTTACTGGATCGACTCTTATCGCGGCAACTTTCCGATACACTATGGAATGGAATTGCGCATTGACTTAGAGAACATTGAAAAGGAGTACCAGCGAATTTATGCCTTGTCTCCAAATGCAGCGGTGGCTGAATACAGAAATGAAAAGGCGCTAGCGAAATCGTCTGTGCCCCAAGTCAGCAAAGCAACAATTGATAAGATTATTGGGGCGATGGATGAGCAGGGCAGATGGATTGAAGACTTAAGCATTGACGAGTATGGCGGCGATACCGTCAAAGGTCCTAAGAGAAGGATCAAGGGTATTGCAACATATACTTATATGAGATATATCCAGCAAATGACCAATTATTTACAATACCTTGATGTTAGAGAGTAAAGACTAGGTACACAAATACAGGAGCCTAGAATAGCGAATGAGCGCCATCTTAGAAGAATTGATCGACACCGCTCGCCAATTGAGCGACAGCGGCCTGGTTGCAGGAGCCGGCGGCAATGTCAGCGCCCGCGACGGGGACGATATGTGGATTTCGCCCAGCGGTTTTTCCTTTGCCGATGCGCAAGCTGAGGATTATCCCAGCGTAGCGATCACCAGCGGAGAAATTACTCGCGGAGAGCGCCGCCCTTCCTCGGAGGTATTGATGCATCTGGCGATCTATCGCGTGCGCCCCGAGGTCAACGCGGTGATCCACACCCATCCCAAGACCACGATCGCCCTGACCGCGGCCGGACACGATCTGCGCCCGATGTTCGCCGATTATTACGTCTATCTGGGAGGGCATGTGCCGCACCTGCCCTATATCACGGTCACTACGCCAGAGCTGGCCCAGGCAGTGGAGCAGGCGTTTCGGGTAGCGCAATGCCTGGGTCTGATCCTGCGCAATCACGGAGCTATTACGGTGGGGGCATCGATTCGCGAAGCCTATTTTCGCACCCTGGCCGTCGAGGAACAAGCGACGATTCAGTGGCAGGCATTGCAGGTGGGCACGCCTACGTTTCTTGCGGAGGAGGAATGCGCCAAACTCGACCAATTGGGCAGTGAAGAGTACCGCCGCAAATTGCTGGCCAGCATGAAGGGTTGAGTACATGGATGTAAGAGGTCTACTTTTCGATCTGGACGATACGCTCTACGACTATGCCCCATGCAATGCACAAGGTTTAGAGGCTGCGCACAAAATTCTCCAGACGAGTGTCGAGATCTCATTTGCAGCATTCATGCAGCTGCACGACGAGGCACGAAACCATTTGGCCGCAACCTTGGGCGGCCAGGCCGCTTCGCACAATCGGGTGCTGTTTTTCAAATACATAATAGAACAGCTCAAAGGAGAATTAACTCCGGCCCTGGTAAGCGAATTATACGAATGTTATTGGCAATCTTTCTACAATCATATGTGTCCCCATCCAGAGTTACATCAGGTATTAGAAAAATTAAGCCCCAGCTACAAGATGGCCCTAGTCTCAAACCACACCACGCTGCCACAACTAAAGAAAATCGAAATCCTAAACATCTCGCGCTTTTTTCCAGTGGTCATCACCAGCGAGGAAGTCGGAGTAGAAAAGCCGGACCCGCAAATATTCCACCTGGCCCTAGAACGACTTGGAGTAAAAGCTAATGAGTCCATTTTTATCGGCGACAGTCTACGCGGCGATATAGAAGGCGCTGCTCAGATAGGCATGCGCACTATCCATACGGTCGAATATATCGGTCGAAAATCCGAGCCATCACCGGCCGACTACACTATCGGGATCCTCGCCGATTTACTCGATATTCTCTAGGAAATTAACGTCTAGCGTAGGTTAGGTAGAGAGTGGTCCCAGAGCGGGTTTCAATGTCCCTGTCCGCAGGACAGCGGACAGGGACATTGACCTCGGAGCCGGGCAGGAGCCCGGCGAGAATGAGCGAAGGACCGCTTCCTACCTAACCGTCCCCACCAGAACCAACTCAAAAAAACGAGCCCACATGAACATCGGATCAAACAAACAACTCTTTATCGACCACCGCTTCATAGAATCACAAACCAACATCACCCTCTGTATGAACCCACCCGTACAACACCCCGACCCCTTACTCGTTCCCGACAAACCATGGGAAGATATGGGCATAGGAGCCTACAACACCGTATGGCGCGAAGCCGACGGCCGCTTCCGCATGTGGTACGACGCCGGCATGAAAGGCGGCTTACCCGAAGAAGGCGCCCGCCGCCTAGCCTACGCCGAATCCACCGACGGCATTCACTGGATCAAACCCGAGCTAGGACTCATCCCATTTAGAGGCTCCAAAGCAAACAACATCGTGGCACCCCAAGACGAGCGCCAAAGCATGCAAGGCGCGTGTGTATTTCGCGATGAGCGCGCCCCGGCAGCAGAGCGCTACAAACTGTGGACTAAATTTCAGCCCACCAACGACGAAGTAGAGGCCGGGGCCAAGTACGGACTCTGGGCGATGTATTCGGCGGACGGCCTCCACTGGCAGGTCTACCCGGGCCAGCCCAACCCGCCCGATACCATGTGCGATACCCAGAATATGTTTTTCTGGGACGACCGGTTGCAATTGTATGTCGGATACACCCGTGTGCGGGAGACCCAGATCAACGATGAAGCCGCCGAGGCGACAGACTGGAAACACTACCGCTGCGTCGGGCGCATGACCTCGCCCGATTTTAGGAATTGGTCCGACCTGGAGATTACCTTTGAGGCCGATGCGGAAGACCTAGGTATTCCGATCCCCTCCCGGCGCCAAGATCCGCGCTCCATTATGGATTTCTACACCAGCTGTGCGATGAAATATTACGCGGCGCAGGATGTGTATTTCATGTTTCCGGCGGCCTATTATCATTGGGGCGAAAACGATTTTCCGGCCAAGATGGACGTGCAAATGCTGACCAGCCGCGACGGCATTAAATGGCAACGCGCCGGGGACAGGAAACCTTTCCTGCGCTTGGGCCCCGAGGACAGTTATGTCAGTGCTATTATCTTTTCTAATCCCTGGTTGATTCCCGTAGGCGATGAGCTGTGGTTTTATTACAATGGCACGGCTCGGCATCATGGAGGTATGAATGATAAAGAAGAAGAGCGCGCCACGAGTCGTAAAAGCGGAATATTCCGTGCGACTTTGCGCCAGGACGGTTTTATTTCGGCCGATGCCGGTTATGGCGGGGGCGAGTTGATCACGCCGCTAGTGCAGTTTGCGGGCGGCCGACTCGAAGTGAATTGTGATTGCGGTGCGGGGGGCTGGCTCAAGGCCGAAATTTTGGACGCCGAAGGCAGGACTGTCAAAGGCTACGGGCTGGATGATGCAGATGTGGTGCTGGGCAATGCCGTGGCCAAGACGGTCACCTGGAGGGGGGAGAGCGATGTGAGTGCATTGGCGGGCAAGGAGGTGCGGTTGCGCCTGGTTATGCGGGATATGAAGCTCTACGCTTTTCAATTCTGTTAGTCATTGCAGGTCGACGTCGAGTATATAGCGCGCCGCTGGTGTTATGCGTTTCCAGGTTTCGTGGAGCAAGTAGTGGCGCTGGTCGGTTTGTTGCGAGTACTCACGGGCGGTGAAATAGCAGTGCATAGCGCGGCGCGATTGGTCCTGGCTGTGGTTGAGGGTGCCGCTGTGCCAGGTTTGGCTGTTAAATACGGCGACGGTGCCGGCCGGGGCGATCAGGTGTTCTTCGTCGGGGTGGGGGGCGGTGGTATCTTCCAGGGCATTTTTCGGATTTTTTCCCAGATGGGAGCCGGGCACCAGGCGGGTGCAGCCGTTTTCTGCGCTGAAGTCGTCCAAGAGCCAGATGGAATTGCAGACGTGGAATTGGCCGTCGTAGTCGGCGCCCCAATCGGCGTGCAGGCCCTGGAGGCCCTGGCCGGGTAGGGCGTCGCGGGCGTTGAGCGAGGAAAGCTTGAAGTCGCGGCCGATGATGTGGTGGACGGCAGCTAGCACTTTGGGATGGCTGTAGACGCGGTCGAAGACGGGGCCTTTATTGGCCAGGTCGGAGAGGCGGCGGGTGCCGGCCTCCTGGTGTGCTTCGATGCCGGCGTGTTCGCCTTCTTCGCTGCAGAGCTCTTCAAAACGCTGGCGCAACTGTTCGAGCCATTCGGCGTCGATGAGGCCGGGCAGGACAGTGAATCCCTTCTTATTTAAATCTTCTTTGTTTTCTTGGCTCAGCTGGGTGTCGTTGGCGCCGAGGTCGGCCAGGGCGGTAGTTATATTCACGGGGTTTATGTCCTCTTGATGTGGAAGCGGGGCCGTGGGGACTTTATCTATCCAGAATTTATAGGCTCAATTGATTTTAGACAATTGCACGGTGTCAAAACGGGTTTTAATACGACAAGCGCGATGGCAAAACTTATATCTTTATGCTAAATTATAGTTTGTCAAAAGGAGATCCAAGCAATGTCCAGCAAGCGCAGTACCCCATCTATCGCCTGGTATAGGACGCCGGTGGAGCGGGAAACAATGCAGGCGCTCAATAAACGCAGCGACTGGAAGGCTTTTCTGCAGACGGGCGCCCATGTGGGCCTCATTTTACTGACCGGTACACTCGCCTGGCAGGTGCAGGATCGGCTCTACTTGCTGCTGCCGGTGCTGTGGCTCTATGGTACTTTCTTTGTGTTTCTGCTCAATGCGACGCACGAGCTGTCGCATAATTCGGTATTTAAGACACGATGGCTCAATGAGTTTTTCTTACGTTTGTTTTGTTTTATAGGCTGGCGCAGCTATGTCATGTTCTGGTCGAGCCACGCCGAGCACCACAAATATACGCTGCACCAGCCCGAGGACCTCGAAGTGGTATTGCCGCGCCAATTGAAGCTGGGTGATTTTCTGCGCACCGCTTTTGTCGATCCGTGGACGTTCTACGATACGATGAAGAGGACTGTTGGGCTCGGTCTGGGGCGGGTTAGTGGCCAGTGGGAAGAGTACCTTTTGGAGATGGCCAATGGCGAAAAACGCCAGCAGCTGTTTAATTGGGCGCGCCTTCAGTTGGTGGGGCATGCCGCCATTGTCGGCGTTTCTATCTATTTTGAGCTCTGGTTGCTGCCGGTCCTCACTACGTTTGCTGTGTTTTACGGGGGGTGGCTGCGCTTTCTGTGCAATAATACGCAGCACACCGGGTTAAGCGACGAGGTTCTGGATTTTCGTCTTTGCACCCGTACGATGATCTTAAATCCGTTCTTTCGCTTTCTTTACTGGCATATGAATTATCATATAGAGCATCATATGTACGCGGCGGTGCCGTGTTATAATTTGGCCAAATTGCACCGGGCGATCAGGCACGATTTGCCGCCGTCACCCAGCGGTTTAGTGGCGGCGTGGAAAGAGATTATCGCCATTGTAAAGCAGCAGCGGGTGGAGCCGGAATATCAGTATATTCCCGAGCTGCCAACGCGTGTCGCGGTATAAAAAAGTAAAGAGTTTAGAAGCACAATAGTCCCGTCGGTGCCAAGACCGGCGGGGCTATTGTGTTTTGGTGATTTTTAGTCGGCGACTTTCCTCACCAACTCAGCTATTTCTTTGGGATCCTTGCCAGCCTGGGTGTGCATCACGCCTTCGATGATCATGAGGTGGGCTTTTTCGAGTCCTTCCAACCTAACTTGCATTTGCGTTTCAAGGGCTTTTTGGACCTGGACAGGGTCGGTTTTTTCGAGCACCATGTCGAGGCCGCAACGCATGAGTTCAGAGGCTATATCGCGCCCATTTTCCAAAGCGGCCAGTAGTTCTGCAAAAGCGTCGATACCCTGGTTGCGGGCGACGATGGCCATGTCCGTCAGTAGATTGACGAGCTGATCGAAGTTCATCTCTTGCAGGGTTTGTTGGCGCAGGAGCGCGCTCAATTCTATTGCAGTCGGTTGGGCAGCCTGAGCGGATTGGGGTAGCTCTTCTGACTGCGTCGCGTAGAGGGCGTCGAGCTGGTGGCGGATGATGCCCGGATTGTAGCCGGCCTGTATAGATATGAGGCCTTCGATGATTATAAGCCCCCGCGTTCTTAGCTGCGGTAGGATGGCCCGTTGCAAGCGCGTTTGCAGCAGATCGCGGATCATTTTGGGCTCGGTGCCATCGACGACCAGGTTCATGGCTTCGCGTAGGAAGGGGTTGGCTGCCTGGTCGGCGCTTTGTTCCAGTGAGAGAATGCCTAAGCGACGGGCTTGCTCTGCTATTTTGAGCCAGAGTTCGGCCATGTCGTTGGCGGTGAGCTGGTCGAGTGGGCGTTGCAGCAGTGCTGCGATGTGAGGTTCGGGGGGGTAAGTCGGCTGGGATTCGTCTGCTGCTGGCGTTGCGTCATTGCCAAAGGGCCAGTCCAGTAGGCCGCGTTCAACGCAAGCGGCGGTCTTGAGCAAGATGCTTAGCTGGGCCTGGGCGATTTGCTCTGGACCAACATGGGACAATTCCATCTCCGTCTGGATAAAACCGCGCACCCGCGCCGACATATTGCCGAGGAATTTCTCTTGCACCGACACTGCGGTATTTTTTAGGGCCTCGACCAATTCTTTCTGGTCGACATCGCGCATCAAGGTTTGGGTACCAGAAGCGGTGAGTTGGGTAAGGGTGTTGACCTCGATCTTTACTACGACCTGCAACATTTCCCAGTGTTTAAAGCCGTACTCGCGGGCGACAATGTGCTGGGCTTCCTGGAGGGAGAAATCCCCCTGGAGGATTTCTTCTTCGGACGCCTTGGCAAGTCGGGGAAGGTGTGTCTTGATGCGGGCTGCCGTCTCGGCGTCGGCGGACTGGTGCGCCTTGCGCAGGTCTTTGGCCTGCTTCTTGAGTTGCTCGAAATTGGGACGGGGGGGGTAGTGTTTTGGACATGCGACAACTCCTCTCGTGATGGCGCCCGGGGTCCGCTGTCTGACGGGCTGAAAGAAGCTGTTATGTAAAATCTAGAAGGTAGGCTCGGCCTTTCCCGCGGACTGGCGGCTCCCTTCCAGAGCACAACGGGAAAGTACAGAGGGGGTGTGAGAAAGTCAAGGAGTAGTGTTCACGAGCCAGAGGGCCTCCCCTTATAAATCGCACTTCACGCAAATGCCCACTTGGGGTCTTTAAGGATCAATAGGCAACGTGGACCAAACGATCGACCAGGGTCCCTTTGCTCGAACTATCATCGACCTCGATATCAATCCTCAGCAGATAGATGCCAGGAGACACCAGAGCGCCGGATTGATCGGTGCCAGCCCAAGTCACAGTATGGCGACCGGTTGAGACGGCCTCATGGCGCAATTGGCGCACCAAACGACCGCTGAGATCGTATATCTGTGCCTTTAGTGGGGCGGCTGTGCCGACGCGCATCAGCGTAAAACTTGCGCTCATTTCATCGTTGGCCCCGTCGCCGTTGGGCGTGATAATGGCGCTGGCAATTTCAATATCTCCGAGTACTTCGCCTTTTTTGAGCGCTAAAACTACGGTTTGTTCGCTGTCGTTGATGTCGTTGGCATCGCCGTCGTCGACTCTTTGCCAGGAATTGGCAAAGGAAGAATGGCTGGTGGAGCCGTTGAAGAAGGTGGAGAAGTCGAATATGGTTGCTTCAAACTGTACTTCGACCAACGCGGTTCCAGAGGTTGTTTTGATGGGGGTGGGCAGGTGCAGCCAGAGGGAGTCGGCGTTGTCTCTGACAATATCAAAACCTTCACTTGAGGCCGTATAGGTCGCGGTTTCTTGTCCGGGCAGGTCCACAAGGACTTGCTTGAATTGCATATTTACGCCGCTTGGCGCTTCGATGAGAATATCGTCAAAACCTCTGTTGACAGATTCAAAGCTCGAGCGGACGAGAAAGGAGAACTGCTGGTTGATGCCGATCTCTTCCAGGCGGGAGGGCAATACCTCCCCAATTACGGTGCGGGCTACCGGGGTGACAAAATTGAGTGTTGTGGAGCGCAAGGTAGCCGCGGCAAGAGGGGTGTCGGTCAGAAAGGTTGCCTGGATGGCGGCAAATTTTCTGGGGCTGGGGGAGCTGATTGTTTCGCCGGAATTTAAATAGGGCTGGCTCCAGCCGCTCCAATCGCTGCCGGGGATGGCTTCGGCAACGACCGCTCCGACGGCGCCATCGCCAAAGAATTGCTTGTCGGTGGCGTGGGCTTCGGCGGCTTCTTCTTCGCTACCGGGATATTCTTCGCCGTTCTTTTTATAATAGTGGGTGATGTTTTTGATGGTATTGCCGGTGCGGGTTTGCAGGATGATCTGGGTACCGGGCGGGGTGTCGGCGTCCCATTCGATCGAGGTGAGGTTCTGGGCGCTATTGCCCAGCTCTATGAAGGCGGAGGGGCCGTCGAAAATCGAGGCGATGCGCGATTCGGGCATATAACCTTCGCCAAATAATTGTACCTCTGATAAAGCGTATGAGTCGGCGCCTTCGTAGAGTCTGTAGGTGTAGGCGAAATGTTCTACTTTGGTGAGCGGAAATTTGAAGTCGTGGTAGCGTTGGTTCTCGTCGATATTTTCGAGTGTGCCCACGGTTTTCCAGGCCAGGCTGCCGCCGGCATTGGTGGAGCCGTCCGCTAGCTCAATTCTGTAGGTGCGAAAAGGGCCGGTCCAGCTGGAGGTGTGGGGGGTCTGGATTATCCTGATATTGTCGATAAAAAAAGAGCCGGCCAGATCGACGATTAAGGAGCGCTCGACGTCGGGCGGTTCTGAGGGCAGAATTTTGTCGGGATTGTAGCCGCCCTGGGCGGGCCAGTACAAGGCGTTTAGGGGGCTGTAGAGGTCGCCGTCTACCACTACTGCTTCGGCGCCGTTGTTTTCCCAGCTGGTGACTCTGCCGCCGCGTGCCACGGTGCCGATGCCGATATTGTCGCCGACCGACCATACTTCTATCTCGGCCAGTCGAGGTAGTTCGCGGCGGTAGTAGACTTCGGGCCCCTGGCGCTCGGAGCCGGCCAGGGACTCCCAATCTTCTTTGGTCTTGAGCAAACGCAGCTTGCCGGAGGGCTGGCTGCGGAAGTACTCGATGTCGCCTTGTTGGTTGGCTGGCAGGCCCTGGTAGACTTCTTTGGAAACTTGCCTGGCTTTGCCAAAATCGCTGTCGGTAATGCCGATGCCGACGTATCTGAAAATATCGCCGCTAAAGTCACCGCGGACAAGGGGCCATTTGGTGGGTTGTTGGGTGGTTAGATCAATTTCGAATACGCGCTCATTTTTGACCGGTTTATCGGTGCTAAAGCGTTTTCTGAATACGAATGTTCCGACGTTTTCTTCGCCCTGGGAGGTGGTGACTCTGAATTGTAGGAAGGGGTCGCCCAACTCTTCGCCAACAAAGCGGAGGATGATTTTCTGGCCGGCCACGGCGCGACCCAAATCGAGTTGCACCCACCAGTCCTCCATGGAGTCGTTGGAGTTGGGTTCCCAATAGGTGTTCATATCGCCATCCATGAGGTTGGCGGCGGCGGCGGCGTTGCTACCGGTTAAGAGTACGCCACCGCCAAATTCGGTGGCGTTGACGACGGTATTAACGCCTGGCATAAGGGTTTCTATGCCACCTATTTGTACGGTTGAGCTTTTGCGGATGAAGGCTGGTTTGACCCCTTCGTCGGTGATCTGGATGGTTTTGGCGGCGACCTGCCATTGGGACCAGTGTTCTTTGGCGTCGATGATAACTTTGCCGTCTTGGACTGAGTAGCCCTGCTGGCCCCAGCACATTGCTGTCATGGCCAGGATTAAGGCAAGAGCCAGGATCGGTTTCATGGGTTTGTGGTTCCGTTGCGATGTATGCATGGGAATACCCAACCTGTCTTCATTCATTATATGGAGGCCAAAGTGATTTCTAATCAAGATACAATGATTGGAGGCCGGTAGCAATGGGTATTTGGGGGGCTGAAATTGGCTGGGTGTCGTCAATTATAAACTGGGAGGGGTCGGATCTCGATCTCGCAGCCGACGGCCTTGGCGTATTTTTTGAGCGTTGCTATTGATGGAGAGTGTTTGTCGGCGGCTTCCAAACGCGATACTGCACTCTTGGTGGTTCCCATGGACTGCTCATCTTGTTCCTGTAACTCTTTGTCCAGAAAACAGGAATGATGTAACATCAATATTTTATTATACTAACGCCTGTTTACGCAGGCGTTTTTTCTTTTGCACCCTTCTTGTCGGGTTTTGAGGATCATCAGAACACACTCTACCGCAGCAACGGCGACGGTACCTTTAGTGAGGGGTGGGGCAAATGGGGGATTACGATGGCGATGGTTTTGTCGATGCCATGTTTGGCGCCGAAACCTATCGCAACCAGAGCACGGGCAACCACTACCTCGCCATCGATCTGGTGGGCGTAGAGAGCAACCGCGATGGCATGGGGGGGCGCGTGTTTGCCACTACCGGAGAAGTGCGGCAAATGCGGGAATTGTTCAGTATCGATGGGTATAATCAAGATGAGTTAAAGCTGTACTTTGGTTTGGGTGAACACACCACGGTCGATCAAGTAGAGGTGTGCTGGCCGTCGGGGCAGGTGGATGTTATCGACAATATCCCCGCCGATCAGACAGTGCGCATCATCGAAGGACGCGGCCAGTGGTATACCGCCGAACGCACCGTGTGGGAAACGCCGCCACCGGCTGCTGTCGACTTCGGTCAGACGCTCGACCTGCAAGTCGTGGTGCGACCGGCGCTGTTTGAGCCGACGGCCATCACCATCTCGGTCATCGCCGACAGCACCGCCGGTACCGTGACCCTCAACTGGACGCCGTACGAGGGCCAGCAGCCGTTTGCCGCGTATGTAGTGGAGCGCAACGTGGTGGAGCAGGTTGCCGTCGAAGTGCTGGATACGTTGTTTGCCGTTGATTAGACGAGTTTTCTGGATACCACCCCCGTGCCCGATGTGGCTTATGCCTACCGCGTTGTCACCCTCAACAGCGGCGGTTTTGCGGTGGAGTCGCAGATGCAGATCGTGCTTATGCAGAGCCTGG
>Ga0114996_10005030_pt1 | contig 15651 bp, 22 predicted proteins | sample ArcticOcean_MG_C_4_FD_87039 | JGI IMG/M metagenome (GOLD analysis project Ga0114996, IMG submission 87039) | Marine microbial communities from western Arctic Ocean - ArcticOcean_MG_CB4_134 | ecosystem: Environmental > Aquatic > Marine > Oceanic | place: Arctic Ocean: Canada Basin | collected...
CGACTCTCACTGACTCAGTAGTAGCTGTCTGCCTACGTGGACGGCGGCGATCATCCGACTGCGATTGTTGCCATGCACGCCATCGTGGTAGACCGCCGGCAAGTAGCTGGACGAACCGTTCGCGGCGGTCATCCTTGAGGGGCTTGTCGGGATCGTATTGTGGGGCTGAATCCATAGCCCTAAATGTACGCCATTTGCGGTGCCGATGCGAGTGCGATTATGGGGCATGGATGACCTTGCCGGCTAGAGGGTTGCGATGGTCGTGATACAGGGTATTTGAAAAAGTGTCCTATATAGGTTGACGTGCGCTACATGTGCGGCGATATTACAGGACAATCTATTTCTTCAGTTCAAGCCGCCGGGAGGGCGAGCAGCATGACAATCGCAAGGACAACCGCAACAAACCAAGGCATCGAACAAGGGGGCGTCGATGCACCTCGAGCCGATGGCGATCTGGTCCCTGATCAGAGCGCGTTTCTGAACGCTCGAAAAACCAAAAACAACACAACGACGGAGACCCAGCACGATGAGTAACTACGACGATGGAAGAAGGGGCGCAGGTGGCGGGTACAGCGGCAAGCCGCTAGCCCAACTCACCGAGGAAGTCTGCGGTGGCATGAAGCTCAAAGAAGGACCCGAATCGCTCGCCAAGGCGGTGCGGGAATTCGGCATCGCCACGGGATCAATTGTTGACCGCGCCAAGCGTCACGAATTGACGGCGGCGATACAGCAAGCCCGCATCGATGGGCTTGCCAGCGCCGGACTGACCTGTGCCGAGGATGGTGCCGTGTCAGCGACCCCGATGCGGACGTTGCCACAGCCCACGGTCACCGTGCCACAAGTTATCGAACCCGAGACCGTGCCGGCACCGTCGGCACCGTCGGCACGCCAAGCGAAAGCTGAAGCTGCACGTCAGGCGTTGGCGGATATCCTGTCAGACGATGACACAGCCGAAACCATCGATGCCATCCAGACCGACGTTGCCAACCTCACGGCATCTGTCCAGACGGTCACCGATTCGACGTGCAACAACGGTCGCAGAATCGATACCATCGGGTATCGCATCGATGAGGCTAAAGAGGACCTCAAGGATGTAATCGCAGTCGCAACAAATGCTGACAGTCAGGTTGCCGTATTAGGCGGCAAGATCGATGACCTCGTTGCCATACTCAATGATGACGCCAAGGTCGCTGTCAGAAAGCGTTTGAAGATTGCCCACAAGGCAAGTAAGAATCCGATACTGGAACGGCTCATGGAAGTGTACCGTCCGGGTGACGATGATTGCCCTGCTAGCACCGACGGCGAGAAGATCAGTATCGACGGTCCTGCCGGGTTCGGCAAGTCATACTCCGCAGACCAATTGGCGGAAGGATACGACGTCTTCATCGTTCACGGTTGCAGTCCCGATGCGGAAGAGATTGGCACCTTGCAGGGCGGCCCTGTTGCGGACGGTGAAAGCGTCGGCGGTTTTACCACCGTCGATGGCAAATTAGCGCAGGCATTTCGGGCTGCGGCAAGCGGGAAAAACACGCTGTGCTTTTTGGATGAGCACTACAGGTTTTCGCCTAAAGTAATTGAGTGGATGCTCTTAACTCTCCAACCCCGAATGCGGGAGGACGGCACAAGGTACTGGAGCATGACTACCAAGCAACCCGACAACGGTGCGTTTGAAGTACTGGAAGCACCTTGCACCAAGCTGCATTTCCTCGCCGCCGGCAACCTCGAATCCCGTGTCCCGGTCGCACCATACTGGGACAGGTGGATGCATCACCGTCTCGACTTTACGGAGACGGTCATGTCGGACGTCTGCATGGCAATCGGTAGTCGCTACGGCATCCGCACCAGTGGACACGCTGACGCGGACCTCAGACCCCTTACGGACGCCTTCGCGGCTTGTGTCGCATTGAGCCGTGATGCGGTTGCCAATGGGGCATTGCAATTCAGCTTGACGCCTCGTGATTTCGAGAGGGCCTGCGGTGCATCGGACGGCAACATGGCTGGCGTCGCAGGCCATGTCGCACGGTTCGCACCAGACAAGCTGCAAAGCTGGGATGCGGACACAGGTGATCGTCTGAACGATGCCACTGACGAAGACCCCGTTGGCCCCATTGCAGCGATTGTCGAAAAGATGGTCGCAATCCAAAACAGTGTCGATTACAACTAAGGAGACCCAAACGATGGCAAACTACACCTATAAAGATTTCGAGCAGTTGGTGAAATGGGGCGAAAAGGCGAAAGCCCCGAAAGCCCCTATCGCCAGCATGATGAATGAGATTCAGGCGGCACCCTACGGTGACCGGATGACCGCCGGTGATGGCCAGTACGGGACTGGCGGTTACGGCATCGTCACGGCATCCAAACGCCCCGAAAACCTGCTGCGCGACGCTGTGACGTCGGGCTTGAATTACGGCACCTTAGTGGTCAGGTGGGACTCCAGTTTTCAGACTGGTTGCTGGACGTGGGATGAGGTCCTAGACCGCCACAAGGTCACCGTCGGCGGCGGTTTTGGCGCCGCCTTGCGGAGTGACCTAACACGCAAGCAAATGCTTGCCGCTTACAGGTCATTGCTACGCCATGAAACATGGCATGGCATTGCGACATTGTCACCGGGTCTGGTGCTCGATGAACTACGCCGTCGCGGGTTGCCGTTTCCATTGCACAATCAGTTCGAGGATATCCGAATTGAGCACCTTGCCCGGACCAACGATGACGGCATCGATAAGCGCGGCAAATTCAACTGGGCGCGGTACATCAAAATGCCGTCCAAGTTCGACAGTGCCGTCAACTATTTGAACGCACTATCGACTGCTGAATTGTCCGTGAACTACGCCAGCAAAAAAGGCAAGCTGCGGTCCATGTGGCAGATCAAGGAAGCGAACAAAAAACTACTGGCTCTGTGCAACTACAACTGGACCGGGGCGAAGCCGGTTACCATTGCCCTTAGCGACGGCATCCGCCTTGCCCATCATACGCCTGTGCGTCGCGGCTATAAGGTAGAGACCCGTGCGCTTATTGGAGAGTTCGCAATACCGGATCTGATCCATCGGTTTTACATGACTGCCTGCTACGCCAAAAGCGCGTTGGAAATCTGCGATCTCGTGGAACTCTGGACGCGGGTTTTCGGCACGGGTTCCGGCAGTGGTCACAAGGTCACCGGAACCATTAACGGCGAGACCAGCGACGGCGAAGAAGGTGACTACTCAAACGACGGCGAAGTGCCGCTAGAGACATGGATCGAATCCGCCGACGCGGACCCCGCCAATGCCAACCCGGATGAAGAGGATGGCATCACTCAAACCACTAAGGATCTGGGTAAGGACCCGACGTCGGACAACGTCAATCCGGCAACGGGAAAGTGCTACCCTTCCGCGATCATACAGGACAATCCCGATGCGGCGAGATTGACAGATAGTGAACTTGCAGACTACAGGGTCTTCGAGGTTAAGCCCACCGGCGGTACGGGTGATAGGCGTTGCAGACAACCAATCAATCCTGACTGGTCTATCGTTCGCCGTATCGTCAGGACAATGCGAGGTGCCATATCAAACGCTGATTGCTGCACGGAAGATTTAGGGTCCACAGGCAGACGCCTACATCTACCCGGCGTCATCGTTAAAGACGGTGACAATTTCACGCGGACCAGCACCAAACCCGACGGCAAGATAACGATGACAGTGATCATCGATATGTCGGGTTCGATGGCGGATACATGGACGAATGCGGGCGGATGCGAGTTCGTACTCGCCTTGTACAAGTTGCATCGGGAGGGGATCATCGATGTTCGGTGTTGGCTGACGCGCAGCTGGAGGTGCGCAAAGCTGCCGTTCGCTCGGATGAGCATCGGCCAAATTTGCCACATACATCCGGTCAGTTATTCTGAAGGCTATGTCGGGACACTTGACAACGCTGATGTGTCACGGGACATGGCTGACAGCTTGGTCACTATCGCATGGAGCGACGGTGACCTTCAAGACGGTGACGTAAGCGGTCCGGGGCTACGCCGCGCCGGCGTCGATATCATCGGATGCGCACCGTCTGAGAGGCATGTGCTGGACAGTCGTAAACTCGCCGATCTGCGGAAACATTTCGGACGCGGGTACGTGGGCAAAGTCGAGCAGCTTGCCCGGCGCATTATCAACTACATCATACAGGGACGGTGATCGACGTGACCATCGTTACCAAAACCCAAACAAAGCCCTCGCAAGGGGGCTTAAAATCCAAAGGAGGAACAGAACATGAAAACTCATACACGTAATCGTCAACCCCAGACCGCCGCAGCCCGCGCCCCGATGGACGTGGACAAGCGGTTCTTCGCGGCGTGTAAAACCGCCGGCATCGAGCCGTCAAATCGCCAATGGAAAAAGTGGCTCAAGGGCAAGGGCATTGCCTTCGCCGCTGCTCTCGAAAACGCGAAGCAAGGCTGACCCTACTGGAGCGTCCACAGGCTGATACCCTGTGGGCGTTCTCAACTCTTCCCCATACTCGGACATGGGATCACCGACAAAGCCCCTCTGAGGGGCATTAAAAAGGAGAATCGACATGGGCAAGCGGCTGACAGATCAGATAGTCATCGATGCGGTGCTGGGCGTAGGCAGATGCCGGCGTGAGCTCATGCCCGGCGATCTGGTCACCACTGGTTTTCTTTGCCCGAAGCTGCAGGCTCGAGCGCAGCGCAAGCTGGTCAAGCTGGGATGGTGGCGGGAATTCCCGTTCCGTTCCGGGGAGCTCGAGTTGCGCCTGACGACGAGCGGATATCTCCGTCTCTGAAACTTGCGCAGAAATGCAAGATCTTGCGCAGAAAAGCAACACCACATCAACACCACCACGAGGAGGCGCGGCGAGAAACACCACATCAACACCACATCAACACCACATCAAGAGGAGATGACCAATGGCTAAAAAATTAGGTCTACCGGAACCGGGTCAGCGACGTGCGCTAACTCAGGGAGAAGCTGTAACAATGCGGGCGGGAGCGGGAGACTGGGAGGTAGGTTGTACCCGCGAGGGTGAGTGCTACGTCTGGCGTGACGGATGCCCCCACGAGGAGAGAGTTGACGAGGCATACATCGAACTCCTTGAGGAGTACTGGGGCGACCGTCCGCTATTGGACCGATGGTACGGCTTACGCATGACTGAGGCGCAGTGGGATCACTGCCACCTACGCGCACCCAGTCGGAGGGGGGTCGCGAAATATCTGCGATCCCTCATCGATGCCGACATAACTGGACACCACGATAAGTAGTGCAATAGTATATGTGCGACCTCTACCCTCCTTGGGGGTTTGCACTGGGGGGTGGGCAAAGAACTGGGTCTCCGCTCTTAATTTGCCCGCCCCCCACCTTCCCCACACCACTCATGGCATGATCACGATAAATATACCACCGCGTCAAATCTGCGGGGTATATTTTTTGTTTTTAGATCGGCACCTCACATATATCGGCCAGTCGATTAATGTGTTGCGACGCCTCGGACAACACGCCAAAGCGGGTCTCTCATTTAGTGAGGCACACATCATCGAGGCGGTTGATCGACACCTCGTGGGGCTAGAGATATATTACATCACCACCCTCTCGCCACCGGGCAATACTTTGATCCGCGAGTACTACCCCAAATACAAAATCCTTGCGGAGGAGTATGGCTTATACCACCTCCCAGACGGGTACGACGCGGGTAATTAAATTTACCCAACACCGCTTTACTATGATCGGATATGAGTTACTTTGTGTGTCATCTACCGCCGATGACGGCGAAACAAAAACCCCAAGGAAGGAGAAATAGAGCATGGCTCTACTCACCGCCCAGACAAAAACCTCACTGTCCAGCACGAGCTTCGCCCAGTGCGATGTTGCGGTACTGCCCCCGGCCGGACAATTCACCGCAACGTGCATCGACATCCGCGATTACATGGATGTAGAGCGCAAAATCTACGGCTCAGAAGAGACCGAACTGACCAACGTCACTCGCTTTCTTTTTGAGTTCAGCGATGCGAACGGCACCCACTACATCGAGACGCGGGAAATGAAAATTTCCAGTGACGACCGTTCCAACCTCATGCGTTTTCTGACCAACTGGCTGGGACACGCACCCAGTCTCGACGGCGATTGGGATTATCTGATCGAACAGAAGGGCCAGTCCGCTCTGTTGACGGTCTCACACCAACCCTCCAAGATGGGTGACAGGGTCTGGGCTAACATCCTCACCATCATGGCAGTTCCCGAAGGCATGGCTCAAGCCAGCATCGACGAGGACCCCTTCCCGGGATTCTAAGCTATGGCTAAACTAATCAAAACCATGAGTGGTGGCGGACACTGGTACGCCGCCGACGGCACCCCCCGACACAAGATGGAGGGGGGTAACGGTGAGTTACGAAACACGACACTGCGTGATGCGAGAAAGCTGAAGTTGATACCCTCAGTGACTGGCATCATAGGACTACTTGACAAGCCCGCCCTCTCTGATTGGAAGATGAAGGAAATCTGTCAGGCGACTCATGCTGCAAGGCATGAGATCCCTGACGAGGATCTCGTCTCCGATCAGATGTTCCGCACGATTAAAGATCAGGCGTTCAGTCAGGTCTCTACCGCTGCGGAACTGGGTTCCCGCATCCATGCTGCTATCGAGGACTACGTACTCCACGATACCCAGCCTATTGATGAGCTCCTACCATACGTTGAGCCGGTTGTCGGGTTCTTAAACGAGGCTAACATCCGCCCGACCGGGGTGGAAAAAATCCTCGTGTCAAATCAGTATGGGTTCGCGGGTACGTGCGATCTCCTCTTCACATGGGGGGCGAGCAACGACCGACTGGGGGTGCTCGACTGGAAGACTCGTCGGACACGGGAGAAGCAAAAGATCAGAGCATACGATGGTCAGGATATGCAGCTTGCTGCGTATTGCGTTGCTGCGTTTGGCGAGGACTGCCTCGATGACGTGATGGCCGCGAACGTCGTGGTCTCCACCACCGAGCAGGGTCGCATGGCTGTGCTACGTCACGAAGAGTTGCGCTCGTCGTGGGGTGCCTTCAAAGCCCTCTGCGAGGTCTGGCGACATAGTAAATCCTACGACCCAAGAGGTGGATGAGATGGGATCTGATGAAAAAAACTGGGGTACGCAGAAAGAAGCAGCAGCTATACTCGGCGTCAGCATTAGCACCCTCACGAGATGGTTGAGTGAGGGGCTTATAGAGATACGCAAATTAGGACAGCGCGTATCGCTCGACGACGTTCGCCGCCTGCTCGAGTTGGGAGAAGACGAGTACATGCGTGAGATTTACAAGACTCAGCGCACCCAACGCACCATCAAGTAGCAATAACCTTCCTGTCGTCGGGTGACACATCACCCGTGCCTATCACGAATAGTGATGGGGATCATTATACTATGGCTGGTAGCATGATCCCACATCCCGGCGGCGGGATTTCTTAAGGAGACCCACGATGAGCAAGACCTACCCCACCTACCTCGGCATCGACCCCGGTGCATCTGGATGCATCGTCGCTATCACGCCACGGGACGATGATCACCCCTTGGTCGCAGCCTGCAGACTCAAAGCCCATGCTCGATTTGAGGTCATCGATTTTCTGCGTCAATACGATGGACTCGGCGGGTTTGGAGACAACCCTCACGTTGCCCTCGAAAAAGTCTCGTCATCCCCACAGATGGGAGTGCGTTCTGCCTTCAGTTTTGGGCAGAGTTTCGGGTGGCTCGAGGGCATAATCCAGTCGCTCGGATACCCGCACCAGTACGTGCGACCGCAGACATGGCAGTCCGACCTTCAGATACCACCGCGAAAAACCAAAACGCAACCCGAGCACAAGCGTGTCATCTTGGACTTCGCACGGGCTGCGTATCCGCAGGAAAAAATGACAGCGGATGTGGCGGATGCGCTGCTCATTGCACATTGGTGCCGCCAACAACATAAGGGGGAGGAGAGATGAACTACTCGGATGTAGAAATTGTTTCACTGTTTGACGGCATAGCGGGGTTCCCGTTGGCTTGGTGCCGGGTCACCGGGCAAGACCCGAAGAACTTCCACTACCTCTCATCGGAGATCGAAAAGTTCCCGATAGCGGTGGCGGAAAAAAACTTCCCAAAGCGAGAGGAGTTAGGTGATGTTACTCGTGTTCGATTCAACCCAGATAACGCATCGTTTGAACTTTTCCAGCCCTCAACCCAACGACCCGTGCCACCCACTGGCGGCGGGACAGCACCCACCAACGATCATAGTCATACCACCGGAGATGGAGATGATTCTGTTCCGAGCAGAGGGGAGAGCGAAGTACCGACAATCCACGACAGCGGCACCGAGCCGGGCATCACAAGCGAAAACGGGAGACACAGATCTCCTAATCACCACGGAGATGGACATGAAGGAAGTGCTACCAATCGACACGAGGAATGCGACGCGGACGACGGAGCCGTCAGAGATGAACCGACAGGGACTGGGGGTGGGGGATGTGGGAGACCCGGCCCCGACCCTGTCAACGATAGAGAGTTTCGCGCCGGCGGTAGCGGTAGTCGAAGGAGAATCATCTGCTTCGGCAGCCCTTGTCAAGGACTTAGCACCGCCGGCAGACAACGGGGACTCGAGGACGAGCGGTCAGGATTGTTCCATGAAGCAATACGAATTTGCGGAGATGCTCGGCCAGATTACTGCGTCTGGGAGAACGTCGCAGGTGCCTTTAGCAGCAATGACGGCGAAGACTTTGCGGAAGTACTGCGATGCTTTGCCAACATCGGGTACTGTCAGACTCATACGACCCTCGACGCCCAGTGGTTCGGGGTCCCCCAACGTCGTCGTCGAGTGTTTCTCGTCGCAGTCCGTGATGGAATCCCCGAAGGAGCCGATATATTCGACATTGGCGGACGTTCTCGAGAGTCAACCCGACAAGCGATACAACTTATCCGCCAAGGGCGGAAAGGGAATCATCAACAGAGCGAAGGCCCGGGGGAGGGAACTCCCGCCGCTGCTCAAGGCGGCACTCGAACTTTTGATCGCAAACAGTTCGGAGGATACGGGACCGAAAACGTAGCATCCACGGTCAGTGCGCGGGACTACAAGGATGCCACAGACCTCGTCGAGCAGACCTACTGGGATGGCGGGCAGGTCTCATCCACCCTGACCACGACCCATCTCCAGCAGCGTTCGCCAGAGAAGAATAAGCTACCATGTGTCATCAGACGCAACGAACCAGCATCACCATCGATCCGGCGGATTACGCCATTGGAGACCCTACGTCTGCAAGGATTTCCCGATGACTGGTTCGACGGGGTTGAAGGCTACAACAACACAGCAGCTTACAAAGCCACCGGCAACTCGGTGGCAGTCCCATGCGTGGAGTGGGTCTTTGAACGCATCATCGAATTCGACAAACAACAGAGGGGAAAGAAATGAATACCCGCACCGATTCATCCGCCGAGACGATCACAATAAATACAGATGAGAGTACAGAGATAATAGATATTACTAATACTAATACAGATACTAATATAACTAATAAAGAAGAGAGTACTACTAATACTAGTATCTCTCCTCTTGGGATGTACGCCTTCGGCCAGTGGTGGTTGGCTTACCCACGCAAGATCGCGAAAAAGGGGGCGGAGAAAGCGTGGAAAGCAGCGGAGAAGGAGAAGGAGTTGCCGTCGATTGAAGAGCTCTTGGCGATTCTTGAGAAGCAGAAAGCCTCGCGCTCGTGGCAGCAGGAGAATGGGAGATACATCCCGTACCCCAGCACCTACCTCAATGGCAGGCGATACGAGGACGAGATCGAGGACGAGACCCCCGCAGAAAATCCGTACACAAACATCAACTGGAAGACCACTAAATGAGCACCGACACCACGACCACACACACACCCGGGCAACTGCTCCTTGGCGCAATCGAAGCCGAATTTACGGGGGTTCGCTACACTGCCGAGGCCCGCATGGCAATAGAGGGGCAGCTAAATCCCTTTGGCTCCATCATCCAGTCTGGGATGGGCGACATCGTTAGTCATCTCCGTAACGAGTATACCGGGACGCGAGTCCCGCCCGCCTCATTGGTTCTTAAAGCCGTCAAACGTGCTGGCAATCTAGCCAAATCTAATGACGGGCAGAAGATGTTAGAGGAACACTCCAAACGGTATGCGACCGGACAGGAGGTGGACCTCATCATGCGGGCCTATCAAACGCACGGCACAGAGTACGCAGGCAAGCTATCCCGTTGGATGGAATCCGGCGACCACGACTATACTGAGATTGAGGCAAATCTCCCGGCGCGGAAAGATAATGGCGATCTTGCGAGTAAGGTTGCAGGATTCATGCAACGATAATAGCCGAGCGCATGACGTAAGCTATCATCCCCATGCCTTCCGCCAGTAGCACGGCAAGTAAGGCCCAGATAATACGCTGCTGAGTGGCGAGGCGTTCGGTGATGGTAGCGAGTTGCAAAGCGGTGGAGATTCGATACTGGGTCTCCATCGCCATGTGCTCTTTTGCTTGCGACAGCACTGTCTCCGCTACAGCAACGGCAGTCTTTAGCGCAGCAATTTCCCGCCTCGAATCCCCATTAGGTTCAGCGGACACAATGTTTACTCCCGCCAAACCTCACACTCCAGTAGTAGATTTTCGCGAATCGTCTCGCCATCTTGAGGTCCACACCCTTGAGACTTGACCGCTCGAGCAGTGTCATTATGTCTGAACGGAACCGGCGGTCACATAGCAACCGCCAGAAATATTGCCGATTACACCACGCAGGGCGCATTTTAGAGGACAAGGCATACCCAAGGTCATGTCGATACCCTGCGATGCCCACAGGTACACCCATAATGGAATCTGGTATCATCGATGATAGTCTTTCGTTATCCTCCGGCCCGCACCAATCAAGGGCGGGGTCGAATTCGGGGAACCCTTGCGCCTTGAGTATACTCCCCTGTGAATCCAACATTAGGAACGTGTTAAGACTCCACGTTGGATTGTATTTTACATACGACATCATCAATTAGACCCCATGATGGCGATAAAAGGAGCGAGAGCTTTAACACCTTCGAGTAGTGGCGACTCACTCGCGTGCGCGTTGATTTCCACCACCCTATCTGGGGTCTGAATCCCGTTTGCATCGACAGTACCGGGCAGGCGGATCGTCATGTTGCTCGCGAACCCCTTGAACTTCATCACCTCTCCGTCCGCGACCGGCATATCCACACTTGCACAGCCGACGCTTAACATCACCATCACCAGTAGGATTGTCTTTATCATTTTCTATCTCCACGCCACACTCCAGTCCGGGTGGTTGCCTGCCACCCAGTCCTCGAATGTCGCTTGTTGTTCGGTTGTTAGTTCAGTCTCAAGCGGGAACTCGAACCTCCCGAATGTTCGGGTTCTCTCTCCAGTACACCCCGGCGAGATGGTGTTAAGATAGAATTGTGCCTCAGCCACCTGCTCAAGAGTGTACTCGAAATCGCGATCATATATTTTTACTATCATAGCCATACCTCAGTCCGATAGAAGCGAAATTTAGCATCCGCTGTTGTCAGTGTATCCTCACCTATGAACGGTGACAGGCTTACCTCTTCATTAGTCGTGAACTGTGCTTCTGTAGCCGTATGGGAAGTGTCAGCCATCAGCACCGCACCAGTATGATCACTTAGACGACCACGAAGAGCCATACCACCACCGGAGTATTCCATCTCCCACTGATAGATAACATCCGTGGCTGGCGCGACACCAGTATCCACAAGTACCATAGTGCTGGCATCGCTATGTATGAACTGGAAGTTTGTATCGCCACGCCCTGTGGAGAACTGAAGTCCTATCATACTCTGTGACGGGTCATCGCTACCCGTCACAGAGGTTCTATTGCCGTAAGGTATCAAGCCTGTTAGGAATCGGGTGTTAGTGATGACTGGCAGGGAGAAGCGCACAGTCATGTAGAGATTCGCCTTGGGTACGAAAGTATAGTAGCCCGTAACGGTTGAGATGTAGGAATCATCGTTAGTCGAATCGCCACTCAAGGCTTCTATGTACGGACCTCCGGCGTCTGCGTCGTAGAGGTAACTACTCGCGTCCTCGCTTATTGTTGATGCCATGCCCGTGCCCTGCACCACTCCAGAAACTGCGGGATGCCACGATAGGGCTAACCTTTTTCCACCCCGCCACCCCGTCCTCGCCATCGTATGGAAGTGGGGTGTTAATGAATGATGAAATGTGAGTGGCATAACACTATCCTCTCCGAGTTTCAAACACAGTAACAGTAATGGTGACATCACCCTTCACCCATACCGTGTTAGAAATCTCGCTGCTATCACCTGCATTCTCAACGTCCCACTCTGTCGTCGTGTTAGCAATGAAGATGCGCCCGTCACTTTTCTCAACGAAGGCGGCACCCGTTGGAGCAAACGCCGAGAATGCGGGTGAAGCAGTCAATGCGTGATCAGAAGCAGTCGTGGCAGTTTTGTCCGCATCGTCAAAGTGGAACTCCGCGATGGAGACTTTGCCACCCCCACTTAGGTCGCGGATTTGCAGCCAGTCGATTTTGCCGTTGTAGTTGGAGACGGTGCTGCCATTGGCACTAAGCGCACCTACGCAAGCACGATCCAGTCCCGTTACTTTGCTGAACCAATAGGTCTGGAAGTCGCCAGTGCGCGTCTGCGACACGTTCGCACCGTCTATGTACAGCGATGGACGGATGCCGTCGTGAACTAACATCACCTTTAGCCAACCGGATGTGGGCGTAGCGTCTTCAGCGGTCACGGTCCACTGCACGGTTCCCGCCAGTTTCGCCTCCGCGAACAACTTCTCGTCCGCACCGAAACCAAACTTGAGGTAGCTATCTGCATTATTGTCTCCGAAGCCGATGATCAGCTTCTCGGTTCCCGTGCCATTGAGCAGGACCCGCGACTCAATAAGACCAGCCGTACTGGTCGAGAAATTCTGGTGATCAGTTACCGCATAGCACGCCAGCAACTGGCCGGTGCCGTTGACATTTAGGCAGAATGGATCATCGAATGATTCCGCCGAGGGCAGATAGTATCGACCTCCTTCAGAAGCGTGTTCGTTTGACACCGCAAGGTGCGCCCGATTTCCGTTGCGTGTTAGGAGCTTCTCCCACGAAGTTCCAACCGATTCAGTGCGAGGCTCATATGCCGTCGCGGCTTTAGTAGTAGGCATAATGCCCTCTCATGTTAGCGAGACCGGGAGCGGGAACGGCCACCTCGTGTGCCACGTCTGCTCCGTCCTCGTGTTTGTGTTGTGCTGCCCGACAGTTGTCGAGTAACTTCCGAGCGAGATTGTGTTATGGTTTTCCGAATGAGACCTATATCCTCTTCCGTCAAATTGTCAAAGTCGAGACCTAAGTACTTTAGGTTCTCAAGAGTGCGTTTCCCAGACAGTTTCATACGTTCGTGCCACTCCGGGACGGTCTCCTTGTCTTTCCTAAACTCGATTAAGGCGGGATAGAACTCAGTGTTAGGGTGTTTATTGTTGTAGATGTTGATCCCGCGCTCGACTGTTTCAGCAAGGTCATCGGGCCTATCCACCTCTTGTGTCCATACCGGGGACATCATGCGGAACGCCCAGTCCCCAGCGGGTTGCGTAAAAACCTTATCCCGCTCCATCGCCCTACCAAGCCAGTCACGCTTTGGCGGCGGTGCAATCGATGGGTCGGGGAACATCCCTTGATAGGCGCGGATGCCAGCCTTCTCGAAATAGTTGAGATTGACATCGCGGTTACGCCAATCCCTCACCAAATCATCGCGGGAACTGAAGCTCTTGCGTATGATGTTGGGCATCCACGAGCTCAAGAACCTCGCACTATGCTGGGTAACATCCTTCTCCCCACTCAGCATACTGGATAGATCTCCCACCCCTTGGAGGAAGGTCTTATCCCGCCATTGCCCGACGAATCTCCCGGCAGCGGAACTAATCACCTCGGACGCTTCCTTGCCGGCGGCAGCTTCTTCTCCCACCTCGAGGGAATCGATGATGAAGGTCAGGATAGTGGCGAACGGTTCAAGCCTTGCGTAGCTCACCCACTTACCCCCCAGTCGGACTGACTGCGGCGGAGCATTGTCCATTCGATACCGACGTCGCTCCTCCTCACCGAAGGTGAATGGGCGACTTCCCGTCATTCTCTTGTTGCCATCCTCGTCCTCGTCATCGTATAACAGCATGAGCGTTACCATCGCGCCGAAGGATAAGAACTGTTCCGCCATAATCCTTCGTCCCTCCTGACTTCTCTTTGTCTTGCTGAACAACTGGAGAATGCCGAAGGGTGACCGGCGTAGGGATTGCTTGAAGATATTCAATGGGGTCTGTAGGAACGGCAAGTGCCAACGTGCTGCCCAACGTAGGAAGAAATTCTTGGAGTCTCTGAAACGACTCAACGTCTTTGCCGTCTCACCCATTTCCTTCTGGAAGGTGAGCATCGTCGCCTTGTCGATGGCTTCCTCACCCACTGATAGTTGGTCGAGGTTGGTCCTTATAGCCTCGTTAAATGGATCGTCGAGGATGCCCTTTATCCTTTTCTCCCAGTCCGCTCCCTTGAGTTTCTCGTCCGTGGCGATACGAACCGCCCGGGCCATCGTCTGCATGTTGAAGACCATGTAACGTGCGGCTTGATCGGCAGCAAGAAGGACACGGAAAGACCAGCGAAAGATTCTCCCCTTCTTTCCCGCAATGGCGGGAGATAGGTGGAATTCAGACATGGGCTTGACCCCAAGGCGGAAATCAAATACCGGGAGTTCGGTCTTGTACGTCAGGAATGCCAGCTTAAATGCTTGCGCTGTTCCCTTGATCATCGCGCCCCATGCGGGCAGGATCTCGTTCATCCTCGACCCCTCAACTCCAAATAATGCATCTGCTGCTTTCTGTGCCGTGAACTCCCATGTCGAAAATCCTGTGTTACCGACCATGTTCGCTGCCTGTGTAGTCCAAGCAGATAAGAGACCCGCGCCACGCCAGTACTCATAGAATTTGTCATCCCAAGATGCCTTGGTAGTTTGGATGACGCGGGTCGCGATACCGAGTTTGATTAGGTCATCATTGTTATTGATGTCGTAGTTGAGAATGTCCGATGGGCTAATCCCATTACGTTTTAGTTCCTCATGGGTCTTCTCCATCTTCTGTAATTCAATATCCAACCACCCCGGAGAACCAACAGTTCCAGTCGGATGAATTTTGGAGGTTCGGAATATCCCTTGTGCCAAAAGATCCTTCAGCTTGTCGGCCGGGGCCATGATGTTATTCCGGCGGAATGCCATCGACCTTGCCGTTGCAGTTCCGATCTGGCGATAGCGATTAGCGAGTAGGATGTAGTCCTTGATCTTTTCCAAGTCCATGTTTTCCCATGCATCCATCGCATCCTTTGCCATGAGATAGCGGAAGGCGAGGATGTCCTCCGGGGACAAGGGATCAAAGCTACGTGTCAACTTCTTTCGCCACTTGTCCGGGTCTTTTTCGATCTGTGGTGCGATGTGCTTTAGGATCTCACTTGCCTTGACCGTGCCGGGTAGATCATACGCTTGACGCAAGTGGTCAGCTATATCCATCCACTCCTCGAGCTCCGGCATATTCGGTGGGACATTGACCGGGTCGGCAAGGCGATCCTTCGGGTCTTTAGCTTCCCGCTCCTCCCCTCCCTTCCTTGACATATCAGCGAGATCCTTGAACGTGGAACCA
>Ga0114996_10005031_pt1 | contig 15651 bp, 14 predicted proteins | sample ArcticOcean_MG_C_4_FD_87039 | JGI IMG/M metagenome (GOLD analysis project Ga0114996, IMG submission 87039) | Marine microbial communities from western Arctic Ocean - ArcticOcean_MG_CB4_134 | ecosystem: Environmental > Aquatic > Marine > Oceanic | place: Arctic Ocean: Canada Basin | collected...
GGCCTTGAACTCCTTTAAGGTCTCGGCCCACTCCTGTTCCGGCAACAGCTCGCGATTCTTCCCCTTCTTGCGTAGCGACTCCTCCGCGCGAAACTCCGGATTGCCGCCCAGTAAAATGTCGGTGCCGCGGCCGGCCATGTTGGTCGAGACCGTTACCGCGCCTTTGCTGCCGGCCTGAGCCACGATATGTGCCTCTCGCTCGTGTTGTTTGGCGTTGAGGACTTCGTGCCTGACCCCCAACTTCTTCAGGATGCCCGAGAGCTTTTCCGACTTTTCAATGGAAATCGTGCCGACTAAGACGGGCTGCCCTCGGTCATGAAATTCCTGGATTTCCACCGCGGCATTACGGTACTTTTCATCCTCGGTGCGGTAAACAACATCGGAATACTCGATGCGAATCAGCGACCGATTCGGCGGGATGACCACCACGTCGAGTTTGTAGATTTTGCCGAATTCCGCTGCTTCGGTGTCCGCCGTACCGGTCATGCCGGACAGCTTTTTATACATGCGGAAATAGTTCTGGAACGTGATCGTGGCCAGCGTCTGATTCTCTCGTTCGATCTTGACGCGCTCTTTGGACTCGACTGCCTGGTGCAGCCCGTCGCTCCAGCGCCGCCCCTCCATGAGACGTCCGGTGAACTCATCGACAATGACGACCTTGCCGTCTTTGACCACGTAGTCTTTGTCTCGCTGAAACAGTGCGTGGGCCTTGAGACCCTGCTCGATGCAGTGCTTGACCTCGTAGTTGACCAGATCGTTGATGTTCGAAATGCCGATGGCCTGCTCGACCTTGTCCTCACCGATTTCGGTGAGGAACGCGGTGCGATGCTTTTCGTCGACGATGTAGTCGCCTGTATAGGAGCGGTCGCGCGGCTCCTCGCCCTCGATCACTTCGCCCTGTTCGAGCTTCGGGATGATGCGGTTGACCTTGTAATATTTGTCGGTCGACTCTTCGCTGGGCCCGGAAATAATCAGCGGCGTGCGGGCTTCATCGACCAGAATCGAATCCACCTCATCGACGATCGAGTAGTGATGAGGCCTCTGCACGCAACCGGCGTGCTCGAACTTCATGTTGTCGCGCAGGTAGTCGAATCCAAACTCGTTGTTGGTGCCGTAGGTGATGTCGGCGCCGTAACCGGCCTGGCGCTGGTCGTCGGTCAAACCATGAACGATGATTCCGACCGAAAGCCCCAGGAAGGCATAGATCTTCCCCATCCACTCTGAATCGCGCCGCGCCAGGTAGTCATTGACCGTGATAATGTGGACGCCCTTGCCCTCCAGCGCATTGAGATAAGCCGGCAAAGTCGCGACGAGCGTTTTCCCCTCGCCGGTCTTCATCTCCGCGATGCGGCCTTGGTGCAGCACGATGCCGCCAATCAACTGGACATCGTAGTGCCGCATCCCAAGCACGCGCACCGATGCTTCCCGGCAGACGGCAAAGGCTTCAGGAAGGAGGTCGTCGAGCGTTTCGCCCTTCTCGAGCCGCTCTTTGAATTCAGGGGTTTTTGCAGCCAACTGCTCGTCGCTCAGTTGTTTGAGCCCGGACTCGAACTCATTGATTTCAGCCACGAGGGGCTGCATCTTCTTTATTTCGCGTTCGTGCTGAGTGCCGAAGAGCTTAGCAAGTATGGTGTCGAGAATCATAAAGAGAGCAGTAACCCCAAATTTCCCTCATTGTACCGTGTGCGCATGATCGAGGACCTGCATTCGCGGGGAACTGTAGGAATGAGATCGGGCACCGCGAGCCGAGGGCCGATCCGGCGGCTCAGCCTGCTGAGCCCGTGGCCGGTCGGGGAAGAAATGAATGTCGACGAACGGCCGAGGGAGCGGCTGCCGGTCAGATTCGGATGGGCACACCGGCGAGGCTTCGGTGGTCGGCGATTGTTCTCGGACGCGCGGACCGGCGTGGCTTTGGCGGTGGTTTGTTGCTTTGTGGCGTCGGGATGCCGGGGGTTGGGGAAGTGAACCGAGGGTGGTTCTCGTGGCCTTGTTGGTTGGCGGAAGAACCGCCTTCAGGCGGTTTTTTGGGGTTGGGCTAGGCCGGTCCTTTTAGGGCCGGTTGATAGAGGCCCTACCGAAGACATTTTTTAGCCCGTTTTAACGGGCTTCCACCGGCTGCATGCCGCGTGGGAGAATCAGAACATCGGTGTTCGTGCCGGTTTACCGTAGCAGACCTGCCGTCGTCTGTTCCTTGCGTTAAAAGGAGGGCGACGATGCCGCGAAATATCTACAGTGAGCTTCACATTCATATCACCTGGCATACCAAGGAGAATGGAGCTTTGATTGAGCCGGACCTTGAAGCTCCGCTCTATGAATTTCTTCGCGATTACGCCCGGCAGGCACGAGGCGTCGTGGTTCACGCGAGCGGGGGTATCGATGACCATGTTCACGTGGCGGTCACGGTCCCGCCGACGCTGCTGCTCAGTGAATAGATTGGCAAGCTGAAAGGCGCCAGTGCGCACTACGTCAATCACAGGGTTGCGAATCATAAGGTTCTTGCTTGGCAAAGCGGTTACGGGGTGGTGAGTTTCGGAACCAAGGATCTTCCTTGGGTTGTCGGGTACGTCCGGAATCAAAAGCAGCATCACGCCATGGGGCGGGTGGCCGCTCGTCTGGAGAGGGTGGAAAGCCCGTTGAAACGGGCTAAAGCACGGGTTGGGTAGGTGTTCCGAACCGGCCCTAAATGGACCGGCCTAGTCCACGGCAAGCCACGTGAACGTGGCTTTGGCGCCCGGGACAGCCTCAATTACGGGTCGATCTGCAGCTCGGGCCGCGGGTACGTCTTGCTCTCAAATCCCGCCCCCTGCTAGGTTAGGAGAACCATGCAGGATATGGATTGGTCGGCAATCGGTCTCTGGTCAGCCTACAACGTGGCGCTGCCATTGAGTGCCGCGCTGGTTTTTATTCCGGGTGCTGGTTGGGTGATTGGAAGCGAGAAGCTGACCTTCAGGGCCACGATTCTTGAGGGTCAATTGTTCTTCTACTGCGTGACCGTCATTGCCGTGCTGCTTAAGGATTTACACCATAGGGTTGAGGCAGGCGGGGTCTCGATTTACAGTGCTTCCATCGTATTGCTTGTGGTCAACGTCTTTCTCTTCGCGGTTGTTCTTACCAATCGGGACAGGGTCGTCGAGAAAAGAGTGTTCCGGCTCTCCGTTACGATCGTTGTTGTCTCAGTGGCTTGGGTGCTCGGCGTCAGAATTTCCGAGGAGTTATTATGAAGGAAGGAACGACAGTGAACAAGGATCAGAACAGCAACGCGGGATTTGACGCCGAGGGCAGGCGGCGCGCGCAAGCTATGTTCGACGCCGTCACCGATGCTTCCACTGGCGCGGCCGTCGGAGCAAGCGGCGCCTTGGGGATGATTGTGCTGGGAACCAGCACTCTAGGCAGCGTCCTGCCGGTAGTTGGGACCGCTGTTGGCGCGGCTGCCGGTTTCGTCGTTGGCGCCGCGTGGCGCCACTATCATCAAAACTAGATCCACCCGGCACAACCCCTTCCATTCGACATTCACCGCTCTTTTTCCTGCCTGACGGATACTGACTTCAATTCCGTGGAGATAGCTGTTGACGCTTGTCTAGTCTTTGGCTAGCCCGGATTCCCCGCGAAAAACTCCCGCACTAGCTTTCGCAGCAGGGCCAGCGAGCCGAGCACCGCGACCAGATTCGGCAGCGCCATCAGTCCGTTGAGCGTGTCGGAAACGCTCCAGACTAGCTTCAGACTTCCCGTTGCGCCGATGAAAACGAACGCGATCCAGAGCAGCCGGTAGGGCAGCAGCGCGCCTGTCCCGAATAAATAGGTAGCTCCCGTTTCTCCGTAGTAGGCCCAGCCAATCACCGTCGAGAAGGCAAAGAGAATGACTCCGATGCTGACGACATAGTGTCCCCAGTCTCCGGGAAGGCCGGTTGCGAATGCCTGGGCCGCTAGCGCCGCCCCGGTCTCGCCGCTATCCCAAACGCCGGTCGTGAGAATGACCAAGCCGGTGAGCATGCAAATCACCAGGGTGTCGGTGAATACCCCGAAAATCCCGTAGCAGGCTTGTCTCGCCGGATGATCGGTGACCGCCGAGGCGTGAACCATCGGAGCGCTGCCGAGTCCTGCTTCGTTGGAAAACATTCCGCGCGCGATTCCGAAGCGAACCGCCGCCGCTACGCCCGCACCGGCGAAACCTCCGATCGCGGCCTGACCTTGAAAAGCGGAGTTGAGAACGAGCCGCACGGCACCGGCGATGCGGTCGGCGTGTAAGACGAGTATGGTCAGGCATCCCAACAAATAAAGGATGCACATGAGGGGCACGAGTATTTGTGAAACTTCCACAATTCGCCGAAGCCCGCCCAGGATGACCAAGGCGGTCAACGCAGTCAGGATGCCGCCCGTTAGCACCGCCGGCGCCCCGAAACTGCTCTGGGCAATATCGGCGACCGAGTTCGCCTGCACCATGTTGCCGATTCCAAAGGCGGCGCAGGCGGTCAGGAGCGCGAAGATCGTTCCCAGCCAGGGCATCTTCATCCCTTTTGACAGGACGTACATGGCGCCGCCGCGCATTGTTCCTTCGCTGTCGGGCTGGCGATAGTGCAGGGCGATGGCGATCTCGGAGAACTTTGTCGCCATCCCGACGACGCCAGAGAAAAACATCCAAAACAGCGCACCGGGGCCGCCCAGCGAGATGGCGGTCGAGACGCCCGCTATGTTGCCGACGCCGACCGTCGATGCCAGCGAGGTGGCGAGTGCCTGAAAGGGCGTGACCGTGCCCTCCCCGGCTGATTTGGCAAACAGCTTGCCGAGCACCTCGCGAATCGCGAAGCCGAATCGGCGGAACTGCACCGCCCCGGTGGCGACGGTGAGGACAAGCCCGGCTCCGATGAGCAAGGCCAGCATGGGAGGTCCCCAGACGAGGCTGTTGAGTTGTTCGTGAAGGGTGAGAAGGCTGTCCACGGAAGTCTCGATTTCGTGTCCGTCGATGGTAGCATTCTCGCGTTGAGCGCTGCTTCGGCTGCATAATGAGAAACTTCAACTGGCACTGGCATGAAGCGCATCGGTCTGATCTCCGACACTCACGGCTACCTCGACCCCAGCATCTTCGGGTACTTCGAAAAGTGCGATGAGATCTGGCATGCCGGCGACATCGGGACGATTGAAATCGCCGACACGCTGGCCGATTTCAAGCCGCTCAAAGCCGTTTGCGGGAACATCGACGGCGGCGTTCTGCGCGACTGCTTCCAACTCCACCAGCGTTTCGAATTGGAAGGAGTGCGGGTATGGATCACCCACATCGGCGGCTACCCGGGCAATTATGACAAGCGAGTCAGGCTGGCGCTGGCGCGTGAATCGCCGGATCTATTTATCTGCGGGCACTCCCACATCCTCAAAGTCATGCGGGACCAGAAGCACGGGCTGGTCCACATTAACCCGGGAGCCGCCGGGCGCATCGGCTGGCACATCATGCGCACGGCGGTGCGTTTTTCGCTCGAGGGCGGGAAGATTCGCGACCTGGAAGCGATCGAGCTGGGCAAGCGGGGGCGGCAGCACGGCTTGGCAGGCAAGGATGCCTGCCCCACGTAGCGGCTTGCAGAAACTCCAAAGCGCACCGATTCGGGCGCGGCTCTGTTCACGGCGCGGCCCGCCGTTGAACCCCAAATCCGAGCATCGGTATAATGTTGCAAAGGGCTCATCTCTATCTGGATAGTAGAGATTGTTCCCTCCTTTCTTTCTAGGAGCAAGTCATGGCTACCATCGCAATGGGAGTTGGCAGCGAGCGCTGGGCCCATCTGCCGCCCGCCGTCAAAGAAGAGATCGACGTCTACGAAACCGAGCTTCGGCGCGTGCAATCAGGCAAGATGCCCGAGAAGGTTTTCCTTGAGTTTCGCCTGCGCCACGGTGTCTACGGACAACGCCAAGAAGGCGTGCAGATGATACGGATCAAGATCCCGCTGGGTCTGCTCGACCGCGAGAAGATGATTCGCCTGGCGGACCTATCGGAAGAATATGCCGACGGCGTGAGCCACGTCACCACCCGTCAAGACATTCAGTATCACTACGTCGACATCAACGATACGCCGAATCTGATGAGGCGGCTGGCCGATGTCGGCATTACCACGAAGGAAGCCTGCGGGAACGTTGTCCGCAACGTGACTTGCTGCCCGCAGTCGGGCGTTTGCCGCGACGAAACTTTTGACGTAACTCCCTACGCCAAAGCGATGGCCTATTTCATGTTGCGCCATCCAGACGGGCAGAATTTCGGCCGCAAGTTCAAGATCGCCTACTCGGGTTGCGAGCAGCACCCATGCGGGCTGGCCATGATGCACGACATCGGCGCCATCGCCAAGACGAAACTGATCGACGGCGAGGAAGTGCGCGGCTTCAAAGTCGTTCTCGGCGGAGGCCTCGGCCCGCTGCCCTACCAGGCGAAGCTCTATAGCGAGTTCGTTCCCGCCGGCGAAATGCTGCCTTTGGCGCAGTCGATCGCGCGTGTTTTTGCGCGGCTTGGCGAAAAGAACAATCGAGCCAAAGCGCGCATGAAGTTCTTGTTGACCAAACTGGGCATGGAAGAGTTCATGCGGCTGATCGCCGAAGAGCGCCAAAAGCTTCCCGAGGACGAACGCTGGACGAAGGAGTTCGACGACGCGGAAAAGACTTACACGGACGAGCCCTTGAAGTCTGGCTCCGAGCTTGTCGTGCCAGATAATGCTGACGCGGAACTGCTGCGCTGGCTGGAAATCAACGCCCGTCCGCAGCAGCAAGCCGGCTACTCCATGGTGGAGATTTTCCTGCCGCTCGGCGATATTTCGGGCGACCAGTTGCGCGGGCTGGCGAACCTCTGCGAACGCCATGTAAAGGACACGGTTCGGACGACGGTCGATCAGAATTTCCTGGTCCGCTGGGTTCCGAATGGTGATTTGCCCGCTTTCTACGAAGGACTCAAGGCGCTTGATCTCGCCGCGATTGGCGCGGGCCGGCTGGCCGACGTGACGGCTTGCCCCGGTACCGACTCCTGCAAGCTGGGTATCACCTCATCGCGCGGGCTGGCGGCGGTGCTGCACGAGAAGTTCAACAACGATATGGCCGATCTTGCCGGCCGCGATGATCTGAAGATCAAGATCAGCGGCTGCTTCAACTCTTGCGGACAGCACCATATCGCCGACATCGGCTTCTTCGGATCGGTGCAGCGAAAAGGCAACAAGATCGCCCCGGTCGTGCAAGTCTTTTTGGGTGGCGCGACGAAGGGGAATGCATCCTCTTACGGGCTGGCTGTTGGCAAAGTGCCGTCGAAAAACGCCCCGGCCACGGTGCGAAAACTGGCTGAATTTTACAGCGCCGAAAAACAAGGGGCAGAGACTTTTAGCGACGTTGTCGGCCGTGTCGGCAAAGTCCGCTTGAAAGAGGAGTTGAAGGATCTGACCGTTCTCCCCACCTACGAGGAAGATCCCAACGCCTACTACGATTGCCGCCAGCCTTGGGAGTACACCAAGAACGTCGGCGTGGGCGAGTGCGCGGGCGAGGTGGTGGACCAGGCCGAGTTTATGCTCGAGGACGCCGACCGGCTGAACTTCGAGGCGACGCTGGCGCTCGATGACGGCAACCACGAGGAGGCCGCGCGATTGTCTCTCGAGGCCACCATGAAAGCGGCGGACGGCATCCTTTTCACGCGCGGGCTTTTGATCTCGGATAAGTACGACACCGTGAAGGAATTCCGTACGCATTTTTACGACACGGACAACTTCTGGAAGCCGTTCGCGGAGAACTTTTTCCGGACCGCTGAAGAAAGTTCGGATGGTCTGACTTCGCAGCGCGCGCGGCAGCGGGTCGAGGAAGCAACACTGTTCATCGAGCAGGCACAGTCGGTCTACAGCACGGCGTAGTTCGCTAGAGCGGGTTCGCCGGCCAGAGCGGATTCGCCGGCCAGAGCGGATTTGTCCGCAGTCGCGCGGTTCTTCCGGAACAGAGCCGCGCCCGCAAGGGTGCGGTCTAGATTCGGTCCGACCGCAGCTTTAACACCAAGTTGCTCCTCTGCCGCCCTCAAGACACAACTCACGCAACCACTCACGCAACCATGGATCTGCAACGAATCAATCTGAAACTACTAGCCGACGCGCCGCCTGATTTCAGCGTCGACTCTTTCCTGGCGATCTTTGGGCGCTGGCGCACCGACGCCGCGAACCCAGCCGCCTGGTTCGATCTAGCCGACTACGCTCACATGCCCAAGGGCGCCGGAGTAGTCCTCGTCGGCAAGCAAGGCAATTTCTCGATCGACCTGGGCGACCCCGGCCCAGGGCTGCTCTATTGCGGCAAACAGGACTACTCAGGCTCGGTGGAGCAGCGCATCGCCGAGACTTTCCAGCGCTGCCTCGCGCTTGTCAAACCCATGCTGGCTGAGCCGGAATATCCCGCGGAACTGAACGTTCAGCCCGGCTCTTGGGAGCTGTCGATCAACGACCGCCTCGATAGCCCCAACACGGACGCTACCGATCAGGAGCTTCGTCCTGGAATCTCAGCGGCGCTCGACTCCGTATTCGGCCCTGGGGCCTACTCGATGGAGCGCGAGACCGACCCGCAGAAACGCTACGGATTTTCGATCCGGGCAAGCCAGATCACAGCGGTTGACGATCTCTTTCGCGTTTAGGCGATCTGCGTGAGTATATCCGCTACGCGACGACGTTCCGGTCGATTCATGCAGCACCGACTTCCCTTCTATGCTTGTGTTTTGGGATGGCTCTTCGTAGCCGGCTGTTTATTTGCTCAAGAGCCCGCCGACTGGGAGCGCGAGCCGATCCGAGACATTCGAGTTCGGGTTGAGGGTCAATGGATCGTCGCCGGGCAGGGTCGGGATGAAACGGCACAGGAAGTTCGGGTCAAGATTTGGGGGCCGGTTCTGATGCCGTCGACTTTTGTCAAGCGTCCTGTCATTAAGGGTTTTGAGGCCCTCGATGCCGATCCCGAGCGCGAGTACGTCGTCATCTCGCGCGGCCTCGGGACCGGCCCCTACTACAAGCTGCAAATTATCGACTTTCGAAAGAATGGTATTCTCACCTGGGCTTACTATTCGGCCCCCGCACCGAGGGTGGAAAACGGCACGATCTTTCTCGGAGTGAGCCGCGATTATGACGAAATGAGAATCAATCCCAAGTTCAAGGCCTACCGCTACACATCGCGCGGGCTGGAGCCGGTGGGGAAGTAACTTTACCAAGGATTTCCTCTAAGACGGTCTCCACGACAGCCGCTCTTTCTTGAGTGAGATCACAGCGACTTGCGAAACTTTCAACAGGATTCGCCTTGGTCGCGAAACAGGCCGCGCGTTATTTTTACTCCGCAGTTCACGCCGTCTCGCGTCACGACGCCTCGTCCCTTGCGATGGAAGGCGGTAAGCTGGATTTAGTGGCAGTGGCAAAACGTCAACCGCGGAGCGGGAGTCCCGCAATCCCTCTGGATCAGTTCGTTTTCTGCGTGCTGCTGTTCGCGCTAACCTGCGGAGCTTTCGCCTCGCAGGCGGATGTAGAGCGGCCCACTGGGGCGAAGGAGCCCGCAACCCTCGCACTACAAGATTTGTCGGGCGGCAGCCAAAGTCTGGAACAATTCCGTGGCCGAATCGTCGTCCTGAATTTCTGGGCCACCTGGTGTGTCCCGTGCCGGGAGGAAATGCCGATCTTCGTCCGGGCGCGCGAAGACTATCAGGCAAGAGGCGTGGAGGTCATCGGTGCTTCGGCGGACGACGCGAGCACGAGAGATCAGATCGAACCGTTCATCGAGGAGTACGGAATCAATTTCCCGATCTGGCTCGGCGCCACCGTCAAGGACATGGAACTGTTCGGGCTGGGCGCTACCCTGCCCGCGACCGCTTTCATCGACCGCGACGGGCGCGTTGTTGCAAGGATACTGGGGCTCGTCGAGGAACACGAGTTGACCGAACGCATCGATTGGCTGCTGAGCGATCGAGCGGGCCAGCCGCCGCCCCCGCTGGTGGATCATCTCGAATCAGCGACGGACGAGCACGGTCACCACGAGGGCGAGGAAGAACACCAGCATGCGGCGGTCGCGATGGAGGGCGCCTCTCTGGTACCCAGTTGACCGACTTGACCGGGAGAAGGCCGCGCGGTCAGCGGGGCGGGGCATGAACTGGAAAAACGCTGGACCTTCGGGGCGCGCTGGGTGGCGAATCAGATTGATCGCGCCAGCGTCCGCACGACGATGACCTATTGGCTCACCTCGAGATTTTCGGCTGGACTGGAATACAACCCGCGGGCCGGCAAGGTGAGCCCGCTCGCGAATCTGCTTGCTATTCGGGAGACGAGGAATCGTCCGGCGTTGATGTTGGGCACAAGTTCAGACCGCATCGGCACACCATCCGGGCAAGCGTTCTACGCCACCTTCAGCAAAAATCTAAAACGCGAAACCGGTCTGCCGATCGCCCCCTACGGTGGCGTCGTCTACGGCACACACGAGGGGAAAACGCGTGCGATCGGCGGACTCAACATCGGCTTCTCCGAAACCGTCACGTCGCTTGTGATCTTCGACGGAGTTCATGTTCATCCCACATTCAACGTCTCGCTCAAAAGCCACACGATTTCGTTTCTGCTTATCCGAGGCAGGGACCCCGGCGTGAGCTACAGTGTTGCTTTCTGAAGTCGCTTTTTGAATTCTTTTTGTCTCGCCCCGGAGATTGAGTCAATAATGGACGATCGCAACGGAAATCTAGTCGACGCCGCGATTCGCTCGCGCCGTTCGGTCCGTGCTTTCTTGCCGGCCGAAGTCCCCGAGGAGACGATCCGAGCGATCCTCGAAACCGCGGCCCGCGCCCCGTCGGGGACGAATACTCAGCCCTGGCGTGTTTATGTGCTGCGCGGGAAGGCGAAGGACGAGATTTCGCGGCGCGTTCTGGCTGCCTACGATGATCCCGAGCAGTCGGCGCGGCATACCCAGGAATACGCGTACTATCCGACCAAGTGGATCTCTCCCTATATCGAGCGGCGGCGCAAGATCGGCTGGGATCTCTATGGGCTGCTCGGCATCGGGAAGGGCGACAAAGAAAAGATGCATGCTCAGCATGCGCGGAACTACAAGTTCTTCGATGCGCCGGTCGGGCTGATGTTCACGATCGACCGGATTCTCGAGAAAGGAAGCTGGGTTGATTACGGCATGTTTTTAGAGAACATCATGATCGCCGCGCGGGGGCACGGGCTGGATACCTGTCCGCAGGCGGCTTGGACGCCGTTTCATCGCATTGTTAGCGACTTCCTCCAGATGCCCGAAAACGAGACACTCATTTGTGGCATGTCGCTCGGCCACGCCGACAATGGAGCGATCGAGAATACCTTGGTCACCGACCGCGAACCGCTTGAGAGTTGGGCGACGTTTGTTGATTCCTAACCCTCTTTGCCGTTGATTCGGACGAAACGGAATGGGACGAGACGAAACGGGGACGAAACTGATTCGGAAACGGTTGGGTCGGCCTAACAAGAAGTTGTCTTCAACTTGGAAGTCGGACTGATTTCGGAATCGCCAGAACATACCGTGCTGTCGGTCCCGGACCGCCATGCAGGGTTAGGGGTCTCACTCGCGGCCCGAGTAGTAGCTTTCCCAGTCCTTCACGCCCCAAGAAACAGCCAATGAGTCTCGGCAAGCGTGGGCCAGTTTAAGCGAGAGCTGCTCCATTTCGCCGTTCGGACGCTCGGCTCGAAGACCGTCCCCAAAAGCTTTCATTGCTCCTTCAACCGCCGGGTTCTCGACCAAAGCCAATTCGCCCCAATACAACTGCCAAAACCTTTCGACTGCTTTGTCAGTGGCCCCTTGATCGTGTATGGTGGCGATTCTCGCTGCCACTTGTGCCGCTTCCGTGTACAGCCTCAACTGACGCTCCAAGAACGGTTGAGTTGCTTCCACGCGTCTCGTTTCGGCGGTCCTCTGGGCGGCCTGCTCTCGTTGGTCGATTTCCCTGGTGCGTGTGTCCCAGTATGTCCAAATCGCCAAAAGTAAGGTCCCAATAGTTGCGACTGCTCCTAGAATTTTGATGAGTTTATCCATCTCGATCTAATCTCCCGTTTGCGGCTCAGTCGAGTTCCGCGGGTGCTATTGAACGCATCGAATGGTCGTTGTCCCGCGCCGATAGGTCGGCTTGCCCCGCGATGTCAGAACTTGTTTGCGTGCCGCGGCTGCGGTCGTTGGGCTACCTCCAACGTCTGGATGGCACGTACACTTGCTCACCCCTACTATCCGGATCCAGCGCCTATTTGAGCCTTCTTCTTCACCGAGCGGGTGATCAGCTTGCGAAGGGTCGCCTCGTCCACATCTTCGAGCTTCTTGATGTAGAGGCAGGACTTTGAGGTCTTGTATTTGCCTAGTTTCTTCATCAGGGCTTCGTGTTTCTCGAAGCCCGACATGATGTAGAGCGTTAGTGCCTGCTTTCTTGGGGAAAAGCCGGTCAGGAGCCAGTCTCCTTCGCGTCCGCTGGCGTACTTGAAGTGGTAGGCGCCGAAGCCGACGATGCTGGGTCCCCACATCTTGGGGCGCTCTCCGGTGATCTCCCGCATCATCGCTAGGACGGCGCGGCTGTCCTTGCGCTTCTTCTCGTCCTCGATGGAATCGATGAACTTCTTGACGCTGGCTGTCGTTGGGTTGGTCTTGGGCTCGGCCATGAGTCGTCTCTTTCTACGCACCTTCAGGGCGCGGATACTTTATATCACAACGACAGCGCTTGGGAGGACGGGCTCCGCGGCACCGGCTTGGGAGGTCTTGAACGGTCCTAGCAGCCGGTGGCGCAAGTCCTCCTACGCGAAAAAAGGGTACAGGAAGGTGTGAAAAAATGCTTGGGACAGCCAACTGCGGCCAATCTCATCATTGATAAACAGGGAGTTGGGAATGGCCACTTGTGGCAGTCCCCGATTGTTTCACACCTTCCGGTCCCCATTTTTTCACGGACACCTACCTGCGCGGCAGACAGCCGGCATGTCTTCGAGAACCTTCAATTCCCCTGGATCGGCGTCACTGAAGGCATGTTCAGTTGTGTCTCCGCGTCGAAGACGCTCTTCGCCAACAATCACCCGTCGGCTGCCAGCGCCCTCCTCCTCCCCCACCGTCTATCAGCGCCCTTTTCCCGGCGTTCGAAAAAACTCATCAACCCCGGCTTGACAAACCGCATATCGCCGATACGATGAGATCAGAGACCGGGAAAGAATCTCCACCGGACCAGCGCAGCAGTTTCCGCGGACAGTCTAGCGCTGCCGACCGCAGTGGGGAATCTCCGCCAGCGGCTTCAGGTGAAAGAAAGGGATTGGCCTGCGTGCCAGCCCCTGCCTTCGCCATCGAAGGACCGTAAGCAAGCCTCCTCCCCGTGGCATCCGTCAGGGAGCGGGCTTAGTCCAAGAAACGGAGCATCGAGAGGCCTCTCAACAATCAGAGCCCGGAACGCAAGTGACGGGTCAGCGAGCAGCCAAATAAACCACAAATGCACCGAAAAGCAAGGAAGTGAAAGTAACGAGAGTTACATTCCGCAACCTCAGCAGGACCCAAAATCCGGAAAACCTCTCAGATACTCTCAAATACTCTCATCGAAAAAAGTAAAGACTTACAAATGAACAACTTGTAACAAAACAGAAAAGTAGCATCGAGGCCCTTTGAGGCCCGAATACGACCAATTGAGCGGCAAAAAGGGCAAATGCGAGTGAATCATCCATCTACCGCCCGATCTATCGCCCGATGAAACAGGAAAGCTTCCAGACTGCCCGAAGACAAGCCCGGCGGGCCGGCCGGACCCACCCGATCGGGTCCGTTGCAACGGCACCCAACCCGTCCGAGATGCCTCAACGGGTCAGAAAACGTTGCCGCCAGCTCCCCCAGTCAATTCATTCACACCTTCCAGCCACCGATTATCGTTGTCCGTTTTTGTGCAAACAGATAAGGATTTGTGTAACGAAAATCGGATGGCAGTCCCCCATTTTAGCCCGCGCCCACTTTCGCCACGGGCCTCGCGTAGTGCGCCGATAGTGGCATAATTTGCAATTCGAGCTGTTGACAGGGAAGCCCGTTGGAAACGGACTGACGGAGCTACAGCGGCGAGGTCCACCGGTCGTAAAACGGCCGGCCTAGGAAGATAAAGCCGCGTGAACGCGGCTCACTCTGAACTCGGCTTAGCCTGAACTCGGCTCAACGTCGGCGCGACGAGTTTTGAGCCTGCGGCGGGTTGCGGGGACGCGTGTCCCCGGTTCGAGGCGGGCGCGGCGAAGCTGCTCTCGATCAGTTGCATTCTGCTTGGGGCAGTACACTAGCGCGGGTCCGGAGATCGACGGACCGCGGGTTCACACCCGCGGCTCTGAGTTTCGGGGCTTGAGACCTTGGCTTTGGGGGCGGGGTCCGGAGGAAAAGCCGCGGGTCTCTGACGAGCCCCGCGCTACGGGAGAAAGGCCGCACGCGCGCTTCAGCGACGGTCTCGGGGTTTTGGAAACGGGCTCAGCGGGCTTTTTGCGGATCGTATTACTCTAGTCGTAGTGGCAGTCTGGAACTAGCGTTGGCGTATTTTCTCAATCCTTGGAGTCTTGGGGTCTTGTTGCAGGCCCTGATGATCGTCCACTTTTTCCGCAATCGTCCGGAAGGGTATTGGTTTTACGTCATCATCTTCTTGGGGCCGATTGGCGCCGTGGTGTACTTCTTCGTCGAGGTGCTGCCCGGCCTCAATTGGAAAATGCCGGTTTTCGAGCGCTGGGAGCGGGGCCGCCGGAAGGAGTGGCTCGAAAAGCTCGTGAGCGAAAGCCCGTCCCAAGAAGCGCTGTGCGAACTGGCTTGGATCCGCGGGAAAGACGGCGATCATGTGCGGGCGATCGAGCTTTTCGGCGAGGCGTTGCGGCGCGATCCCGAGGATCTCGAGAGCCTTTATGGCCGGAGCTTATCCGCGATGGAGACGCGGGCATTTGCCTCCGCGGTGAAAGATCTGACCGCGCTGGCCCAGGTGGACCCACACTACAGATTGCAAGAAGGCAACCTGACTCTGGCGGAGGCTTACGAAGAGCTGGGCGAGCCGGACAAGGCGGCCCGGGTCTACCGCTCGATCTTGAAGCGGTCGCAGGTCTCGCAGGCTTTATTCGGACTGGGGCGGCTGCTGGCGAACCAGGGCGAGATTGGGCGGGCGCGGGAGATGATGCAAGAAATCATCCTGAAGCAGGCCGGTATGCCGCGCTACCTGAGGCGTCGCGAGCGTCCCTGGGTTTGGCGAGCGCGGAGGTTCTTGAAGATGCTTTCCGCGGAGCCGAAAAACGCCGAATAAAGGGGCGGTGACCCGAGAACGGTCCGCCGATACGGCTGCAACTTTTGGATTTCCACCGTCGAGTGCGTTAGGCCCCCAGGAGCAGTCACACGGCAACAAGGAATGCGTGCGCTACGAATCGGCCAGTCCAAAACTTGCTCAATCGAGTAACTCCGGGTAAGCTAATCAATCGTCTTCGATCGTGCCGGTGTCCGGGGGTGAATCGTGTTCACGGCTAGGAGGCGCGAGCCGGATCACGAACGCGGATCACGAACCAAGAACCCGAACCACGAACCGAACCACGAACAACACTCCCGAACCGCGCGCCAGAGGCGCGAGGCGGCACGGCAGAGCCGTACGCCAGTGTGCCCAGCATGGGCTGATTCTAGCAGGATGAAACGATCCTGTCGGGACCGATGGAGGTA
>Ga0114996_10005033_pt1 | contig 15646 bp, 10 predicted proteins | sample ArcticOcean_MG_C_4_FD_87039 | JGI IMG/M metagenome (GOLD analysis project Ga0114996, IMG submission 87039) | Marine microbial communities from western Arctic Ocean - ArcticOcean_MG_CB4_134 | ecosystem: Environmental > Aquatic > Marine > Oceanic | place: Arctic Ocean: Canada Basin | collected...
CTGGTACCATAAGACCCCAGACGCCTTCCCGCCGGCTCGTTGCACCTGTCGAATCATCGATCCATAGAGCGACTGCGAAGGCGTCTCGCGGCCGGCCGGGTCCCACTGTGCCATGGAGGTGCCTCCGTGGGCCGAGGCGATCAAACCGATGGGGACGCCTGTCTCCTCGAACACTGCCTTGGCGAAGGGAAGGCCCAGGCCTGCTCCCCGGGTGAGGTCCGCTCTGGCCTGGCTGCGGAGCAGGCGCCGCTGAGTCTCGGTGAGAGCGCCCTCCAGACCCCGCCCGCTGTGGACAGGATCGCGGGACTCAATCAATTCGTGCAGAGGCTCCCGGGCCAGCGACCAGCGTTGCCCCATCCCGAAGACGTGGACCTGAGGGTGGGGGGTGTCGGTGGCGACCAGTGCCCCGCGGCCGTGCATGTTGGACTGTCCGGCCAGGATCCAGATGTCTCCCACAAGGAGATGGTCCACACTCGTCGCTCCGGCAACGTTTCCGAGTGCATCGATCCGGCCCAGCTGCAATGTGTACTCTCCGCCGGTCGGCACCTGGCTGAGGAGGGCCTGAAAATGACCGCCTTCGGCCCGGCCCACTGTCTTCCAGTTGAAACCTGCCAGCACATCGCCGCCCTCTAACAGTCGCCCATGAATTGGACCGTCTCCGGCGCTGACGCCTCGCAGCGAGATATCGGCAGTCCCGTCCGAATTGCGCTGGAAGACCTGATAGGGATGTGCCCCCGCGGTCACGGCGAGAGTCTCGGAGCGCACCGTGAAATCGACAACGAAGGCCTCCTCCAGAATGGGCAGCAGGCCGGCCACAAACTGCTGGTGGGCAGGATGGGGCAGATAGTCGTCACGGGCCCAGGCCGATTCAAAGGTGAGCCAGAACAGATGTGTGAGCGATCTGGCTCGCTGCCCAGGATCAATGTTGGGACCCGTACGGATCGACTCGACACCGGAGATCGACCCTTCCAGGGACAGGAACGCCTCCACTACGGTCTCGACCTGCTGTGGCTGAGCCGTCTCTTTGAAGCGAAAAAAGACCAGATGCTGATTCTTTCCCGGCACGGACAGAGGCGGCACGTCCTGGACCTCGAGGTCATAGACCAGGACCTCTTCCATCTTAGGCTGTGCAAAGTCGAGGAACTCCCTGTGGGCGGGGTGAGTGGCGTACGCTTCCAGATCGGCCTGTGATTCGAAGTGGAACATCAGAATCAGAGAGAACCCCTGATTCAGGTTTTCCGTGCTGTCGTTGAAGCCCCACTGAAATGAACGGATCCCCTCGATCTTTCGGGACATCTGTTGTGACCGATACCCCACCTCGGCCTGCTCAACGGCCGTGCTGGTGGGTTTGAATTTGATCACGACAACATGCTGGATGGCAGCCGATGCGGTGGCTGTGAGGAGAAAGATGCCTCCTGCCAGCAGCAGGGCATTGAGCAGAACAGACCCTGCATGCGAAGTTCCGGAGCGATTGGGGGCGGTGTTTTCTAGATCTCGGCGCATTGATTTCCTCTTGCTTGCAAAAATTGTTGGTATGGACCGACATTCCCCATATCAACTTCGGATATGAGGTTCGCTGACCTCCCTGTGACGAGTAATTAAAACCTATCAGCCCTCCAACCAAGGAACAAGCGTTTTTCCTCATTATTCGGGTGAAAAGACCTTCTGATTCGTTAACTATCCAGCCGCCTTTGCCGAAATCTGATCGGCAGAGACACCTCTCCAGCCATCTTGTCAGGGACACGGGCGCTAGGCTGTCATCCATCTCAATCGCTTAATCCGAGACAATATCTCGGCCCATATCTCCTTGCTGACCGCGACTTCCGCCATCTGAAACGTCACGATCCGGCTATGGCGGACCACCTTCGCTCCGATCTTGATCAACTTGGCCAATAGGGGTGCGAAGGGACCAGTGTTTGATTCCTCTGGGAAGAACCAGGCGTCGCAGAAAATTGCCCAGGTTGTAGGCCAAAACAAACAGAGCCAACCGCGCCTGATTCTAGATATCCCTTTGGGGCGAGGTGGGCAAGCTAGGGAAATGGCGGCCATAGCGCTTTTTCTGGCAAGCGATGAATCCAGTTACATCACCGGCCAAACGATCGTAGCCGACGGCGGCCTAGCTATGCCATAGACGCCAATTTCCGACCGGACAGAAAAACTCTCAAAAGGTCCACATTTTAAAATTTAACCTAACTATAGATGTATTTTGGAGTATACAATCCTATTTAATCCAAATTTTGGCATTAAATAGGAGTAAGCTATAATATGGCAACCAAAATCGACTGCAGGGGTTCTATTGTCCAGTTGCTAAGATCTGTGCGACTGCAAGAGAGATTAGTCAATTCTTATTAGCTGCTTTTCCAGCGCTGTAGAGTCCGTCGGATCTGTCGAGCGCCTTGGAGAATCCTTTGCTTTTGCTCTATTAAGGCCAGGCGTACATGGCCTTCTCCTTGCTTACCAAACGCAATTCCCGGAGCGATGGCAACTTGGCCGTCGTTCATCATGCGGACCGAAAATTCCATTGACCCAATCTTCTCTATATTTGCTGGGACAGCCGACCAAATAAACATGCCCGCTTGGGGTGTCTGGAAGTCATTCCAGCCCCCTTGGTGCAAGCTTCGTACAAGCGTATCCCGTCTTTCTTGGTATATGGCTGACTGCTGTTTCGATATGTTCTCGTAATCGCGAAGAGCAACTATTGATGCAATCTGAATGGCTTGAAACACTCCGTAGTCATAATAACCTTTGACCCGGGCAAGCCCATCTACAATTCTAGGATTACCGCTGCAAAAACCTATTCTCCAGCCCGCCATGTTGAAGGTCTTGGACATTGAAGTAAATTCAACGCCTACCTCTTTGGCACCCGGCACTTCTAAAAAACTTGGAGGCCGATAACCGTCGAAAGAGATACCTCCGTAGGCAAAATCATGTACGACTATCAGATGATGGCGCCTTGCTAACTTAACAATCTCTGCAAAGAACTCCAAAGTAACAACATGGGCCGTTGGATTGTGAGGGTAATTGATGAAAAGCAACTTGGGCCTTGGCAAATCTCCCCGACAGGCCTGATCAACTTGGCGCAAGAACTCTTCATCATCTTGGATTGGCAGATAGATGCAGCGCCCCCCGGCCATTGTCACACCGTAACTGTGAATCGGATAGGAAGGAGCCGGCACAAGAACGGTGTCCCCGGCCCCTATAAGTGCTAAGCACAGGTGAGAGAATCCCTCTTTCGATCCAATGGTAGTAATAACCTCTTTTTCAGGATCTAAGGAAACATCATAGCGTCTTTTGTAAAACCGTGAAATTTCACGCCGCAGATTATAAATCCCGGATGCTTCGGAATAGCGATGATTGCGAGGATCCTGAACTACTTCGCAAAGTTTGTCGACTATATTTTGAGGAGTGGGATCTGTTGGATTCCCCATAGCCATGTCAATAATGTCGACACCCTCTCGACGCTTACCGTATTTAATACGATTGATCTCACCAAAAACGTAGGCTGGAAGACGAGACATCCGATCAGCAAGCTGAACAAAGTCCGATTCGGGTGTTAGTTCGGTATTCATGTTTCCAGTACTATAACAAGTGCAGATGGGTAACAGTTGCAAGTTGTTCCAAGCTAGTATTCCCAAATGGCGATTCCGGCCAAAACAACTAGCTTAAGTCCGCCCCTGACGACATTTTTTGAATTATATCGATTGAGGAACTTCCCAGTAGCCTGTTTTAGCTGAACGAAACAGAGCTTCTACTACCTGCATGTTAGCTAGCGAGTCTTCAAGGGGAATGGGAGTAGCACTCCCGGCCAGTATGGCTTTCGAAAAAAGATCCCCTTGAATAGTGTATTGGTCACAAGGCTCAAACTGTTCGGTAATAATTTTTTTTCCCAATATATCGCCCTCATCCAAGAATATCCTGCATGAACAATCGTTTGGAGCGTTAAATGGAATCTCGATCTCCAGCCGTGCCTTAGTTCCAAAAATCTGCACCCTCTGGTAGGGAACCATCTGCGTACAACACAAGAATGATGCCTGGCCGGAAGAGAAGTCTAAAATGCACGAAGCGAGGCGGTCTATGCGCATTTGAGGGTCCCAATCAATAAGGGCCATTACTCTCAGAGGTTCCTCCTCGAAGAGAAATCGGGACGTCGTGATCGGATAACAGCCGATGTCCATGGTAACGCCGGATCCGGCTAGATCGGATCGGTTTCGAATATTGTTGGGGTCCAGGTTGCAATAACTGAAAACATACTGAATTGCTACTAGATCTCCTATTGTCCCATCTCGGACTAAATCACGTACGCGCAGCCACTGCGGGTGAGTTCGGACCATGAACGCTTCCTGAATCTTAACTCCAGTCTGGTCACGGACCTGGATCAGCTGGCGAGCCTCTTTGACAGTCAAACTGATAGGCTTCTCACACAAGACGTGCTTTCCTTCATAGGCAGCTCTAATTGACCAGGGCACGTGGAGATGATTGGGCAGAGGATTATAAACCGCATCAATATCCTGATCTTTCAGGAGAGATTCGTACGAGCCATAAGCCTTTGGGATACCCAATTCTTGCGCAGATTGTTGGGCGGTACTTTGATCTCGTGAAGCGATCGCAACTACTTCACTAAATAACCCCTTCTGCATTGCCGGGATAACCTTTGATGTCCCAATTTCTGCGGTGCTCAGAATCCCCCATTTGATTTTCCTGCTCATGGCATCGTCCCTTCCTATGCTCTCAAGCATGTTTGATTTTAAGAGAAGACCCTCAGAAATCCCAATTTCTTAACCTTGAATTCGTCACATCTTGCCAGGACAAGATGGGAGGATAGTTGATCTGGAAAATTAGGCGAGTCCTTCAGAATCGTATCTGGGTTATAATTCCTTCCGGATCGAAGGCAAACTATGACGGACAAAATCGACAAAACTGATGAGGAATGGCAGAAAGACCTCTCTTCTGAACAATTCCATGTATGCCGGCAAAAAGGGACTGAGCGGCCTTTCAGTGGTGCCTATCATGACTGCAAGGAAAGGGGTACATATATATGCATATGCTGCGGACAGTCTCTTTTCCAGTCTGACGCAAAATTCAATTCCGGAACGGGTTGGCCAAGTTTCTACGCACCAGTTACCGAGAATACTGTTGCCCTCAAAGTGGACGACAACTTTTTTATGCGCCGCACAGAAGTAGTGTGTAGTGCTTGTGACGCACACCTAGGGCATGTTTTCCCTGATGGGCCCCTCCCTACTGGGCAACGCTACTGTATAAATTCTGCAGCTCTGAAGTTGCGCCCTGAAAAGGCTTAGGGCTCAAAGACTCAGAATTACCCCTCTCTCCCTAGGGGGGAAGGTCCAGTCAAATCTAGCACGAAAGGACAACTCACTTTTCCGCAAAACCACAAAAGCCCCCTGACAAGTAGTCAGGAGGCCCTTGTGAAACAAAAAAAGCCGTTTAGCCAGAATATTCCGTGTACTGCCGAGCCTTTTTCTGTGCACGCTTACGAGCCAAGGCCGACTTCAGCCTCTTACGCTCACCGGGCTTCAAGAAAAAGCTGTGTTTTTTAGCATCTCTGATGATGTCTTCTGACTGCACCTTCCGTTTGAAACGGCGCAGGGCACTTTCAATAGATTCACTTTCCTGTACTCTCACAACAGCCAACTTAGATATACCCCCTTCTCGAGCTTATGGATCAAATCAGAACGATCATTATACGGGCCGGAGCTATTCAGTCAAGGAATCGAGAAAGGTATCCAATGCTTTTAGGCCGTCGATCCCCAACAAATCGGTAACCTTTGGATCAGAATAAGCCGCCCTAAACACGGTCACCAAGGCAGCTTTCAACTGATCACCAGCTGAGCTGGATTGGGCTTTTGAAAGATGCAGGACTGAAGAAGAATTCCTCTCAGGAATGAGTTTTTTTTGGGCATAGGCTCTGATATCAGCTAATGCACTGTCTACACTGGGGTCAAGCTTTTCGAGACGATCCAGTTCGCCGGCCTTTACAAAGCGTACTAGAACGTCAAAGGCAGCAGGATAATCGTTTCTCAAGAAACCTAGAATGCCCGAGTCATCCCCAGGAATTGAGGTCTTAGTTTGACGCTGCCTTTTGCTTCGAATTGTAAAATAGGCCGGAATCCCCAGAATGAAAAAGGCCGTAACGATTCCTAAAAATATTAGCTGCTGCTCTAAATCTGTATTCACGGTTCTCTCTGAGCTTTAAGCCTAGTCAAAAGATTGGATTTTAAATTGACAGCATAGGCTGGAGCATCAATCGTAATAGCTACGGCAATCGCTTTTTCAATCTCATTGAGATACTCGTAGCTTTCTACAATCCCAAGCTGGGCCTCCAGGCGAAATTCGGGGCTCACTGCATTGGCAATGACCGACTGGAAATGGTCGATAGAACGCTCATAATCTCCTTGTAATTGCGCTATTGCCCCTAAGCGCAGGGAGGCTCTAACTGCAAGATCTGGACTTGGCTCTAGACGCAACAAAGATTCAAGTCCAGCCTGAGCCTGAGCGAGATGGCCTGCTTTGAACTCAGCATCGGCCATTTTGAACCGAGTTTCATGGGCTCCATCCGGATTTTTGGTTAGCCCCAGGTACCTTAAGCGTAGCTCATTGGCAGTATCCAGATCCTGCATCGCGAATTCGTAGATATCCGCTAACAACACTAGTGCCTGACCTACGAGCCCCAGATCTCCGCATGAGTTTATAATGGCCTCTAAGAGCCCAACAGCTTCTTTAGTTTGGTTAGCGACCGAGTAGCGCATGGAAGCCTCTTCCCACATGGCCTTGCAGCCCCACACCCCACCAGGATCACTCCCCTCAAGGGACTGATACAATGCAAACGCCTCATTGATTCGCCCGGCCCGCTGATGCCTCCTGGCTTCTGCGAATTCTGACGCATTTGGGGATTGAATGTCTAAAAAGAGGAAAGCACCCAAGACAACAATACCCAGTGAACAAAAAACGAGCCAGGGACTAGGCCTCATCTTCCACTATTTCCCCTGGGGGCTCTTCTTCTAACTCCAAGACCGAAACATCGGCAACGCGATCACGCCCCTTCAAATCCATCAATTTGACGCCCATGGAATTTCGGGATTTGACCAGTCGGATCTGATCAACGCCCATACGGATAATCTTACCGCTCTCGGTGATTATAATAATCTCGGAATCATCACTTACAAGGAGAGATTTGACAACATTCCCATTTCTCTTACTCGTACTAATATTAATTACTCCCTGACCACCTCTACCCTGAGCCCGATACTCCGACACTGGGGTCCGCTTCCCGTAACCCTTCCGTGTGACTGTCAGCAGCTGTACTTTCTCCAAATCCACCGCGGCCATGCCAACCAACTGGTCCTTCTTCTTGAGGCGTATCCCTCTGACTCCTCGGGATACACGTCCCATGGACCTCACCTGATTCCCAGTAAAGCGGATAGCCTTTCCCATTAACGAGAAAAGCATTATTTCCTGGTCATCCTTGTCCAGCATTACCCTCATCAGCTCGTCGTCGTCTCCAACAGTGCATGCAATAATGCCATTGGCGCGGGGATGCGAAAAAGCATTCAAGGGGGTTTTCTTGATATAACCCATCCTGGAAGCCATGACGACCTGCGCAGGAGTGTCGAAGTCATGGACTGCAATGATGCCAGCCACCCGATCACCCTTATCAATCTGAATCATATTGATAATCGGCTTACCCTTACCTACGGTAGATACTTCTGGAAGGCGCCAGACTTTCAGCCAATGCAATTTGCCTTTGGCAGTGAAAATCAAAATGTAAGCATGCGTAGAGGCCACGAACAAATAATCAATCAAATCCTCCTCTGTTCGAGTCGACATCCCGATCCGTCCCTTGCCGCCCCTGTGCTGGCTCCTGTAGGTACTCAACGAGGTCCGTTTAATGTACCCATTTCTGCTAGCCGTAATAACCATCTGTTCCTCTGCAATCAAATCCTCGATGGACAGATCGACTTCCGTGTCGATGATCTCCGTGCGCCTTGGTGTCGCGTAATTGGATTGAATCTTGAGGAGTTCTTCTCTGATGACCCCCTTCAGTTCCTCTTCTTCATTGAGGATCTTCTCTAAATCCTTGATGGTTTCCTTTAGTTGATTATGCTCGGAGGCTATTTTGCCTCTTTCGAGGCCTGTCAGTCGCTGCAATCTCATTTCTAGAATTGCCTGGGCCTGCCGTTCAGTGAACTCGAATCCGCTTATTAGCCCCCGCTTAGCCTCTTCTGGATCAGCTGACCCTCGAATGAGCTTGATAATGGCGCCTAGATGATCGAGGGCCTTCTGCAGTCCTTCCAGGATGTGAGCTCGCTTTTCGGCTTTTTCGAGATCGAACTGTGTGCGCCGCCGAACCACTTCTCTGCGATGCTTCAGAAAGAGCGATATAACCTCTTTAAGAGGCAGCACCCTTGGCTGGCCATCAACTATGGCAAGAAGATTGATCCCGAAAGAGGACTGCATGGAAGTGAGCTTAAAAAGGGTATTTAGGACAATTTGGGGCTGTTCACCTCTCTTCAGCTCAATAACAACTCGCATACCCTTGCGATCGCTCTCATCCCGGAGATCGCTTATTCCAGTTATCCGTTTTTGCCGAACGTGGTCAGCTATTTTCTCGATCAGGCGGGCCTTATTCACCTGGTATGGAAGTTCATAAATTATAATGGCCTGGCGGTCTCTTCGAACTTCCTCAATTGCTGTTCTAGCCCTCAGATAGACTATTCCGCGACCCGTACTATAGGCATCGTAGAGTCCTTTTCTGCCATAGAGAAATGCGCCCGTAGGAAAGTCCGGGCCTGGCACCAGGTCCATCACTTCATTCAAAGGCACATCCGGATTATCAAGTACCCGAAGCGCTAATTCGATGACCTCATTCAGATTGTGGGGAGGGATATTCGTCGCCATACCAACAGCAATCCCCGAAGCTCCATTGACCAGAAGATTCGGAAACTTCCCCGGCAGAACCAAGGGCTCCTGCTGCGTCTCGTCATAATTCGGAACGTAGTCGACGGTGTTCTTGTCTAGATCAGCCAACAACTCCGAGGCAATTCGGGACATCCGAACCTCGGTATAACGCATGGCTGCAGCCGAATCGCCATCAATCGATCCAAAGTTCCCTTGACCATCGATTAGAACTTCACGCATCGAAAAATTTTGCGCCATCCGAACGATGGTGTCATAAACTGCCGAATCGCCGTGGGGATGGTATTTTCCAATAACATCACCGACAATGCGAGCCGATTTCTTGTGCGCTCTATTGTAGGTATTGGAAAGTTCATGCATCGAGTAGAGTACGCGACGATGTACTGGCTTTAGGCCGTCGCGAACATCCGGCAAGGCACGACCGATGATGACAGACATGGCGTAGTCCAGATAGGACGACCGCATTTCATCTTCTATACTTACCGGTAGCTCGTTACCTAAAGGTTCGGGCATGAGCAGCCTCCTAATCCGACCCGGCAATCATTTGGATCGGTATTTCATGGCCTTCAAGGAAGACCGAGTTAGATATCCAAGTTTTTGGCGCGCAACGCGTTGCTTTCGATAAAATTACGCCTCGGCTCCACCTGGTCCCCCATCAGGATAGTAAATATTTCGTCGGCCTGTAGAAGGTCTGCGATTTTCACCTTGAGCAGGGTTCTTGTATCAGGGTTCATGGTGGTTTTCCACAACTGTTCAGGGTTCATTTCTCCCAGACCTTTGTAGCGTTGAATCGTCAGCTGTTTCCGGCCGTCGGCCAAGACTCGGGCAACCAGTTCCTTCCAATCCCTGAGCTCTACTTCATCACCGCCCTTGTTAAGAATAACGGCCGATTTACGAAATCCAGCTATCCGACGGGCACACCGAAAAAGCAACTGAAACTCAGAAGATCGGAGCAATTCCAGGTTAATTCTGCAGTCTTTTTCACCCGACCGAAGCTCGAACAGGCCGTTTTCACCGTCGGGGGACACGCAATCAGCCTTGCCACCCATAGCCACAGACAACTTAACCACTTGCTTGCGGTCCTCAAAGAAAGTTCGCAGGGCCCTGCTAGACATCCCGTTTCGACCCTTAAACAAAGATTTCAGGGCGCCGTCCCCTCCCCCGCCTTCAAAGAAGTCCACCAGGACATTCAACTCCTCAAAAGTCATTGCCCTACTCAGCCGATTGGTGATTTCGCTGCAATCCAACAAATCCTGAATGGCGGCAGTCATTTTCTTGCCCTGATACTTCTCGCCAGTTTTTTTGACGGTCCAGGTGCTACCCTCTGTCGACCGAGCAATCAGATACTGAGTCAGGGCTTCGTCATCCGCCAGGTAGTCCTCCCTTTTACCTTTTCGAACGCCGTAGAGAGGGGGCTGCGCGATATAGACATGGCCATGAGTGATCAATTCCGTCATCTGCCGATAAAAAAAAGTCAGGAGAAGGGTTCGGATGTGACTTCCGTCCACATCCGCATCCGTCATGATGATGATTTTATGGTACCGGAGTTTGGCGAGATCAAAGTCCTGAGCTCCAACACCAGCACCGATCGCTGCAATCATGATGGTGATCTCAGTATTATCCAACATTTTGTCAAAACGCGCCTTTTCTACATTTAGTATTTTCCCTTTGATAGGCAAAATGGCCTGGCATTTCCTATCTCTACCTTGCTTGGCCGACCCTCCTGCCGAATCACCCTCGACAATAAATATCTCGGATAGAGTTGGGTCCTTCTCTTGGCAATCCGCAAGCTTCCCGGGAAGAGCCAGATTATCCAGAGCGCTCTTGCGTCGGGTTAGGTCCCTAGCTTTGCGTGCTGCGTCCCTGGCCCGTGCAGCATCTACTGCTTTCTCGACAATCCGTTTTCCGACATCCGGGTTCTGCTCCAAGAATATGGAGAGCTGTTCATTACACATCGCCTCAACAGCACCTTTAACGTCGCTGTTGCCAAGCTTTGTTTTTGTCTGGCCCTCAAATTGTGGGTCGGAGAGCTTGACGCTGATTACTAAGGACACCCCCTCCCTAACATCTTCGCCACTTAGCTTGCTGTTCCGGTCTTTGATTAGACCTTTTTCGGCTGCGTACGCATTAAGAGTACGAGTCAGAGCAGCCTTAAACCCGATCAGATGGGTCCCCCCCTCCACGGTGTTGATGGTGTTGGCGAAAGAGTAAAGGCGCTCGTTGTAACTGTCGTTATACTGGATCGCCGCCTCTAGCCTCAGATCCCCACGGTCGGCTTCAACATAGATTGGATCTGCATACAACACTTGCCTGTTCCGATTCAGGTACCGCACAAAATCAACAACCCCGCCTTTGTAGCGAAATGTGTGCTCTTCCCCCGAGCGCAAATCTTCGATAGCTATCTCCAGGCCCGAGTTTAAAAATGCCAGCTCACGCATGCGCTGCACGAGGGTCTCAAAATTCAGTTCTACTGTCTCGAAAATTTCAGGGTCAGGGAGAAACGTGACCGTTGTACCTCGCCCATCTGTAGTCCCCGTCTTACGGAACTTGTCGACGGGAACTCCCCTGGCATAATTTTGCTGAAAAACTCCACCATCCCTTTTAATCTCAAGAAGCAATTCTTCGGAAAGGGCATTTACAACTGAAACCCCAACGCCGTGCAAACCACCAGAAACCTTGTAGCTGTCGTTGTCGAACTTGCCCCCCGCATGCAAAATAGTCATCACCACCTCTGCAGCAGAGATTTTCTTCTCGGGATGAGCCTCCACAGGGATCCCTCTACCGTTGTCGCGAACAGTCACGGAGTTGTCGATGTGGATGGTAACGGAGATTGCGTCGCAGTACCCCGCGAGAGACTCATCGACGGCGTTATCAATCACCTCGTAAACAAGGTGATGTAAGCCAGACTGGCCGGTAGAGCCAATATACATCGCAGGCCGCTTCCGGACGGCTTCTAGGCCCTCAAGGACTTTGATTTTATCTGCAGTATAGTCACTCATTTTTTTGCTAGAAATAGCTCCCAGTGAACCCTTGCTAGCCACGTTCTCTTTGCCATGTTTTCTTATCTCTATACACCGGGTATTTTACCACACTACTCCGTCTGATTTTGGGCCGGAGGAGCACCCCCCCAACAGCGTAAATGTCTAAAAAAATAATGCTTTCCGCTGATTTCACCGAGGACGTCTCTAGGATTGCAAAGATCTTTTCAGGGGCAAGGAAGTCGGGCAGAGGAGTTGTGTAAGCGCCAGTCCCTCACAGGACACAAAATTCGGCCTAAAGAGAGCTCAGGATTCTTCTTTCCGCAACCATGCCTAAGGTTTTTTGACTTCAATGAAGGTGAAGGTGCCCACCGAATTTCAAAGCACTAAAAAGGGCCCATTCAAGTGGCTCTCTCTAGCCAAAACAAAAAATATTCCTGTTCAGCTAGAGTTGCATCGGCATTACCACATACTGGTAGGAATATTCATCTTCCCCACCAGGCCCGAAAAGACCCTGAGTCTCTCCGTCTTTCAGTGCCATTTTCACTTTCTCCACATCCAAGGCAGACAGGAAATCAAGCAGGTAGTTTGCATTAAAGCAAATCGAGATCGAAGATCCTTCGAATTCGACTGGCATAGAACCCGCCGCCTCCCCCATATCGGCATTGTGAGAAGAGATGTCGAGCTGACCGGAGCTTAGATCGAATTTGACAGCTTTCGACTGCTCATCTGCCATAATTGCGACCCGCCTTAAATTGTCGCCCAACTCAACCGAACTGACATAGCCAATCTGATCATTTTCAGAGGGCACAACCATTTCATAATTTGGAAACTGGCCGCTTAACATCCGCGATATCAGAATGCGCTCACCAATCTGGAACAACAGATGATTGGAGTCCTTGGAGAACTCAATGGTTTCATGTTCAGAGGCCGCCAATTTCACAAGCTCAACCAAGGTTTTCTTGGGAATTAAGCTTTTCATCTCGCCCTCCACTCCCGCCACGTCAGCGTCTCGGGAGATTAGCGCCAGCCGATGTCCATCTGTTGTAACCAGGGTCATCTTGTTGGGCTTCAGGATCAGAAGAGCCCCGTTGAGGGCAAACCTCGACTCCTCCTGGGTAATCGCAAAAATCGTCCGCGAAATCATGTGGCGCATAGCCGGTGCCGACAATACATGTCGAGGGCCGTCCACCGAAGGGACATCGGGAAAATTTTCTTTAGACAGACTCGGGATTTTAAAGCGTGATCGTTCGCAGGTGACATTCACCCAACTGTCCCCGGTTGCCATTTTGAAGTGGATCTCTGCTTCTGGCAACAACCGCACAATGTCAAACAATTTTCGCGCAGAAACGGTAAGAGATCCAGCGACCTTGATTGCGGCTGGACAGCTACATCGAATCGTGACATCCAAATCTGTTCCCGTTACCGCAAGATTTGTACCTGTTGTTTCTAGAAGTAGATTAGAGAGGATGGGCACAGTTGTTCTTTTTTCAACTACTCCCTGGACGCATTGGAGCTCCTTCAGGAGCGCTTTTTTTTCAACAACAAATTCCATTGCCTCTCTCCCCGGAACAGGCCTCATCGCGCCCGAACCTAATTAACGAATCTCGCGTTCTCCATGACTAATTAATCGAATCGCTGAGACGCTTGAGCAAGGCTCGGGTGCCCGGATCCTGCTCAGCCATCTTTGCGATTTTTCTTACCGAATGGAGAACCGTCGTATGGTGTTTCCCCCCGAATGCCTTGCCAATCTGTGGCAGTGAACTCTCCGTCAGGTCTCTGGCCAAATACATCGCGATCTGCCTAGGCCCAGAAATGCTCCGGGCATTGCCTTTGGCCCGCAAATCAGCCGGACTTAGCGAGAAGTGCCGGGCTACTATTTCCTGAATATCCCGCACAGTCGTAATCTCGGTAGTCTGCTCCGCGATATTCCTAAGAACCGTCTCTGCCAGAGATAGTGTAATCGCTTCCCCCGTCAAACTACTGTACGCGGCCAGCCTGATCAACGATCCCTCTAGCTCGCGAACATTCGAGCGGATATTCTGCGCGATGAAAAAAACCACCTCATCCGGAAGATCTACCTTCTCAAGTTCAGCTTTCTTTCTCAGGATAGCAATCTTTGTTTCGAGGTCAGGGGGCTGGATATCGGCAATTAATCCCCACTCAAAACGACTGTGAAGCCTCTCCTCTAGCGTCGGGATTTTTCTGGGGGCACAGTCACTGGAAATAATGATCTGTTTCTGTGCATCGTAAAGAGCATTAAAAGTGTGAAAAAACTCCTCTTGGGTCCTCTCCTTACCAGCAAGAAATTGGATGTCGTCCATTAGGAGCACATCAATATTGCGGTACTTGTCGCGAAACTGAATGGTCCTATCGTATCGAATCGAGTTGATCAACTCGTTCATAAAATGCTCGGAAGACATGTACGTCAGTCGTATCCTTGGCTGTCGGATCTTTATGTAATGCCCGACCGCATGCATGAGATGCGTTTTGCCTAGCCCAACACCTCCGTAAATGAAAAGAGGGTTATAGGCCTTAGAGGGCTGCTCAGCAACCGCCAATGCAGCAGCATGAGCAAATTGGTTGCTAGCGCCAACGACAAAACTACCGAAAGTGTACCTAGAGCTCAAATTGCACTCTTCGGTCTGGGCGCAAGTAGTGACCTCATCAACACCCTTTTCCAGCGCCTCAAGTCCCGACTCTTCATCCCTTCCGCGCACGGAAAAAGAGCAGGTCCATTCGCCATAGCCCTGATCCCCCAAAGCAAGCTGAATCAAGTCAGAGTAGTTCTCTGTTAGCCAATATTGGAAATGTTCATTTGGAACGCGAATCAGAAGACATTTCCGATCATTATCAGCGGAGATAACCACCGTTGGACGAAACCAAATATTAAAATTTTGCTTCGATACTTTTTCACGAAGTGACGACAGAACAAGATCCCAAATCTGCATATAACTTTCCAGCTAGACTACGAAGTCCTGTTGTTGCTTTTCTACTTGGAAAGGACCTGGCATTCAAGCCATGCTCAGCCAGATACGGCCTCGTTTTCCACAGTATTTTCCACAGGCTGTGGAAAATCGGAAACCCTCCCCATTTGGAGCAAAACGAAGCTAAAACTATCACGCATTTCAGGGCCATTCAATACTTTTGAAAGAATAAAGATTGGCTACCTTCAAACAAGCGCTAACTTTTATTATTTAGTGGGTAGTTGGAGGGCAACTTTGAAGGTTTTATTTGAACAGATGGATGTTTTACCTAGCCACTAATTGCCTATTCTCGTCTCTTGCGGAATCGGCTGCTAGTAAAAACCATAATAGACTCATCCGTATCTAATCTTTTTGTCGATTTGGCTGTTTTGAGAAAGGCCCATCGTTCGAGGGATATCTATCGCCATCACCAAGGGAAAAGTGCGTGACCTTAGAGAATCCAGCTGCTGTGCCTATTCCACCCTAATTGGAAAGTCTCAAATCAGGCATTAATCAGGGATTTCAGGTCCTTGCCTGGCTTAAAATACGGGACCCTCTTGGCTGGCACATGGACCTGTTCCCCGGTTTTTGGGTTCCGCCCCAGACGAGGAGCCCTGTCTCTCAATCGGAAGCTACCAAAGCCGCGTAGTTCAACTTTTTCGCCTGCCTTAAGAGAATCCGTAATGCTGCCAAGGACTGTTTGAACAATCACCTCTGCGTCCTTCTTGTTCAGGTCAGAGTGCTGGGAGACCTCATCTACAAGCTCAGCTC
>Ga0114996_10005034_pt1 | contig 15645 bp, 13 predicted proteins | sample ArcticOcean_MG_C_4_FD_87039 | JGI IMG/M metagenome (GOLD analysis project Ga0114996, IMG submission 87039) | Marine microbial communities from western Arctic Ocean - ArcticOcean_MG_CB4_134 | ecosystem: Environmental > Aquatic > Marine > Oceanic | place: Arctic Ocean: Canada Basin | collected...
CGCCCTGCGACGCGGATCGGTATCGGTCCAGATCCACAGCGGAGCCTCGAGCCAACCGTCGTGTTCGGTCAGATTCGGCAGCGGCTGCGCTGCACTGCGGGTACGGTGAACTCGTCGAAATTCATCGAGTGCCCGGTTGGTCTCGTCCCACAACCTTGGCAGGTGGACCAGCAGATGGGCGACGAACTGGTAATATGCCTCGAATCGGCAGACGTGGCTGATCGGCAATTCGAGCGTTTGCAGGCCCCATTGGCCCTCGAGTTGATGTCGGGCTTGTGCAATCGCCTCGCCCACTCGCCCGTACTCACGGCCTCGCTGGACGACCGACGGCCACAACTCTTGCAATAGTGGCTCGTGGACCAACGGTCGGATCTGCTGGGTTGCTCGGCGGCCGAATTCGGCGAACTGCTGGGCGTCCTCGATCGGTCGTTCTTCATAGGGCAGCGGCTGCGTCGTTCGGTCAAAGGCGATCGGCGTCAAAGTCGGATCCGCAACGCTGCCGCCCGGCACGCTCAGGCTCGGGCTCGCCAGCACGTCGTTGTCGATCACCAGATTCACCGCGATCGCGTTGTGCTGCGCCGCCAGACTGCCCAAGGCGAAGTTTTTTAGCCACACGCCCGGATGAAACAGCTCCGGCTGATGCCCCGCCAAGAAAATTCTAGGGGCGTCGCTCACTGATGCGATTTCGACGTCGCGATAGGCTCGGGTGTAATGCAGTGCCTCGTCGAGCAGTTCGCTCCGTGCACTTTCCGCGACTTCGGCGATCGGCCGGCCAAACAACTGAACGTCGCGACTTTCGGCCGCGGCAACGTTGTCCGCCACGAGTGCGTCGAGGCCAGCCAGCGGAGGATCGACCAACACGCTGCCGTCTTGCTGCGGGACGCGAATTCGGCGGTACTCGATCCCTTCGGCCATGACGTTCATCGGACCAAATTTCCACAAGGGTCGCCCTTGCTACAAAGCGGCGTCTCGGTACGAGCGGCCACGATACTGCGATCAATCACCGTGTGATAGTAATCCATCCGTGTCTGAGCGTCGTCCAGCATCCCGCCAAACGACCGGCTCTCGTCGAGATAAATCAGTGGCACCGGTAGTTCGACGACGTTCAATTCCGCCGCGGCTGCCTGAGCCCACAGTTCGAGCGGCATCGCGTAACCGCGCTCGGTCAAGTTCAGTGATCGCAGCGCCTTCACGCGATACGCCTTGAAACCGCAAAACGCATCAGTGAGGGACGATCCCAAGCGGCGATTCAACTCTGCCGTGACTTGTTGGTTAATTTGGCGACGATCTTCCGGCGGCTGACCGTCGCCGTTGTAGGGCTCCAAATAGCGGCTACCCGAGACCAAGTCGGCGTTCTGACATGCGTCGACAAACTGCGGAATCCGTTGCGGCTCGTGCTGTCCGTCGCAGTCGACGGTCACAAGCACCTCAAAATCATGCTGGGCCGCGTACACAAAGGCCGACATCAGCGCGGCCCCGTAGCCCTGGTTTTTCTCGTGTGTCACCAGCCGAATATCTGTCCGACGGGCAAGTCGCTCGGCCGTGCCATCGGTCGAACCATCGTCGACCGCCAGCACCTCGCGGCTATACCGGAGAACCTCGTCAAGGACCGAATCAACATGTTGCACCTCGTCAAAGACCGGCAACGCAGTGAGATATCTTGGCAGCATCGACAACTCGTAAAGGAGATCGGGAACCATCAGGTACGCCAGCGCCGTGCTCAGGTCCCGATAAACCTATTTTAGCGCGCCAGAGTGTTTCGTCAACGAATGGCGAGGATCGAAACTTGATATTTCAATCGGTATAGAATACGAAAACCGCCGCGAACTACTTGGCCATCGACGCGCCCGAACGTCGAATTATCTACGGTCCGCATTCCGGCATCCCACAACCGCCCATGCCGCACGGGCCGGGGCTTGGACGGTCACAGATGGGCAGGTCTCGCGACGACCCGGTATGGGCGGCGGGCACACTGAGCAGTTTATCAAGCTGGCGGCCCCCACAGTCGGGACACTCGGGCCGCTCGTCGCCGCGGATTAGCAGTTCGAATTCGCTTTGGCAGCCGGAACATGCGTATTCATAGATCGGCATCGGGGTCGCTCCATGTGGAAAAGGTTCGGCAGGCATTATACTGGCTGCGACGAAGCGAGTCACGACCAGGCTTAACGGGCAACGACCATGGAACCTCCACTCACCTTGACCCGGCAGCAAGTTCGTCGCGTCGACCAAGTCGCGATCGATCAATACGGCATTCCTGGCATCGTGTTGATGGAAAACGCAGGACGTGGCGTTGTCGATACGCTGTGCCAACTCGGTGTGGCGGGGCCAGTTGTGATCGCCTGTGGCAAAGGCAATAACGCTGGCGATGGATTCGTGATCGCACGGCACTTGATGCTGCGCGGCGTGAACGCCCGAGTGTTGCTGTGGGCCGAGCCGGACGAACTGGCGGGCGATGCGGCGACCAACTATCAGATTTTGGCCAAGACCGACGTGCTGATCGAGATCTTCGGTCCTGAGCACGACCAGCAGCGAATGGCCGAGTGTATCGCCGGTGCAGATTGGATTGTTGATGCGCTGCTAGGAACTGGTGCCACAGGCCAGCCGCGGTCGCCGCTCGACAAGGTAATCGATGCACTCAACGGGTCGCCGGCACGTCGTCTGGCGGTTGATCTGCCTAGTGGGCTGGATTGCGACACTGGCGCGACGGCCCAACACACCTTTCGAGCCGACCACACTTGCACATTCGTCGCTTACAAGCCGGGGCTCTTGGTTGCGGAAGCCGCTCTCTACGTCGGCCAAGTCCACGTTCTCGACATCGGGGCGCCAAGTTGCGTGATCGACGCGGCTCTACGGTCGTGATTTGGCCCGCAGCGCTTGTTCTAGCCGTTCGATCCGCTGCTCAAGCGTGCGGACCTGTCGTTCAAGCTCCAACACGCGGGTCGAGTCGTTGACGATCGGTTTGGCAAACTCGCGTGCACGCGGAATTGCCCGCGGCGAGATCACCGGTGCCGGAGCGCCGGCCAAACGCAACGTGCGGCTCGTAATCCGACCGCCGAAGTAATCGCCCACCACGACGACCGACCCTTCACCAGACTGCGCTACCAGGGCCGAAAGATCGGCGGGGGACGCCACGAGCCGACCGTTGATCGAAATAATCACCGTCCCGGCGCGAATGCCGGCGCGATCAGCCGGCGAGTCGAGCACCACGCTCGTCACCAGCGCACCACGGTTGCTGGTCATTCGCAAGGCCCGCTGGGTCACCGGATCGATCGGCGAACTGCGCACACCCAACAGCATCCGCCGCGGCGCGGGAGGCTGTACCGCCGGAGCCGGACGAGTCGCAACACGTGGTTCTGGCAACGTTTCGACAGGTCGGGGGCGGACGACCGCCGGCGCGTTTGCTGCGGCGCCTTGCGTACCAGCGACCACGTTGAGCGCGTAGTTGATATTCCGCCGGTTGACCTGAAACACAATTTTCTGGCCCGGCCGAACTTTCTTGAGTTGCTTGCCCAGGTCATTCATGTTGTGAATGCGCTGGCGGTCGACGTGAGTGATCAGATCGCCCGCTCGAAGCCCACCGCGATCGCCCGGCGCTCCGGCATGAATTCGCAGCACTCGCACACCGCGGCCCGCTTCTCCTTTGTCATCCGCCGTGACACCCAAATAGGCTTTGCCGGCAGCGGATTTTTTTGCTGCCTTCTCGGGCGCTTTCTTCTTGGTGGTCGGTTTGGCTTCGTCTGGCGTCTTCTCGCTGCCGAGGCCCGGCGGAAGCTTGATCCCCTGAAGCTGCTTCTCCAGCCGTTCCAGTGCGGTCTGGGCTGACGCATGTTGCGTTATGCCCTCGACCATGACAGATCCAAACAGTGCAACAACGATCCAACAGAACATCGGGCGAACGTTCATCGGGCAACCTTTCGTAGTACAATCGGCCAGAGAACAGGTTGTTGAGGTCGGGGCGGCTCGACTTCCGTGTGCAGGTGAGACGCCTGCGTCACAATCTAGCAGCCCACGATTTCATTGTACTCTTTTCCGGCCAAGTTCGGGTGCCCCGGGATGCGGCGATCCGGTATTCTGCCCCTCTATGTCGAGCCCCACGCCCACGCCGCTGAAAATCGCCTCTGCCGAGCCCGCTGATCAGGCGGCAGCCCTGGGGCTGGTTTTTTGTGATCAGCCACCAGAGTCGCGTGGAGCTCACGTCGCGGGTCTACTGCGGCAGAGTCAGTCAGGCTCACTACCGCTCAATGGCTTGCTGGCGGCACGACGTGGCGAAGCCGTGGTCGGGGCGGTTTGGGCCCAATTGCAGCCAGGACGTGTGGCCGCCGTCTGGGCTCCACAGTTAGCCGAGGAGGAACCGCCTGACACGGGCCAGCAACTCGCCATTACAGCAGTCGACTACCTACGAACGCACGACGTACGCCTCGCCCAGTGCTTGCTCGAAACGGACACCGGCGATTGTGTTGGGTGGTTGCATCAAGCCGGCTTTATGCATGCGGCCGATTTACTCTATTTGGTCAGTACCGTGGGTCGATTTCCGACCGCACCGACGAACGTAGACCTCGAATATCACCCCTGCGACACCGTTTCGCGGGACCGTCTGGTCGAGATTGTCGAGCGGACTTACCAGGACACGCTCGATTGCCCAACAATGAACGGCGTCCGTGCGATGCAGGACGTGCTGGACGGGTATCGCAAAATCGGCACGTTTGACGCAAATCGGTGGCTGATCGTTCGGCACGCTGACAGCGACGTCGGCTGTTTGCTGCTAACCGACCATGAAGACGCCGGGCAATGGGAATTGATCTATATGGGCCTGGTGCCCGAGACTCGCGGCAAAGGTTGGGGGCTGGAAGTGACTCGGCATGCCCAATGGATGTGCCGCGAGGCGGGGCGAAAGCGGCTCGTATTGGCCGTTGATGCGTCCAACGGCCCGGCGCTGGAACAATACGCATCGGCCGGGTTCATGTCGTGGGATCGTCGGAGCGTCTTTCTGCGGATATTCGATGCGTGAGCCGGTAAGATCGCCGCGTCGTCGCGATTGTTTCGATTGGCGCTCTTAAGTTTTCAAAAAAAATCCTTCCCGCGAGAAATTTTTTGCTCTTAGTGGTTTCACGCTTGCGCGGGCGCGATATTTTCCCCAAGGCGCTGTATCTATCGAGAAAAAACGGACTCGGCGCTGTTCGGGCGCGGGATCGCCAACACGTTTTCCACTCAGGCGCAATCGGTTGACTTAGGTCGTCAAAGTTTCGCGCGCTCCGTTTTCTCTCGGCTTTTAGGTCGGTTATTACGTTTCGGACTCGCTTAGTCAGGTAGTTTTCCAGGGTGGTTTGACAGCGACGCTGGCATCCGTAAAATCATCGCTTTCGGGTGACAACTATTTCATGACGGACGGCACTGCTGTCATAGCCGGCCGCCGCTTTTCCCCATATCGAAGACCGCGTATTGATGCGGGAATTGCACCACGAAGGTGTGATTTTGTACGGGGGGAATGTGCGCGCCAAGGACGATGCAGGAAGTGGCTAGCGACGATAAGGACATCGTATCTGCGCTCCAATCAGCGCTCGCCGAGTTGATCGGCGAGGATCGCTTTGAGCTATGGTTCGGCGCGGGCGCACATCTGCGGGTCAGCGGCGACGATCTGACCGTCGCGGTGCCGAGCGAGTTCGTACATCAATGGCTACGGACACATTTTCGTAGCGAAATCGAGGCCGCCTGTCGCCAAGTCGCCGGTCGGCCGATGCGAGTCGAGTTTCACGTCGATCCGCAACTGACCGCTCCTGTTCGGGTTGAAACGGAAAGCGAAACAACCGACGCATCGGAGACTGCTGATGATGCACCGACTTCGCCTGCGCCCCGCACGCAGGCCGCTCTCACAACCAGCCGGAGAAAATTTGCCCGCCTTAACGACTTCGTTGTCGGCGCCTGCAACAAGCTCGCGCTAACCGCCGCAGAGATGGCGGCCCAACAGCCCGGTAGTTTTTCGCCGCTGATGATTCACGGCCCGACCGGCACCGGCAAGACGCATTTGCTCGAGGGGGTTTGGGGAGCGGTCAAACGAGCCCGACCGGGAATCCGCGCGGTCTATCTGTCGGCCGAACAGTTCACCAGCTATTTTCTCGAAGCGCTTCGCGGCAGTGGCTTGCCCAACTTTCGCCGCAAGTATCGGGGCGTCGAGTTGCTGATCATCGACGACGTCCATTTTTTGCAAGGAAAACGAGCCACGCTGGTCGAATTTCAGCACACGATCGATACGCTCCTCCGCCAGCAGCGGCAGCTCGTCTTTGCCGCGGACCGACCGCCTGAACAGCTAGAAGGATTAGGCGAAGAACTCCGCTCGCGGCTCTCGGCAGGGCTGGTTTGTCCGATCGAGCCGCCCGACTTCCGCACACGACAGGCATTGTTGCAACAATTTGCCGGGCGACTCGACATCGAGGTTTCCGACGAAGTGCGGCGATATATCGCGTCGGGCTTGACCAACCACGCCCGGGAGTTGGTCGGCGCGCTGAATCGGCTCAAGGCGTATAGTCAGGCGCTCGAGCGACCGGTGACGATGTCGCTGGCCGAACAGGCCCTGGGCGAAATGATCCGTAGCAGCACGCGACCGGTCACGTTGCCGCAGATCGAAAAGACGGTCTGCGAGACATTCGGCCTTGGGCCGCGCCTCTTGCGTTCGGACCGCAAGAGCAAGGCGGTCAGCTATCCGCGGATGCTGGCGATGTGGCTGGCCCGAAAGTATACCCGGGCCGCGTTATCTGAGATCGGTGAACACTTTGGTCGCCGTAGCCATAGCACCGTGATTTCGGCCCAGAAAAGGGTCGACACCTGGATGGCAGCCGGCGATGCCATCCAACTTGGCGACCGCGACTGGCCCGTCGAAGAGGCCATTCGCCAAATCGAATCTCGCCTCCGCGCGGGGTAAACCGATGTGTAAAGCCGCGACCACCGGTCGCGTCCCTCACACCGCCCCCAATACTTCCGCCGACTCCGCACAAAGCCGCTCTGCCTCTTCGGCCATCGGAGCCTCGGCAATCGCTCGCACGATCGGCTCGGTGTTACTCGCCCGAACCAGCAGCCACTTGTCGGGCCAATCGATCCGCAACCCATCAAGCCGGTCGCTGCACTCATCGCCAAAGTGCTGTTCGAGGGCGTCGAGGGCCGCCGGAATTTTCTCGCGATCAAGCGATATCTTTGTTTTGACGATCTCATAACGGGGCAACTCATCGGCCAACTCACGCACAGTTATCTCGCGCGCGGCCATGGCGTCGAGCAACAGAGCCATACCCACGAAACTGTCCCGTACTTCGCCGACCCGGGGATCGATCACGCCGCCGTTGCCTTCTCCGCCGAACAGGGCTCCGGACGCTCGCATTGCTTCGGTGACGTTTGCTTCGCCCACGGCCGAACGGTGAAAGCTCACGCCGTGTCGCATCGCGACATCCTGCGACATGCGACTCGTCGAGCAGTTCGTCACGATCGGGCCTTTGGTTGTCCGCAGGACATGCTCGACGCACATCGCCAGGGTGTACTCCTCGCCCAAGTAATTTCCGCCCGCGTCGATCACGGCCAATCGATCCGCGTCGGGGTCCTGACAGAATCCGATGTCTGCGCCGGCGCGCGTCACCTCCGCCAATACACTAGCCAGATTGTCGGCCGTTGGTTCGGGCGTATGGGCAAAGTCCCCGTCGGGTGTCTCGCCCAACACGGTCGTCTCGCAACCGAGCTTGTCCAGTAACGCGCGTCCCAGCACGCTTCCCGCGCCATGATTCGCGTCGAGCAGGACTTGGAAACTTCGGCCTCGAATTCGCCCAACATCGACCGTCGCCAAGACCTTTTCGAGGTGCGCCGCCGTTGGCTGATCGCAGGCTGTGCGCCGGCCGATCGACTCGTTCGTGACCCATGTGCTGGCGTCCTCGCGATACCGGCGAATCACCTTCTTGCCATCAAGCGCCGAAATCACTCGCCCCTCGCGAGAGAACAGCTTCATCCCGTTGTACTCCGCCGGGTTGTGGCTGGCCGAGATCTGGACACCACCGGCCGCTTGGTACTCTCGAACCAACACGCCCGTGGTCGGTGTGGCCGCCACATCGGCGTCGATCGTATCCCGGCCGGTCGCGGCCAATGCCCCGCAGATCACGTCAGACAGCATGGCGCCGGTCGCGCGACCGTCTCGGGTTACGACGATCGGCCCTTCCGGCAATCCGGCCGCAAAGGCTCTGGCATATCGAGAAGCCTCTTCCGGGGTAAGCGTCTCGCCGACGATTCCCCGCAGTCCAGAAACGCTAATAATCAATTCACTCATCAAGGATCTCACTCAGCAAAGAAATGGTTCATCCGGCATTCGAGGGGACAACCCCGGGCCGAAACAGAAAAGAACCGCGGATGAACACGGATAGACGCGGATCTTCACGGATACGTTTCTCTCACAGGACGTTGTTATTTCTCTTTTTCACCTCAAGCAGTTGTGGCCTTCGCCAGTAATGCATCCACGAGAAAATCCGCGTTTATCAGCGTCCATCCGCGGTTCCTCGTGAACTCTCGATAAGATCTGTCAGCAGGTGCTTTCCGATATTTCCTGATGAACCAAAGAAATAGACATCTCGATGAATCAGCGGGCAATATACCGGTTTGGCGGCGTTGCCGGGAGCGTAATCTGTCGGATCGGTCTGGCGAGCCCGCAATTCCCCGCCAACGCTTGCAGACGGCCTGACGCGGGACGATAATGCAGTCTAACTCCCCGATTCATCCATCCGACCTGTTCCCTCCGAATGATGCGTCCCGCCTTACTTTTTGCGATGGTTCTGCTTTCGGCCACCTCCGCGCGCAGCGAAAAAGCAGCGGTGCCTGAGCTCGCCGCCGGCGATATCGTTCGCATCACGGCCGAGTCGACGTCGCTTTATCTCGACGACAAGGTGGTTGCCGAAATCAAACAGGGCACGACGTTCCAGGCGGCGCGAGTCGCTGGGAAATGGATCGCTGGCTACGTGCCGATGGGCGAAGCTCGGTTGCCCGGCTGGCTTTACCGTAGTGACGTCGAGCGAATTGCCGAGCTTTCGGGCAACGACTCAATCACGGTGCTCGCGGGAGTCGGCGCCGAACTCGATGCCGAGGTGGCCGAGGACGTCACGCAACTCGACGCCAGCGGGCTTCACTTTGGCGATGCCGAAATGCGACACGTGGGGCGACTCAAGAACCTGAGGACGCTCTATCTCGACGACACCGAGATCACCGACGCCGGAATGGTGTACCTCAAGGGCCTAGCCGAACTGGACGTTCTCGCCCTGCATGGCACGAACATCAACGGCGAGGGGTTGGCGAATTTATCCGCGCTACCCAAGCTGCGGGTGTTGAACCTGAGCAAGTGTCCGATCACCGACGATTCGCTCGCCCACATCAAAGGACTCACGTCGCTTGAGACCCTCGCCTTTCAAGACACCAAGATCACTGACCGCGGCTTCGCGCATTTGGCAGGCCTGACGAAGATGATCGTCATGAACATGGATCGCTGCCGGATTACCGGCGCGTCGCTCAAACATCTTGCCCGCATGGACAAATTACGAATCGTCCGCGCCTGCGGGGTTGACCTCGACGAGGAGAGCTTGTCGGCGGCGAAGAAGGTGTCACCGAAGTTGGCGATTTTTCCCTAAGATTCCTCTCTACCACGGAACAGCATGTCGCAGGACGCCAACGAAACCTCCCCCACCCGTTCTAAGCTTGGCCTGTGGGATGCCATCGCGATCATTGTCGGAATCGTGGTCGGCACGGCGATCTTTAAGACGCCGAAAATTATTTTCAGTTGTGTTGATGGACCCTGGCAGGGAATGGGCGCGTGGGCACTAGGGGGCGGACTCGCGCTGGTTGGGGCATTTTGCTATGCCGAGTTGGCCACGACGTATCCGCGCGTTGGTGGCGATTATGTCTATCTCACCAAGGCGTTCGGCAGACCCGTTGGGTTTCTCTTCGGCTGGGCCCAACTGACCGTAATTCTCACCGCCAGCATCGGCGCGATGGCATATGCCTTCGCGGATTACGCGGTCGGGTTTTGGGGACTGGATAATGACGTCGGTGTTTGGCTGGCAGTGGCGGCCGTGGTTGCGTTGGCGATCATCAACCTGCTGGGCGTCATGGCGGGCAAGTCGGTTCAAAACCTGCTAAGCGTCGTCAAGGTCGTCGGCCTGCTGGGAATCGTCGTCATTGGTTTCGGCTGGGGTGGCGACGCTTCGCAAGAGGTCGACAATCCCACCTGGCCTGCTGGGTTTGGTTTGGCGATGGTCTTGGTCCTCTATGCCTATGGCGGCTGGAACGACGCGGCGTTTGTCGCGGCCGAAGTACGCGACGTACATCGCAATATCCCTCGCGCACTGTTCTTGGGGATTGCCGGTATCACGGTGATCTATCTCCTGGTCAATGGTGCCTACTTGTGGGCGCTCGGATTTGAAGGAGTTCGAGCCTCTGAAACACCGGCCGCAGACACGCTTAGAGTCTATTCTGGCGAGTCGGGGGCTAAAGCAATGAGCGTGTTGGTGATGATCTCGGCACTGGGGGCGATCAACGGCTTGATCTTTACCGGTTCGCGAATCTATGCCGGGATGGGTGCCGAACATCGAATCTTTGCGCTGCTCGGACGGTGGCATCCTACCTTCGCAGCGCCGGTGTGGGCGCTAACGATTCAGGCATTGATCGCGTGTGCGATGATCCTCTTGGTTGGCACGCCCCAGGGTTGGGAGATGATCGACGCTGGGTTATCGCGATTAGACATGCCGCTGCCGGACTGGTACAAGAACGCCAGCGGCTTCGAGACACTCGTCACGAGCACCGCACCTGTGTTTTGGATGTTTTTCCTACTCACGGGTGTTTCGGTCTTCGTACTCCGCGACAAGGATCCAGACCGGGAGCGGCCGTTTCGCATGCCATTCTATCCCTGGACGCCGCTCATTTTTATTCTGACTAGCATTTTCATGCTTCAGGCGAGTGTCAGCTACGCCGAAGCACTATCGCTGATCGGCTTCGTTCCGCTGGTGATTGGTCTGCCGGTGTATTTCGTCAGTCAGTGGATGCGGCCCAAGGGAATTGATTCCGCCAGTGCGGCGAAAGTAGAATAGAGCCTTTGGCCTTCAATTCCATTCTGTGGAGATCTTCCCGATGAATCGCCGCCTAGCAACGTTTGCCCTGTTTGCCGTCTCTTTGCTAATGGTTCGCGGTGTGACGGCCAAGGACAAGTCGCCCGATGTGGTTTATGTCCCCACGCCGCATGACATCGTGGCCAAGATGCTCAAGGTTGCCGGCGTCACGAAAGACGACGTCGTCTATGACCTGGGCTGTGGTGACGGGCGGATCGTGGTGACCGCGGCCAAGAAAATCGGCTGTCGCGGCGTTGGCTTCGAGATCAGCCCCGAAATGGTCAAGGCCTCCAACGCCAACGTCAAGCGGGCGAAGGTCGAAAACCTCGTGACGATCAAACAGGAGGACATTTTCAAACAGGATCTAAGCAAGGCGAGCGTGATCACACTCTATCTGTTGCCGAGCCTGAACCTGCGGCTCGTGCCGCAATTCGAGAAGATGAAGCCCGGCTCGCGGATCGTCTCGCACGCCTACGACATCAAAGGGATCAAGCCCGATCGGGTGATCTCGATCGAATCGAAAGAAGACAGCAGCAACCACAATATCTATTTGTGGACGATCCCGCTGAAGAAGGAAGAGAAGAAAGAAAAGCCGAGGGAGAAGCCAAAGGAGAAGCCAAAGGAGAAGCCAAAGGAGAAGAAAGTGACGGAGTTGTAGGGTTCTTGTGGTGCGCCCCTCGCCGTATAGTCGACCTCACGCTCCGCGTGAGGAAATTCCATCACGCGGAGCGTGATGCCTACTGTCTGACACGCTCCGCCTAAAACACGCCCTTCTCTTTCAACATCGCGGCGATCTGCTCGACGCATTCGACCGGCGAAAGCTTATCGGTCGCCAGCGTCAAATCGGCCGACACGGGTGGTTCATACTCGAATGACACGCCGGGAAAATCGGCGATCTCGCCTGAATCGGCCAGATGGTACAGCCCCTCTTGATCGCGCTCGCGGCAGAGTTCGATCGGTGCGTCGAGATGCACGACGAACATCCGGTCTTTGCCGACCACGCCCGCCGCTTTCTGGCGGACCTCTTCGATCGGCGCGAGAAACGCCGCCACGCAGATCAGGCCCGCCTCGTTCATCAACTTGGCCACTTCGGCCGAGCGACGCAGGTTTTCTGATCGATCATGGGCCGTAAAGCCCAGATCCTTGCTGATGCCCATCCGCATGTTCTGCCCGTCCAGCACACAACAGGCGCGGCCCTGGTCGAACAAGTACCGTTCGAGCGCAGCGGCGATCGTGCTCTTGCCCGAGCCGGCCAAACCAGTGAGCAGAACGGTCGCCGGCTTCTGGCCGAACCGCGCCTGTCGCTGCTCCGCGGTGACTTCGCTGGCCTCCGAGTGCAGATGCTCGCTCTGGCCGTGCTCTTCCCAATAGTCGTGCTGTTCGTCGGCCGTGTGCCGCAGGACGATCATGCCGGCACCGACCGTCACGTTGGTGATTCGATCAATCACAATAAACGCGCCGGTCGAACGGTTTCGTCGATAGCCATCGAAAGCGATTGGCTCGTTGAGCGAGATACTGCAACGGCCGATCTCGTTGAGACTAAGCGTAGGGGCTTCCGTGCGATGCAATGTGTTCACATCGATCTGATAGCGGAGCGTATCGATCGTGCCGGTGACCATCTTGCTGGTCTGTTTGAACATATACTGTTTGCCCGGCACCAACGGCTCTTCATCCATCCAAACGATCGAGGCGTCGAAATTCTGCCCCATGGTCGGCAGATTGCCAGGTCGCACGATCATGTCGCCGCGGCTGACGTCGATTTCGTCTTCGAGTGTGAGCGTGACCGATTGCGGCGTAAAGGCCTCGTCCAGCTCACCATCAAACGTGACAATCGACTTCACGCGGCTAGTCTTGCGCGACGGCAGCGCCATCACCTCGTCGCCCTTGCGAACGATGCCCGAGGCGATCGTGCCGCAAAAACCACGGAAGTCGAGATGCGGTCGGTTGACATACTGCACCGGAAAACGAAAGTCTTCGAGGTTACGATCGGACGCGATATAGACCGTCTCTAGGAAGTGCATCAGCGTGCTGCCCTCATACCACGGCATCTTTTCGCTGTGCTCGACGACGTTGTCGCCCTCACGTGCCGACATCGGGATGAAATGCAAATCAGGCAAATCGAGCCGGGCAACAAAGTCCGTATAGTCGGAGCGAATTTCTTCAAACCTATCTTGGCTGAAATCAACCAGGTCCATTTTGTTGACCGCCACCACGACATGTTTAATTCCCAATAGCGACGTAATGAACGAATGCCGCTTTGTCTGCTCGAGCACTCCGTGATCCTCGCGGGCGTCGATCAGGATAATCGCCAGATCGCAGGTCGAGGCTCCGGTCGCCATATTGCGTGTGTACTGCACATGCCCGGGCGTGTCAGCGATGATGAATTTTCGCTTGGCGGTCGAGAAGTACCGGTACGCTACATCGATCGTGATTCCCTGCTCTCGCTCGGCCTTGAGCCCATCCAGGAGCAGGGCCATATCAAACCCATCGCTTGTAGTACCGTATTTGACCGAGTCTTTTTCAATCGCTTTGAGCGTATCCTCATAAATCATCTTCGAGTCATATAGCAAACGCCCGATGAGCGTACTCTTGCCGTCATCGACGCTGCCACAAGTCAAGAAGCGCAGCAGTTCCTTTGTCTCGTGCTGGGCGAGATAGGCGTCAATATCGGTCGAGATGAGGTCAGATTGGTGGGACATTTTCAGATTGATGATTTCGGATTGATGATTGATGATTTGTATCGTGGCGGCACGACAGACGTACGCTACCTTGTCTCTTCATTTCGCTTGGCGGTTTTGATGGTGGCGGTGAGGATGGCGACCAGCTGATCACATTCGTTGATTAGGTCGTTTAGGCGGTCCGACGGGATGACTTTGGAATCGGCTAGCAATTCGAGCCAATACATGGTCTCGTCGGCTTCACGAACAGCGATCTCGGTGATTGATATGAAATGCTTGCGTGACGACGCCCGCAGTGCCTCACGATAATTTGCGCCGATTGATGTACCCGACTTGAGGATCTGCTTTCCCAGCACCCATCCGATGTTATTGTCCGGGAGCGCCGCGACCAACTTAATTACTCGCAGCGCAAACTGTTTCGTCCGCTCTCTTAGTTCGTTACTGTCCACGGCCCGCCCCCACAACTTCTAACATCAACACCCAGCGATGCGGCGTCTCCACAAATCAACAATCATAAATCCAAAATCATAAATCAAAAGTACCCCTCTTTCTTCTTGTCTTCCATGCCGCCTTCGTCGTCGTTGTCGATGACGCGGCCTTGGCGTTCGCTGGTCTTGGTTAGGAGCATCTCTTGGATGATCTCGGGCAGCGTGGTCGCCTGGGACTCGACCGCGCCGGTCAAGGGGTAACAGCCGAGCGTGCGGAAACGAATCATCTTTTCCTCCGGCACCTCGCCGGGCTCAAGTTTTAGTCGATCGTCATCGACCAACACCATCACCCCATCGCGCATCACTACGGGGCGTTTCTTGGCAAAGTAGAGCGGCACAATCGGAATCTGTTCGAGATGGATATACTGCCAGACGTCAAGCTCCGTCCAGTTCGACAGTGGAAAGACACGGATGCTCTCGCCCTTGTTCACCCGGGCGTTGTAAAGATTCCAGAGTTCGGGCCGCTGGTTCTTGGGGTCCCAGCGATGGTTCTTGTCGCGGAACGAATAGACCCGCTCTTTGGCGCGGGACTTTTCTTCGTCCCGACGAGCACCGCCGAAAGCGGCGTCGAAGCCATACTTGTCGAGCGCCTGTTTGAGGCCCTCGGTTTTCATCACGGTGGTATGTTTTCCGCTCGACTCGAACGGGCTGATCCCCAGCGCCGCACCTTCTTCGTTGATGTAGGTGATCACATCGAGGCCCAACTCCTTCTTGGCGTAGGTCTCGCGAAATTCGTACATCTCACTGAACTTCCATGTCGTGTCGACATGCATTAGCGAAAACGGTGGCTTGGCGGGATAGAAGGCCTTGAGCGCCAATTGCACCATGACCGACGAGTCCTTGCCGACCGAATAGAGCATCACCGGATTGTCGAACTCCGAGACCACCTCGCGGATGATATGGATGCTCTCGGCTTCGAGCTGTTTCAGATGCGTCAGGTTATATGCGGTCATAGGAATCGGCTGGGTCTTGTGTGGTCGCCGCCGGCAAGCGGCAAACCCGCCAGTTTATGCCGATCAAGGAAAAGACACAACCGAGTTTCGGCGGTTGATTAACGCGACCCATGGTCGGGGCTTTGCAAGAGGAGTTAGTCCCCGTAGCCGTGGGGATGCGACTGGTGCCAGCGCCAAGCGGTTTCGACGATCTCGTCGATCACCGTATAGCGGGGCTGCCAATCGAGCGTTTGCGCCGCCAGCGTCGCATCAGCGACCAACTCGGGCGGATCGCCCGGGCGGCGCGGATCGATGATCGTGGGGATCGCGTGGCCCGTGATGCGACGACAGGCGTCGATCACTTCTTGCACACTGTTGCCGTGCCCGGTGCCGAGATTCAGATGCAGATTCTCCCCGTCGTCAAGCCGCTCGA